>JAESGY010000239.1_pt1 | contig 36620 bp, 33 predicted proteins | sample 9269841 | NCBI WGS metagenome assembly JAESGY01 (sample SAMN17022865, study PRJNA683097) | algae metagenome | isolation source: Spirirestis rafaelensis WJT71-NPBG6 and co-occurring heterotrophs from... | place: USA: Pinto Wells, Joshua Tree National Park, Colorado Desert, CA | collected 2006-08-15
CGAGATCGGGCCGTGCCGGATCAGCCTAGCCCCTGCGCTCAGCGCGATCCGGCGAAGCCGGTTGCAGCGCTGCCGCGCCGGGGTCACCCTCCAGCCGCAGCGGGCCCCAGCGCAATCCGACGACCGGCCGTGGCGTCGGCGGGGCACGCAGCAGCAGCGCGCCGCCATCGGGCGCACCGCCCAGCACCAGGCCGATGACCTGGTCGCGCCATGCCATGTCGGCCAGCGCCACGACCTGCCCCGGCCCGGGCAGCGCATCGCCGGCCGCCGCGCCTTCGCGCCAGAGCCCATAGAGATCAAGCGTCCGAACCGGCGTCCCCGCGAAATAGGCATCGAAGGCTGCGCGGCGCAGACTGCGCCGCTCCCCCTCCCCCTTGCGCCGGGCCAGCGGCGAGCGGCCGAGCCGCAGCGCCGGGATTCCGGGATGATCGGCCAGGATCGCGTCGAGGCTGGGATCCTCACCGAGCGCGACCAGCAGGTCGGGCCGCATCGCCGCGATCTTCGCCGCCTTCAGGCGCCGCCCGGCGCGGGCCAGCAACCCGCTGGTATTTGCCACCAGCAGCGCCGCCCCGGCAGCTTCCTCGGTGAGCCGCCCCGCCCCCGCCACCAGCCGGTCCCAACCGCGCAGAGGATCGAAGCTGCCGACCAGGGCAAGCGCAGTGCAGGTCAGCGGAACACCCTGTCCGAGCGTGACGCAGGCGGGCGGTCCCACCAGCTTCTGCGCCGGGTCGGCGTCGAGCAGCGCGACGTCGTGCCCTGTCTCCGCGGCCTGATGCAGCAGCACGCGGCAGAAGCTGCTCTTGCCGGCATCCCGCGCACCCAGGACCAGGACGCGACGGACATCGCCCGTGAGGATCCGATGCACCGCCGCCGACCAGTCGGCCGGCCTGTCGAGCTGCGCCGCATCCGCCGGCATGGTTGCTACAGGCCGAAGGGGAAGGTGTCTGCCGTGTCGGCGGGGCCGCCCTCCTCGGCACCCGGTAGCGTCGTGACCGCCTGTGTCTCCGCGAACCAGACGAAAGCGTCGAACTGCTCGGGCAGGACCGCCTCGAAGTAGTGGCTCTGCCGCTCGGTCTCCGGCCGGTAGATCACGCCGATGGCGCGTTCCAGCCGCGGCCGGGCCAGGGCCGCGCGCAGTTCGGGCGCGGAAGCAGGCCGCAAATCAGTCAGGGAGCAGGCCGGCGCGTGGTCCCGGAACAGCGCCTCATGGCTGTCGGGCCGCGCCGGCCGGACGCGCTTGATCCGCATCTCGCTCCCCCAGTCATCGGCCGCGGCGACCGTGCCGCGATCGGTGCTGAAGCCGATCAGCACGGCCTCCTCGCCGAAGGCGGTGCGGCAGAGCTCGCCGATGTTGAACTCGCCGGACCAGCCCATCTCGGTGGCCGCGGCATTGCCGATATGGCTGTTATGCGCCCAGACCACGGCCCTGGCCTGCGGCCCGCACCGCTGCAGCAGGGCACGCAGGGTGTCGAACATGTGCCGGTCGCGCAGGTTCCAGCTCTCGGTGCCGGAGCGGTACATCAGCCGGTAGTAGCGTTCCGCGCCCAGCGCCACGCGGGCATTCTGCGCCGCGTCGAACAGCGCCTCGCCGGCCTCGGCGGTCATCTCCGCCACCTGCCGCGCCAGCAGGTCCTGCAACTGCTGCACGGCCGCATCCTCGCAGGGCTCCCGGTTGCCGAACAGCACGGCGCGGCCGTAATCGGCCGGCTCCATCTGCCAGGGCGTCAGGCAGGCGTAGCGCCGTCGTGCCGCCTTCGCCGCCTCCGGGTCATTGGCATCGAGATAGGCGAGCACCGCGGCCATGGAGGCGCCGAGGCTGTAGACATCCAGGCCGCGGAACTCGGCCTGGCGCTCCATCGGCAGATCGGCATTGCGGGCGCGCACCCATTGCACGAAGTCACGAACCTCGGCGTTGCGCCACATCCAGCCGGGGAAGCGGGTAAAGGCCGGCCCCTCCTCCGCTTGCGGCGGTCCGCGGTGTCGCACCCAGCGGTCGATCCGCGCCGCGTCAGGCCAGTCCGCCTCGACGGCGACGATGGTGAAGCCGTGCTGCTCGATCAGGCGGCGGGTGATGGCGGCGCGCGCCCGATAGAACTCGCTGGTGCCATGCGTCGATTCACCGAGCAGGACGACGCGCGCGCCGGCGAAGCGATCGAAGGCGGCGCCGAAGGCCTCGGCATCCGCCAGCGGCGGCAGCGGCTCGGCAACCGAGCCGATGAGCTGGCCGATTTCCGTCTCGCTCGCCGGCGGAATGGAATCGCGGGGAAGCAGGTCGGACATGGGCTGGTCCCTCCTGCCCCCGGAACGCGGCGGCGCCGTCGCGGATCGCGACCGGTGCGGCATCGGCGCCGCCATGCCGGGCACGTCTCCACCAGGGCGGCTGCCGGAGGCGCCGCGGCCGCATCCGATGCCGCATCGCATCATGCCTGACCTGCAGCCACGGAAGGCGGCTGAGCGCCCGAATGGGCGCCGCCTTGGGACCGCCGATATGCGCCGGCATGTCGGCGCGGTGGTATGAGACAGCATGACGGAAACATCGCCGCTGGCAGCGCGGCTCGGGCTCGCGCGCGCCGCCATCCTGCATGTGGATGATCTCGGCATGTGCCATGCCGGCACCCAGGCCTTCCTGGCGCTGGCCGCGCGCGGGCTGGTCACCTGCGGCTCCGTCATGGTGCCCTGCCCCTGGTTCGGCGAGATCGCCGAAGCCGGAGCGGCCGATCCCATGCTCGATCTCGGCATCCATCTGACGCTGACCAGCGAGTGGCGGCACTACCGCTGGGGCCCGATCTCGACCCGCAGCCGCGCCTCGGGCCTGATCGACGATGATGGTTATCTCTGGCGCGATGTCGCCTCGCTCCGCCGGCACCTGGTGCCGGAGGCGGCCGAGGCGGAGCTGCGGGCGCAGGTCGGGCGCGCGCTGGCCGCCGGGCTGCGGCCGACGCATTTGGATGCGCATATGGCGGCGGCAATGCTGCCCGAGCTGCTGGACTGCCACATCGCTCTCGCGCGCGAGCATGGACTGGTGCCGGTCCTGCCCCGCCGGATCGGCTTCGCGCCGGAGCCGGCGACCTATGCCCGGGCCGTCGCGGCGCTGGAGACGGCCGGGCTGCCGCTGCCGGACGGGATCCGTGGCACCCTCGCCGTGCCGGCGGAGGAAACGCGGGCCGGCTACCGCCGCATGATCGGCACGCTGCCCCCGGGGGTCGCCCATATTGCCCTGCACTGCGCCATGGCGGGGGATATCGAGGCCATCGCACCGGACCACGCCGGCTGGCGCATGCGCGAACATGCCCTGCTGGAGCAGGGTGCGATCGCCGCCTGGTGCCGGGAGGCGGGCGTGGCGACGCTCGGCTATCGCGCCATCCAGCCCTTCTGGACGCCTGCCCTCAGCGCGGGGTGAGGCGAAACATCGGCCGATGGTCCGGCACCGTTGTCATCACCGCGACCGGCAGGACCGGCCGGCGCGTGACCAGCTGCACCCGGAAGCGCCGCAGCAGGGCCGAGAGCACCAACACTGCCTCGGTCAGCGCGAAATGCGCGCCGATGCAGACCCGCGGCCCGGCGCCGAAGGGCAGATAGGCGAAGCGGTCCGGCGGTGGCGCGGGGGGCAGGAAGCGGCGCGGATCGAAGGCCTCCGGTGCCTCCCAGAGCCGTTTGTGGCGGTGCAGCACCCAGGGCGCGACCACCACGGCATCGCCGGGCTTCAGCCTGATTCCGGCGACGGTGTCCCGCTCGCGCGCCAGCCGGGCGATGGCGAAGGCGGGCGGGTAGAGCCGCAGGGCCTCGTCCACCACGGCGCGGGTCAGCGGTTGCTGCGCCGCCCCGGCCTCCTCCGCCAGGCGTTCCTGCCAGGCGGGCGCCTGGGCGAGCAGCACGAGCGACCAGAAGAGCGTCAGCGCCGTGGTCTCATGCCCGGCCAGCAGCATGGTGGCGACCTGGTCCTCCACCTCGTCCGGCGTGAAGCCGCGCCCCGTCTCCGGGTCGCGCGCCGCCATGATGAGGTTGAGGAGGTCCTGCGGCGGCCCGGCGGTCGCGGCGCCGGCCTGACCAGCCCCCCTCGCCCTTTGCCGCGCTGCGACGATGCGACCGATCAGCGCCATCCAGCGCCGGCCATGCCAGCGGCGCAGCACGTCATGCGGCGTCAGCAGATCCGGCGCGAGGATGAGGTCGAGCAGATGCAGCCCGCTCGCCACGCCGTAGCGCTCCAGCCGGTCGCGCAGGCTGGCGCGGTAGCGCCGCATGCCGAGCGAGACCATGGTCCGGCCGGCGATCTCCAGGGCCAGTGCCTGGGTGAAGCCCAGCAGGTCCGCCGGCCGGTCCGTCGGCAGCGCCGCCAGCGCCTCCTCCGTCGCGGCCCGCATATGCGGCACCAGCAGCGTGATGGCGCGGGGGGCGAAGGCCGGCGCGAGGGTGCGGCGCTGGTGCCTCCAGGCGGCGCCCTCGCTGAGGATCAGCCCGTTGCCGAGCAGCGGCCGCAGCAGCCGCAGCGTCGCCGGGGTGCGGCCATAGCGCTCCGCCGCATCCACCAGCACATGCCGCACCGCCTCGGGCGTGTTCACCAGCAGCGTGTTGCGGCCGAGGAAGAGCCGCTCCAACACCGGCTCCTCATAGGCACGGCGTGGCCAGGTGCGGATCACGTCGCTGCGGAAGGCGCGGAGCTGGGCGAAGAAGGACATGTCCTGCTCCCGCGGCACGGGCGCGGGCGGCAGGAAGGGACCTGGCAGCACGGGCGAGAGGGCGGTCATCGGCCTGGTCTTCCTGACTCTCGGGAAGGATGTGGGCACGGGCCGGCACAGGCCAAGGCAAGCGCCCGCGACCGCACCGAAGGCCGTCTGGCCGCCCTGCCGCCACCCTGGCAAGCTGCGCCGCATGGACGGACTGGACTCCCTCGCGCTGCATGAGCGCCGCGTCGCGCGTGACCTCACGCTGCTCGGCCTGCCCCCGGCGAACTGGCCGGCAACCGTCGCGGGCCCGGATGGCGAGCCGGCGCTCGACGTGCTGGTCGTCGGCGCCGGCATGTATGGCGTGGTGGCGGCCGGGGCGCTGCTGCTGAAGGGCGTGCGCAACATCCAGGTGGTGGACCGCGCGCCGGAGGGGCTGGAGGGACCCTGGATCACCTATGCGCGGATGGAGACGCTGCGCAGCCCGAAGCACCTGCCCGGCATCCCCCTCGGCATCCCCGGCCTGACCTTCCGCGCCTGGTATGAGGCGCGCTTCGGCATGGCGGCCTGGGAAGGGCTGTACAAGATCCCGAATGCCGACTGGCAGGATTACATCCTCTGGGTCCGGCGGATGCTGGGCCTGCCGGTGCGGAACGGCGTCTCGGTCCTGCGCCTGTCGCCCGGCGCCGGCATGGTCGCCGCAACGCTGGCGGCGCCGGAAGGGGAGCGGGTGCTGCATGCCCGCCGCGTGGTGCTGGCGACCGGCCGCGCCGGCACGGGCGGCGCCGCCATCCCGCCCGGCATCGACCCGTCTCTCTTCCCCGACCTCGCCGCCCATAGCGCGGAGGCAATCGACTTCACCCGGCTGCGCGGCAAGCGTGTTGCGGTGCTGGGCGCCGGCGCCTCCGCCTGGGACAATGCCGCGACGGCGCTGGAACAGGGCGCGGCCAGCGTCGAGATCTATGCCCGCCGGCCCTTCCTGCCGCAGGTCAACAAGGGCCGCGGCTCGGCCCATCCCGGCTTCTTCGAGGGCTGGGCCGGCCTGCCGCCGGAGGAGAAATGGCGCCTGCTGGTCTATATGGCCGACCTGCAATCGCCGCCACCGCATGAGACGGTGCTGCGGACCCTGCGGAAGGACGGCTTCCGCATCCATTTCTCGACGCCCATCACCGGTGCGCGGCGCGAGGGCCACGAGGTCGCGCTGGCCCTGCCCGGGGCACGCAGGGCCTGGGCCGATTTCCTGATCCTCGGCACCGGCTTCGTGGTGGATGCCGCGCGCATCCCGGAACTGGCGGGGCTCGCCGGCCAGGTCGCCAGCTGGGGCGACCGCCATGCCCCGCCGCCCGAGGCGCGGCGGCCGGAGCTGGCGCGCTTTCCATGGCTTGGTGATGGCTTCGAGCTGGAGCCGCGCGAGCCCGGCGCCTGCCCCGGCCTCTCCCGCATCCACCTCTTCAGCCATGCCGCCATGGCGAGCCTGGGCGCCATCGCCTCCGACATCCCCGGCGCCTCGATCGGGGCGGAGCGGCTGGCGCAGCGCATCGCGGCACATCTCTTCCGGGAGGACATCGCCGTGATGCGCGGCCGGCTGGAGGCCTTCGCCGAACCGGAGCTGGAGAGCACGCCCTTCTTCGCACCGGCCGCCTTTCAGCGCGGATAGATCTCCTGCACCACGGATTTCAGCCAGTGGTGCTCCATCCCGTCCGGCGCCAGCAGCCTCGTCTCCGCGCCATCCGGGCTCAGCCGGTGCACCAGCGCGCCGGGCAGGCGCTCGCCCGGGATGCCGGGCTGGATCGCCGGCTCGCAGAGGAAGGAGACGGGCGGCGCCCAGGCATAGCGGACGGGGCCGCGCGCGAATTGGTGGTGCAGATGCAGGTGGCCGGACGCGACCAGGCGCAGGCCCGGATGCTCGAGCAGCGGCGCGAGGGCCGGCCGCGCCTCCGGCGCCACCGCCCAGTAGTCGAAACCCGGATCCTCCGGCGTGCTGGTGAAGGCGGGGGTGTGAAGGAAGAGGGCGATCCGCCGCTCCCCGACATCGGCGGCCGCCTGGCGGATGAAGCCGGCCTGTGCCGCCTCCTCCGGCAGGCCTGTGCCCATGATCTCGGTGTTGAGGCCGATGAGGCGCCAGCCCGGCAGGTCCCGTGCCCAGGCGTCCTCTCCGGCCAGCCGCCGGAAGCGCGCCAGCCGCGTCGCATTCACCGGCTGCTTCGGCATGGTGCGCGGATCGCTGCCGACATCATGGTTGCCGGGCAGGACGAGCAGCGGCGCCGGTAGTGGCCGCAGCAAGTCCATGGCGAAGGCCAGGTCCTCCTCCCGATCGGCGCCGTCGAGGGACAGGTCGCCCGTCACCACCACCAGATCGGGCCGCGCCGCCTCGGCCCAGGCGGCGATCAGCGCCAGGTTCTGCCGGAACAGGCCCGTGCGCGGCGAGAGATGCGTGTCCGAGATCTGCAGGATACTGGTCATGCGACCGTTTTCCTTCCCCGGCCGCAGCCATAGCACGGGCCGGCGGGGTGGCATCGTGATGCGATGATGATACTGTCGGCGAAATCGGCAGATCGTTGGTAGCGTCTATCTCTGCGGGAAATCGGGCTAGCCCGCACCACTCTAAGGTGGACGGGGCCGGCCTGATGTTCCCCAGGCTGCTCGACCGTAGCGCACATGCCTCGGCCCTCTTTGCCGCCTTCCTGATTTCGCCGACAGTATCCGATGATCGCGGGACGCCGCCGTCCCGACCCCTTATGTTGAGCCCAGGCCGGCAAGGATTTCCAGTTGAGTACGACCACCACCGAGGCAGCGCCCGAGCGGGTGCTGCCGGGCATCCTCCTGATCCTTGCCTCCGTCGTGCTCTTCTCGGTCTCCGATGCCATGGCGAAGCTGATGCGGCTGGAGGGCCTGCCGGCGGTCGAGGTCGCGTGTCGCGTGGCTGCGCTATCTCGTCTTCATGGCCTTCGCTCTCGTCCTGGCGGCACGCGGCCGGGTGCTGCGCCAGCGGCCGAGGCGCCTGCGGCTGCAACTGCTGCGGGGCCTGACGCTGGTCGGCTCCGCCATGCTCTTCGTCGCCGGGCTCGGCTTCCTGCCGGTCGCCGAGGCGACCGCCATCACCTATGTCGCGCCCGGCTTCGTGACGGCGCTCTCCATCGTCTTCCTCGCCGAGAAGGTCGGGATCAGGCGCTGGGCCGCGGTCATTGTCGGCTTCATGGGCGCCCTGATCGTAATCCGGCCCGGAAGCGGCGCGCTCTCCGCCGCGGCGATGTTCCCCGTTGCCTCCGCCCTCTGCTGGGCTGCGACCATCGTCATCACCCGAAAGATGGGCGCTGGCGACCGGACCGAGACGACGGTGCTGTGGTCCGCCGGCACCGGGCTCCTCCTGCTGACCGTGCTGGTGCCCTTCGTCTTCGTCATGCCGACGCTGTGGCAGCTCGGCCTCGGCCTTGCGCATGGCGTCTGCTCCTCGGTCGGGCAGTATCTGGTGATCCTGGCCTACCGGCAGGCGGCGGCCTCGCTGCTCGCGCCCTTTTCCTATGTGCAACTCATCTTCTCGACGACGCTGGGATGGCTGATCTTCGCCGCCGTGCCGGATGGCGGCACGGTGCTGGGCGCGGCGGTGATCATCGGCAGCGGGCTCTATACCGTGCACCGCGAGCGGGTGCGGGCGCGCGAACGGGCCGCGGCGCGCGGCGACTGACGCGCGGGGTTGCCGGCCCGGCGGGATCGCCGCACCATCCCGGCCCAAGTCGATCGGCGGGGACGAAGGCACGGAGGCGTGACTCCGTTCCGCAGGTCGCTGGTGTGACCCACGGAGGCGGGCGATGGCGCAAGGCGGGATGGCTGGCCGGTTCGCGGATCGGGTCGTCTTCGTCACCGGCGCCGCGTCCGGCCTTGGCCGCGCCAGCGCGGTGGCGCTGGCCCATGAGGGCGCGCGCCTGCTGCTCTTTGACCAGGACGCAGCGGGGCTGGCGGAGACGGCATCGCACTGTCCCGGCGCGCTGACCGCGACGGGCGACGTCACCTCGGCCGTGGCGCTGGAGGAGGCGGCGCGCATGGCAACGCGGCTCGGCCCCGTCTCGCTGCTGGTTGCCGCCGCCGGCATGCTCGGCCCCGCCAGGCCGGCGGACCAGGCGACCGAGGCGGAATGGGACCGGCTCTTCGCGGTCAACGTAAAGGGCACCTGGCTGACGGTGCGGGCCGTGCTGCCGGCCATGCGGGCCGCGGGCGGCGGCGCGATGGTGCTCTTCGCCTCGACCGCCGGCCTCGCCGGCTCCGCCACCCTGCCGGCCTATTCCGCCAGCAAGGGCGCGGTGGTGATGCTGACGCGCAGCCTGGCGCTGACCCATGCCGGTGAGGGCATCCGGGTCAACTGCGTCTGCCCCGGCTCGATCGAGACGCCGATGCTGGAGGCGACCTTCGCCTCGGCCGGCGACGCGGCGGCGCGGGCGACACGGGAGGCCGCCTTCCGCGCCCGCCACCCGCTGGGCCGCTTCGGCACGGCCGAGGAGGTGGCGGAGACGGTGCTCTTCCTGCTCTCCGACGGCGCCGGTTTCATCACCGGCGTCGCCCTGCCCGTGGATGGAGGCCGCCTTGCCTGACGCGCCTGACATACCTGATCGGCAGGGAGCACAGGGCGCCAGCCCGGGTACCGGTACCGTGAATCAGCCGCCCAGGATCATGCCCGGACGCTTCTCCGGCCGCGTCTCCATCGTGACGGGCGCGGCGCGCGGCATCGGCGCCGCCACCGCGGCCCGGCTGGCGCGGGAGGGCGCGCAGGTGCTGCTGGCGGACCGCCTGCCCGCCGTCACGGACACCGCGGCCGCGGCCGGCGGCACGGCGCTGGCGATCGACCTGGCGGAGCGCGGCGCGGGGGAGCGGCTGGCCCGGGCCGCGCTCGATGCCTTCGGCCGCATCGACATCCTGGTGAACAATGCCGGCATCGGCGGCTCCCGGGCTCTCGCCGAGTCCGATGACGCGCTGATCGACCGCTTCATCGGCACCAACCTGACATCGGTGCTGCGGGTGACGCGCGCCGTGCTGCCGCATCTGCCGCGGCCGGGCGGGCGGATCGTCTCCGTCTCCTCCGTCTTCGGCATCGCCGGCGTGCCGGGCACCACCGCCTATGCCGTGGCCAAGGCCGGCGTCGCCCAACTCACCCGCCAACTCGCCGCCGAGCTCGGCCCGGCCGGCATCCTGGTGAATGCCGTGGCGCCCGGCGTGATCGAGACGGCGATGACCGAGGGACACCTGCAGAAGGACTACTACCGCCGCGCGGTGCTGGAGCCGACGCCGCTGCGGCGCGCGGCGAAGCCGGAGGAGGTGGCGGCGGTGATCGCCTTCCTGGCCTCGGAGGATGCCTCCTACGTCACGGGGCAGGTGATCGGCGTGGATGGCGGCTGGCTGGCGGGGCGACACCTGCCACGGGATGGGGAGTGAGCCGATGATCGACATGCGTGTGCGTTGGCCGAACGGCGCAAGGGTCGCCGTCACGCTGACCTTCGACTTCGATGCCGAGACGCTCTGGATGGCCCGGGACCCGGACAACATCCGCCGCCCCGGCATTCTCAGCCAGGGCAGGTACGGCGCCAGGGTCGGCGTGCCGAAGATCCTCGAGACCCTGAAGGATGCCGGCGTCCCCGCCACCTTCTTCATCCCCGGCTGGACGGTGGAGAACCACACAGATCGCTGCGAGATGGTGCTGAAGGAAGGCCACGAGATCGGCCACCACAGCTACAGCCATGCCTGGATCGACCCGGCCTATCCCGACAAGGAGGTCGAGGAGATGGAGCGCGGGTTGGACAGCCTGAAGCGCGTGCTCGGCGTGGTACCCAAGGGCTACCGCTCACCCGCCGGGGAGACCAGCGACAACCTGATCCGCCTGCTCGACAAGCACGGCTTCCTCTACGACTCCTCCCTGCTCGACGACATCAACCCCTACCGGCACGTCATGCCGGATGGCCGGCCGGGGCCGATCGAGCTGCCCTGGCACTGGAGCCTGGACGACGCGCCCTATGCGCTGTTCTCCATCAAGAGCCCGCGCCCGATCTTCACCAACAGCCACATCAAGGAGATCTTCCAGACCGAGTTCCAGGAGATCCATCGCTGGGGCGGGCTCTACAACCTGGTCATGCACCCGCAGGTCTCCGGCCGACCCAGCCGCATCGCGCTGCTGCGCGAGATGATCGCCTGGATCCGCGACTTCCCAGGCGTGTGGTTCGCCCCCTGCACGGAGGTCGCCGAGGCCTGGGCGGCCCATCACGAGACGCGCTGAGAAGGGAACCGATCATGCTCCGCAGCTGGCGCGGCCTGCTGGCCGCCACGCCCCTCGCCCTGGGCCTTGCCCTTTCCGCCGGCCATGCCGAGGCGCAGCAGCGCGACCGGCCGATCCGCCTGGTGGTCAATGTCGGGCTGCAGAATCTCGACCCGATCGCCAGCCCCAGCTTCGTCACCCGCAACTTCGCCTACATGGTCTTCGACACGCTCGTCGCCATGGACAGCAAGGGCGAGTACCGGCCGCAGATGCTGGAGTCCTGGCAGGCCAGCCCGGACCGCATGGTCTGGACCTTCCGGCTGCGCCCCGGCCTCGAATTCCATGACGGCACGGCGGTGACGGCGGAGGATGCCGTCGCCTCCATCCGCCGCTGGGGCCAGCGCGATTCGATCGGCCGCCGCATGATGGCCGCGACCAGGGACATCAAGGTCGTCGATCCCGCGACCTTCGTGATCGAGCTCTCGCAGCCCTTCGGCCATGTCATCGAGGCGCTGGGCAAGCCGAGCGTGCATGTGCCCTTTGTCATACCGGCGCGCATCGCCAATGCGACGCCGCCGACCACGCCGGTGCGGGAGATCATGGGCAGCGGCCCCTTCCTCTTCGACCGTGATGCCTGGGTTCCCGGCGAGCGCACCCATTTCCGCCGCAACCCGGCCTATAAGCCGCGGGAGGAAGCGGCGGACGGGCTCGCCGGCGGCAAGCGGCCGCTCGCCGAGCGCGTCGAGTTCCTGACCATGACCGACGTCTCCCTGCGCGCCGCAGCCCTGACGCAGGGCGAGGTCGATTACCTGGAATACGCGCCCTTCGACTACCTGCCGCGCTTCCGGCGCGACCGGAACCTGGTGCTGTCCCAGGTCGGCGGCATCTCCCAGATTCTGGGCGGTGTCTCGATCAACCATCACCTGCCGCCCTTCAACACACTCGCCATGCGCCGCGCCGTGCAGGCGGCGCTCGACCGCACCGAGATCGTGGCGGCGCACGGCCTGCCGGAGGGCATGGCCTCCCCCGACTGCGTCTCTATCTTCATGTGCGGCACGACCTATACGAACGAGGCCGGCGGCGACATCATCCGCCAGCCCAGCCTGGAGCGCGCCCGTGCCCTCCTGAAGGAAGCCGGCTACAACAATGAGCGCATCGTCATCCTGCAGCCGGCGGATTCCGCGCTGATCAACCCGATGGCGCTGGTGGTGATCGACCGGCTAAAGCGCGCCGGCTTCAACCTGGATGTCCAGGCCTCCGACTGGTCCTCCATCGCCGGCCGCTGGGTGGCGCGGGAGCCGATCGAGCGCGGCGGCTGGAACCTGGTGCCGGTGGTCTATACCGGCTTCGACATGTCCAACCCGCTGTCCAATGTCGGCATCGGCTACAACTGCACCAACAACCAGCCCTGGGGCTATTGCGTGGAGGCGATGAAGCCGGTGCTGGAAGCCTATGCGGCCGAGAGCGACCCGGCGAAGCGCAAGGCAATGGCAGCCGAGTTGCAGAGGCTGGCGATCGAGAACGTTACCTTCCCGATCAGCGGCCAGTTCCGCAGCCCGGCGGTCTGGCGTGCCGAGTTGAAGGGCGTGATCGATTTCGGCTTCCCCGTGATGTGGAACATCGAGCGGGCGCGGTAAGCACCGCCGGACACGGACAGCAGGGGATGCCCGGCTCTCAGCCGGGCAATCCTTTTCCGCTGCGCGCCCCAGGGGATGGCGGCAGAGGGCCGGGTCAGCCCTGGTGAAGGTGCATGCCAGTCGGCCGCGCCGCTCACCCCTCCAGCGGCGGGCCGACGAAGTCCAGCCCGTAGCGCGCGCCGATCGCCGCCGCCGCGGCAGGGTCGGTGACGCCCGCATCCGCCACCTCCAGGAAGAACTCCTCGAACCCGCCCGGCGTCACGCCGATGAGCAACAATCCGGGCGTGGTTCCGATATTGCGGAAGGCATGCGGCACGCCCCGCGGCAGGAAGGCGGTGGTCCCCTCCCTGCCTTCCCCGACCGTCGCGCCGCAGCGAAAGCGGAAGTGGCCGGACAGCACCTGGAAGAACTCGTCTTCTCGGTGATGGACATGCAGCGGCGGACCCATGCCGGGCGGCACCGGCTCCTCCCACAAGGCGAAGCGGCCGGCGGTCTCGGCAGCCCGGATGCGAAGCAGCCGCTCGCCGAAGGCGTGGTTTCGCGCTCCCTCCCCGGGCGCACGCAGGATGGGGGCGAAGGCGGGGCTGGTTTCGGCCATGTACGGTTCCTCCCGAAGCGGGAAAGGTTACCGCAGCCGCCGCCGGCGCTTCACCCGGCCAAATGCGGCCGGCGCAGCAGCCGCGGCAGCAACCCATCCACCGGGCCACACAACACCGAGAGCAGCCAGGCGAAGCCCGCCCCCAGCACCACCGCGGGCCCGCTCGGCACATCCGCATGGAAGGAGAACAGCAGGCCGCCATAGGCGCTGGCCGTGGCGATCGCGACGGCGGCATAGGCCATGCCACCCACCTGCCGCGCCCAGTGCCGCGCCGCGATGGCCGGCAACATCATCAGCCCGACCGCCATCAGCGTTCCCAGCGCCTGGAAGGCCGCGATCAGGTTCAGCACCACCAGCGCCAGGAAGCCTGCATGCCACCAGGCACCGCGCGCACCAACCGCCTGGGCGAAGCCTGGGTCGAAGCATTCCAGCACCAGCGGGCGCCAGGCGAGCGCCAGCATCACCAGCGTGACGGTCGAGGTGCCGGCCATCAACAGCAGCGCCGCATCATCCACGCCCAGCACGCTGCCGAAGAGCAGGGTGGTGAGTTCGACCGCACTGCCTCGCCAGGAAACCAGCGCAACGCCCGTCGCCAGAGCAACCAGATAGAGCGCGGCGAGCGATGCATCCTCCCGCCCGCCCGTCGCCCGGGAGAGCACCCCGGCCCCGACGGCGACCGCCAGCCCCGCCACCAAGCCCCCTGCCGCCATGACCGGCAGCGAAAGCCCGGCCAGCAGGAAACCGGCCGCAACACCCGGCAGGATGCCATGCGCCAGCACATCGGCCGTCAGGCTCATCCGCCGCAGCATGAGGAAGAGGCCAAGCGGCGGCGCGGCGACCGACAGCGCCAGGCAGCCCACCAGCGCGCGCCGGAGGAAGCCGTAATCGAGAAACGGCCCGAGGAGGAAATTGAGGATCAGGCCGCGTCCCGCCGTTCGCAGGGCTCGGGCTCCGCGGCCCAGGCCTCTGCCATCATGCGGGCGCGCAGCCGGTTGGCCGCGGTCAGCACCTCGGCAGTCGGGCCCCAGCCCAGGCAGTCGCGCGCCAGCAGCAGGCTCTGCGGGAATTCGCGGCGCACCAAGTCGAGGTCGTGCAGCACCGCGATCACGGTGCGCCCCTCGCCATGCCAGCGATGCACCATGGCCAGCAGATCGGCGGCGGTCCGGGCATCGAGGGCGTTGAAGGGCTCGTCCAGCAGGATCACCGGTGCGTCCTGCAGCAACAGCCGGGCGAAGAGCAGCCGCTGGAACTGCCCGGCGGAGAGGCTGCCAGCCGGCCGGGCCTCGAAGCCCGCAAGGCCGACCGCGGCCAATGCTGCCCGCGCCCGCTCCCGCCCTGCCCGGCCGATGGCGCGGAAGGCCCCCGTCTCGCCCCAGAGGCCAAAGAGCACGACATCGAGGCAGGCGATCGGGAAGGCCCGGTCCACCGCCGCGGCCTGCGGCAGCAGGGCAACCTGGCCCGCTGCTCCCTCGATCCGGCCGGTCTCCGGCCGGTGCAGGCCGGCCAGGGCCCGCAGCAGCGTGGACTTGCCCGCCCCGTTCGGCCCCACCACGGCAGTCAGGCTGCCCGGCGCGAACCGGCCCGAGACATGATGCACTGCCGGCCGCCGGGCATGGGTCAGCGTGAGGTCGGTCAGGCGGATCTCGGCCGGGCTCATGACGCCATCGCCCAGGCGACAGCCCCCCAGAGCATGGACGCGACCAGCCCGGCCAGCGCGAGGCGGGCACCAGCGCCCGAGGAGAGGGCGAGCGGATCGGAAAAAGGCCAAGCCATGATGTTATTACATAACATCTGCTGATGGCGTGGCAAGCCAAGCTGTCGTCACTCGATTGTATACGTTGCGCGTGGTAAGCGGTCCGTTCTGCGTCAGCCTCGCCTCTCGGCGGCGTGAAACCACGCACTCGACAAATACGTTAGTTTCTCCGCTGATATTAACCCCACGGTCACAAGCTCGTATGCGCCAGGCGTTCACCGTCACCGATCCGGACATGCCTGCCCGGCCCGCGGTGCGCCGCCCGCTGCTCCGGCGCTGGTGCTTTCGGCGCGGAGGCGTGCGCCTGTCGACGCGGTTACTCCTCATCATCGCCACCTCCCTCCTGCCGATCCTGGCCATGCAGGTCGCGATTGCCTGGAGCCAGTGGGCGGAGCGCAAGGCGCAGCTGAACGACCTTGCCATCCAGCAGGCGCAACTCCTGGCCGGCAATCTCGACAGCATCGCACAGGGCGCGCGCATCCTGCTCGGTGCCGCGACGGAAAGCCCGGAGGTGCGGCTGCTGGCACCCGGCTGCGACCAGCATCTGGCCAATCTGCGCCGGCATGCCCCGGGCTATGCCTTCATTGCCCTGGTGGATGCGGCAGGGCGGATTGCCTGCGCCTCCGAGCAAGGCCTCGCTACGCAGGAGGCCGGCGCCGCCTGGGTCACGGCAGCCCAGGGGGTGGACCGCTTCGTCGCGGGACGCCACACCCGCACCGCCGCCACGCCGGAGGGCGTGCTGCCTTTCTACCTGCCGCTGGTAGCAGCCGGGCCGGCCAGCGGCGGCACTCTGGTCGCGGCGATCGAGCTCGGCTGGCTCGAACAGGCGCTCCAGCGCATGAAGCGGGCCGGCTCGCCCTTCCTGACGAACGGGGTGCTCACCCTGTCGGATGCCGAGGGCGTGATCCTGGCGCGCGACATCCGCCATGACGAGTTCGTCGGCCGCTCCTTCCCGGCTGCCGCCGCGCCCCTGCTGCGGGCCGAGACGCCGGGCACCTTGCGCCTGCGCAGCATCGACGGCGCGACCCGCCTTGTCGGCTATGCGCCGCCGGTGGCGGAGCACCATCGCATCGCGGCCGTGGTCGGTTTCGAGGAAAAGGAGCTGCTGCGCGACATCGAGCGCGCGCTGCTGCAGGGCGTGCTGATTCTCGGCAGCGGCAGCCTGCTGGCGCTCGGGCTCACGCTCCTGGTCGCGCGCCGCTTCATCACCGCCCCCACCAGGGCGCTGCTGGCGGCGGCACGGCGCTGGCGTGGCGGCGACCTCGCGGCCCGCGCGCCCGGGGCGGATGCCCATACCGAGTTCGGCCAGCTCGCCGCCGCCTTCAATGGCATGGCCTCGGCCCTGCAGCAGCGAGAAGACGAATTGCGTCACCATGCCCAGGTGCTGGAACACCGCGTGGCCGAGCGCACCCGCGCCCTGCGGCAGGCCAATGCACGGCTGGAGGCCGAGATCCAGGAGCGGCGCAACACCGAGGCGCAGCTGCTGCAGGCGCAGAAGCTGCAAGCGGTCGGCCAGCTCGCCGGCGGCATCGCGCATGATTTCAACAACGTCCTGCAGGCGGTGCTGGGCGGCGTCGCCCTGATCTCCCGCCGGGCCGGCGATCCGGCCGCGGTGGCCCGGCTGACCGGGATGGTCGAGGAAGCGGCGCGCCGGGGCGAGTCCATCACCCGCCGGCTGCTCGCCTTTTCGCGGCGCGAGGAGTTGCGGGCGGACCGGCTGGATGTCGGCGCCCTGCTCACCGGCCTGCGGGAGGTGCTGGCGGCGACGCTCGGCGTCCGTATCCGGGTGGAGGTGGAGGCCACCGAGGGCCTGCCGCCCGTGCTCGCCGACCGGGGCCAGCTGGAGACGGTGCTGGTCAACCTGGCCACCAATGCGCGCGATGCGATGGAGGATGGCGGCCGGCTCTCCCTGGCGGCCAAGCTGGTGACCGTGGGGCCTGAGGAGACCAATGGGCTCCGCCCGAGCGACTATGTCCGGGTGATGGTGGCCGATACCGGGACAGGCATGGATGCCGCGACGCTGGCCCGCGCCGGCGAGCCCTTCTTCACCACCAAGCCGGTCGGCAAGGGCACCGGCCTTGGTCTGGCGATGGCGCGCAGCTTCGCCGAAGGGTCGGGCGGCCGCATGACCATCGAGAGCGAGCCCGGGCAGGGCACGCGGATCTGCCTCTGGCTGCCGGCCACGGCAGCCGAGACCGGTGCGGTTCCACCGCAGCCGGTGACGGTGGAGCCGGGCTGCCCGGCGCGCTCGGCCCGGGTGCTGCTGGTGGATGACGAGCCGGCGGTGCGGGAGGTGCTGGCGGCGCAGCTTAAGGATGCCGGCTACGAGGTGACCACCGCGGCGGACGGCGCAACCGCCCTCGCCCAACTGGAACAGGGGCTGGGCTGCGACCTGCTAGTCTCCGATCTTGCCATGGAAGGGATCGACGGCGTCACCCTGATCCGCGAGGCGCGCCGCCTGCGGCCTGGACTGCCGGCCATCCTGGTCACGGGCTATGCCGGCGACGCGGCGGCGCTGGCCGTGGGACAGACGGTGGAGGGAAGCTTCACCCTGCTGCGCAAGCCGGTGACCGGGGCGCTTTTGACGGACCAGGTCGCGGCCCTGCTGGGAGCGCATGGGGGCGGCTGACGCCTTCGGCGAGGGCTTTGCCCTCCACCTGCCCCGCCCACCAGGCCAGAGCCCGATGGGGCATGCCCCATAACGGTCTGCGTTCAGGACCGAACGCAAACCATTTCGGGCAATGCCTTGTGGTGCCGACCGACGCCCCGTGGCATTCCCGCCCCTCCGCGGTCTGCCCGCGTCAGCGCTTCAGGCCCAGCGTTACCTCACGGTGCCAGATATACAGGCCGCTCGCCACCAGCACCGCGATGCCGGCGAAGTCCCAGCCATCCGGCAGTTCCGCCCAGAGGATGGCCCCCAGCGCGGTGGTCCACAGGATTGCCGAGTATTCGAAGGGCGCGAGCAGCGTCGCCTCACCGCGACGATAGCCCTCCGTCATCATCACCTGCGCCATGGCCGAGACCAGGCCGATGCCGGCCAGCAGCGCCCATTGCCCGGGGCTCGGCCAGACCCAGCCGGGCAGGCTGGCCACGGCCGAGACCAGCGTGGCGCCGATCGCGAACCACAGCACGATGGTCGCATTGCTCTCCCCCGCATCGCCCATGCGGCGGATGGTGATCATGGCCAGCGCCCAGCCGAGCGCGCCCAGCAGCACGGCCAGGATCCCGGGGAGATTGCCGCCCGCCGCCCCGGCGGGAAGGGTCATCAGCAGCACGCCGCAAAAGCCCACCAGCACCGCGGCGCCGCGGCGCGGCCCCACCTTCTCCCCCAGCAGCGGGATGGAGAGCAGGGTCAGGAAGAGCGGCATGGTGAAGCCAAGCGCGGTGACGGTCGCCAGCGGCAGCACCGCATAACCGTAGAAGGCCCCCACCATTCCCATCAGCCCACCCGCCAGCCGCGCGGCATGCAGCCCGGGATTGCGGGTGCGCAGCGCGGCGATCCCGCCGGCCTGCCAGAGCAAGGGCAGCAGCGCCGGGATCGCGAAGAGGTTGCGGAACAGCACCACCTGGGCCAGCGGCACCTGCCCACCCAGCGCCTTCACCAGGGCGCCGGCCACCGAGAAGATGCCGGCCGCGCCCAGGATCATCAGCACGGCACGCCGGCGGGCGGCGGAGCGGCGGGCGCGGTCGGTCGTGGGCGGCGCCGTCCCGGATGGGGTGGCGGCGGGCGCTTCTGGCATTCCGGGGTCCATGGACGGCGTTCGGCCCCAAGGGTAGGGTCCCGCCCACATGAAAGCCAGACCAGCGAAGGCGCCGCCGATTCCGGCGCATCCCGGCGTGACGGTGCTGGAGGACGAGGTCGTCTGGGACGGCCGCTTCCCGCTGCAGCGCGTGCGCTTCACCTACCAGCGCTTCGACGGCAGCCAGTCCGGCGAGCTGACCTGGGAGTTATGGCGCCGCCATGCCGGCGTGGCGGTGCTGCCCTATGACGCGAAGGCCGATGCCGTCGCGCTGATCGAGCAGTTCCGCCTGCCCGCGCTAGCCGCCGGCCTCGACCCGGTGATGATCGAATGCGCGGCCGGGCTGCGCGAGATCGGCGAGGCACCGGAGGAGGTGGCGCGGCGGGAGACGCTCGAGGAGACGTCGCTCCGGCCCGACCGCTTCGAGCTGATATGCCGCACCATGCTGATGCAGGGCGGCTGCGACGAGCTGATGCACTACTACGCCGCGCGCGTGCACCTGCCGGAGCCCGAGAGAGCCGGCACGCATGGCCTGGTGGAGGAGCACGAGAACACCCGCGTGCTGATCATGCCAGCGGAGGAGGCCTTCGCCATGCTCGACGCCAACCGCATCATGAACGCGACGGCCATGGTGTGCCTGTGGTGGCTGCGCCACCACCGCCCGCGGCTGCGCCAGGAATGGGCCTGATGCCGACCGATCTGTTGTACCGAGACGATGCCTATCTGCGCGAGGCGAGCGCGACCGTGCTGGCGGCCAGGCCGGAGGGCGTGCTGCTGGACCGCACCCCCTTCTATGCCCAGGCGGGCGGCCAGCCGGGCGATGCCGGGCTGCTGCGCTGGAGCAAGGGGGAGCAGGCCGGCGAGACGCCGATCGTGAAGGCCGTGAAGGGACCCGACGACACGGTGCTGCACCTGCCCGCCGAAGGCGCCGCGCTGCCGCCGGCCGGTGCAACAGTGACCGCCTCACTCGACTGGGCGCTGCGCCACCGCCACATGCGCATGCACACCGCCCTGCACCTGCTCTGCAGCCTGATCCCCGGCGCCGGCGTGACGGGCGGGCAGATCGGCGCCGATCGCTCCCGGCTCGACTTCGACCTGGCCGCGCCGCCGGCGAAGGAGTGGCTGACCGAGCGGTTGAACGCCCTCATTGCCGAAGACCATGCCATCGGCGAGCGCTGGATCAGCGAGGAGGAGCTGGACGCCAATCCCGGGCTGGTCCGCACCCTCTCGGTCCAGCCGCCGCGTGGCGCCGGGCGCATCCGCCTGGTGCGCATCGGCGCCGATGACCAGCCGGTCGACCTGCAGCCCTGTGGCGGGACGCATATACGCCGCACGGGGGAGATCGGCCGGGTCGAGGTCACCAAGCTCGAGAACAAGGGCAAGCAGAACCGCAGGGTCTACCTGGTTCTGGCGGGGGAGTGAGACATGCAGGATCTGGTCAGCACGGAATGGCTCGCGGGTGAGCTCGGCAAGCCCGACCTGGTCGTCCTCGACGCGACGAAATACCTGCCGAACGAGAACACGGACGGCAAGGCGAAGCATGCCGCGGCGCATATCCCCGGGGCGCGCTACTTCGACATCGACCTGGTCGCCGACCCGGAGAGCAGCCTGCCGCACATGATCCCGACCGCGGCGCGGTTCGAGAAGCTGCTGGGCGCACTCGGCGTCTCCAACGCGACGCGCGTGGTGTTCTATGACCAGAAGGGCCTGGCCAGCGCTGCGCGCGGCTGGTGGTTGATGCGACTCTTCGGCCACCACCAGGCCGCGGTGCTGGATGGCGGGCTGCCGAAATGGGTGCAGGAAGGCCGCCCGACCGAGGCGGGCGAGCCCCCTGCCCCGGCGCCGGCGCGCTTTACCGCCGATTTCCAGGCGGAGCTGGTGAAGGGCATCGGCGACGTGAAGCGCATCGTCCGCCAGGGCGGCGGTGGGGCGCTGATTCTCGACGCCCGCGCCAAGGGCCGCTTCGACGGCACGGCGCCGGAGCCTCGCCCCGGCCTCCCTTCCGGCCACATGCCGGGCGCGGCGAACGTGCCGTATACCGAGCTGCTGAACCCCGACCAGACCATGAAGAACCCGGCGGCGCTGCATGCGCTGTTTGCCGCGGCGGGCGTGACGGCGGAAAGGCCCGTCGTCACTTCCTGCGGCACCGGCGTCACCGCCTGCATCCTCGCCCTCGGCCTCCGGCGCGCGGGCTTCCCGGAGGCGGCGGTGTATGACGGGTCCTGGACCGAATGGGCCTCCCGCCCCGAGACGCCGAAGGTGCACAGCTGATGCCGGATGACGCGACTGCCAAGACGAAGAGCTACGGCTTCTCCACGCGCATGAGCCATGCGGGGCGGGCCGGCACGCATGTGCATGGCTTCGTGAACCCGCCCGTGCATCGTGGCTCCACCGTGCTCTTCCCCAATTGCGAGGCGCGGCGCGAAGGCGCGAAGCACCGCTTCGAGCAGTACATGACCTACGGCACCCAGGGCGGGCCGACCCACTACGCGCTGGAGGACGTGATCGCCGAGATCGAGGGCGGCACGCGCTGCCTGATCCTGGGCACCGGCCTTGCCGCCGTCGCGGTGCCGCTCATGGCCTGGCTGAAGGCCGGCGACCACTGCCTGATGCCCGACAGCGCCTATGGCCCCGCGCGGAATTTCTGCGACGGGCTGCTGAAGGGCTGGGGCGTCGAGACCACCTATTACGACCCCTGCGTGGACGAGGCGGGCATGGCCGCCCTGATCCGCCCCAACACCAAGGTGGTCTATACCGAGAGCCCGGGCAGCCACACCTTCGAGATCCAGGACATCCCCGCCATCGCCCGCGCCGCGCATGCCCGCGGGGCCAAGGTGATGATGGACAACACCTGGGGCATCCATCACTTCCGGCCCTTCGAGAAGGGTGTGGATGTCTCCATCCAGGCGCTGACGAAATACGTCGGTGGCCATTCCGACGTGCTGCTCGGCAGCGTGACGGTGAATAACGAGGAAGACTGGAAGACGCTGCGCGCCGCCGGCTCGCAGCTCGGCCAGTATGCTTCCCCGGATGACTGCTGGCTGGCGCTACGCGGCGTGCGCACCATGGCGGTGCGGCTGAAGCACCAGGAACAGAGTGGCCTCGAGGTCGCGCGCTGGCTCTCCGGCCGGCCGGAAGTGCTGCGCGTCATGCATCCGGCACTGCCGGAGCACCCGCAGCACGCCCTCTGGAAGCGCGACTTCAGCGGTGCCTGCAGCCTCTTCGGCGTGGTCTTCCAGCCGCAATACGCCTTGCAGGACCTCTACTGCTTCATCGACAGCCTGGCGCTGTTCGGCATCGGGGCGAGTTGGGGCGGCTACGAGAGCCTGGCGATTGCCACCACCGGCAACATCACCCGCACTGCCGGCACGGGCGAGTTCGGCGGGCCCATGTGCCGCATCCATGTGGGGCTGGAGGAGCCGGCCGACCTGATCGCCGATCTTGAGCAGGCGCTGGCTCGCCTCGCGGGCTGAGTACCTGGGCGCGGGCTGCCCTGCATGCCGAGGATGGGTGGCGGGGCAAGCCGTGCTGGAAACTCCGTGACGGCCGGCCTCCGGCGGGCCGTGCGGGGGTATCCGGGACGGCCGGAGGGATCGCCGGCAGGACGCCTCGAACCCGACTGCCTGTCCCCATGACCGGGCAGTTCAGCCGCCACGCCGCAGGCGCCGGGCCGCCGCCCCCCCTTCTGGGAACAGCATCTCGAGCAGGGCGACACCGGCGCCTACCCCCACGAAGGCTATGACGAAACGCAGCCAGAGGTCGGACAACGGCGTCCCCAGCATCGCGCCGCCGGCAAAGGCATTCAGCAAGCCCGCGGTGATGGCAGCCAGGAAGACCCGCACCTTAATGGAGAAGTACGGCCTGCCCGTGACGAAGAAGATCAGAACGACGACGATCCCGGCGATCAATCGATACATGTTCGGGTAGAAGTCGGACATTCGTCCCCTCCCCTGGATTTTTCAGCTTCAGTACCCCGTGGGCCTTCGGAGCTGCCCGCCATCCTCGCGGCAGCGGCCGTGCCATGGAGTTTGGCAGCGCCTCTTCCCAACACCCGCGCCAGACGGCGGTTCGTTCGTGGCATGGGTTCAGCACGAGGCGGATGGAACCGGGTTAGAGGCTCGGACACACTGCCTCTGCCTCGCCCGGTCACGCATCCCGGAGCGTCTTTGTGCGTTGCGCGGCCGTGCTTCCGCTCTGGCCTGGTGCCCTGGGAAGGCGCAACACCAATCCGGGGCCAATGGGCCGGGGACGACCCCAGGCCCGACGGCGTCCGGTTCCTGCGAAAAGGACTCCGCCGATGATTGGCCTCGCCGGCATCATCCTGTCGCTGTTCCTGCTGATGTACCTCGCCTACCGGGGCATCAATGTGCTGGTGCTCGCCCCCCTCATGGCCCTGCTGGCCGTGCTGGCGCAGGGCGACCTGCCGATCCTCGGCACCTATACGCAGGTCTTCATGGCCTCGCTCGGCCGCTATGTCGTGCAGTTCTTCCCGCTCTTCATGCTGGGCGCGATCTTCGGCAAGCTGATGGATGACAGCGGCTCGGCCCGCGTCATCTCGCATTGGATCGTCGGGCATGTGGGGGCGGAGCGCGCGATCCTCGCCGTGGTGCTGGCCTGCGGCGTGCTGACCTATGGCGGCGTCAGCCTCTTCGTCGTCGCCTTCGCGGTCTTCCCGATCGCGGCCGCGCTGTTCCGGGAAAGCGGGACGCCAAAGCGGCTGATCCCGGGCGCCATCGCGCTGGGCAGCTTCACCTTCACCATGACGGCGCTGCCAGGCACGCCAGCGATCCAGAACGCCATCCCTTCCCCCTTCTTTGGAACGGACGCCTTCGCCGCGCCGGGGCTCGGCATCATCGCCGGCCTCATCATGTTCGGGGGCGGGACGCTCTGGCTGAACTGGCGGGCGCGTTCGGCCCGGCTGGCCGGAGAAGGCTATGCCGGCCCGCTCGCCGCGCGGCCTGCGCCGGGGGATGGCTACGGCCCGAGCACGATCGGCGCGGCGCAGGTCGGCGGGCCGCGGCAGGCGCCGCCGCCGGCGGGCGCCGACCAGCCGACCAGCGTGCCGGCCGAGGAGGCACCACGGCCGGAGCCGCATATCGCGCTGGCCTTCGCCCCCGTCCTGCTTGTCATCGCGGTGAACTGGGCCTTCCTCAACCTGGCGATCCCGGCAATGGACACGGCCTACCTCGCTGAGCCGCGCTACGGCGCCACCAGCATCGCCTCGGTGCGCGGCATCTGGTCGATCATCGTCGCGCTCGTCGTCGCCATCCTGTTCATCCTGGCGACCTCCTGGCGCGCCTTCGCCGATGTGAAACGCTCGGTGAACGAGGGCACGATGGGCTCGCTGCTGCCCATCTTCAACACCGCCTCCGAGGTCGGCTACGGCGCCGTCATCGCCAGCCTGCCGGCCTTCTTCGCCATCCGGGAGGCGGTGCTGGGCGCAGGCGGCGGCGATCCGGTGATCTCGCTCGCGGTCGCGGTGAATGTGCTGGCCGGCATCACCGGCTCGGCCTCGGGCGGTATGAGCATCGCCCTGCAGACCCTGGGCTCGACCTATGCCGAAATGGCACAGGCCGCGGGCATCAGCCCGGAGATCCTGCACCGCGTCTCGGCGCTGGCCTCGGGCGGCTTCGACAGCCTGCCGCACAACGGCGCGGTCATCACCCTGCTGGCGATCTGCGGCCTGACGCACCGGGAGAGCTATGCCGATATCGGCATGGTCTCGGTGCTGATCCCGCTGCTCGGGCTGGTGACCGTGCTGGTGCTCTACAGCCTGTTCGGCACCTTCTGAGACCGGGCCGGAGCAGGACCCGCGCCCGGGCGTTTCCGCCCCGGGGCGACCCGCCCCAGGGGAGGTCTGCGCCATGCGTCTCGTGCCGGCCGCTGCGGCGGTCCTGCTCCTGCTTCTGCCCCTGCCGGCCGCGGCGCAGCAGGTGCTGCGGCTGGTGACCGGGGAACTGCCGCCCTATGCCTTCCATGTCCCACCGCCGACGGTGGCCGAGCAGAGAGAGCCGCAGGGCCTGGTCTGGGAGGTGGTGCGGGAGGTGGCGCGGCGGATCGGTCACCCGACCGGCGTCGAATTCCTGCCCTGGCCGCGAGCGCAGGAGTTGGCGCTCGGCCTGCCGAATCTCGGCATCCTGGCGCTGACCCGCTCGCCGGAGCGGGAGGAGCACTACCGCTGGGTCTTCGAGGTGGTGACCGACGATCTGGTGCTGGTCGGCGGCGCGGGGGTGGATGTCTCCGCGCTCGATCGGGTGCGGGACCGGCCGACCGGGGTGCTGCTGCGCTCCGGCGCCGAGCAGTTGCTGCGCGAGCGGGGCTTCACCCGCATCCAGCCGGCGGCCGAGGAATGGGTGAATGCGCAGCGGCTGCGGGAACGGGTGATCGATGCCTGGCTGGCGCCGCGGCTGATGGTGCTGCATGCCTATCGCGAGGTGGGCGGCGACGTGGCGACACTGGCGATCGGCGCGGTGGTGCGGAGGAGCGGGATCTGGTTCGCCGCCTCCCGCAGCCTGCCAGAAGCCGAGATCGCCCGCTGGCGCCGCGGCTTCGAGGCGATGCGGGCGGACGGGACCTATGACCGCATCCTTGCCCGCTACACCCGGCTGCGCCCCGCGCCGGTGCCGGAGGACGCCCGGCGGCAGCCCATCCCCTGGGTGAATTGAAGGCTTCCATAGGCCCTTCGGCCTTTGGCTGGGGTTGCAGCGGGCGGAGTCCCCTGCGCTACGCCGCCGCGCAGCGCGCGCAGGTCCCCTCGATCTCCACCGTCGCCCGCCCCGGTTCGAACCCCGCCGCCCGCGCGGCCCGGGCCAGCGCCAGCGCCACCCCCGGATCGCTGATCTCGGCCGTCGCGCCGCAGCGGCGGCAGATCAGGAATTGGTGCGGGTGGTCGTGCGCCTCCCCGCAGCCGCAATCCTCCGGGTGGTCCAGCGCGTCGGCGCAGCCGATGAAGGCGTTCAACCGCTCCACCTTGTGGATCAGCCCCTGTTCCACCAGGAAGTCGAGCGCCCGGTACACCGTGGGCGGCGCGGCGCCGGCGCGGCTGGCCTTCAGCCGGTCCAGCAGGGCATAGGCGCCGACCGGCTGGTCGGCCTCCAGCACCAGCCGCAGCACCTCCCGCCGGAGGGCGGTGAGCTGCGCGCCGCGGCGGGCGCAAAGGGCAGCGGCGCGGTCGAGGCTCGTCTCGACCAGCGCGGCCGGGGTCATGGGTTTCTCGATCGAGGCCATCGCCCCCTATATAGCGGCATGAGCGCCCTTTCCGCGAACCCTGTCATTGCCGATCCCGCCGCCCGGGCCCGGCTGCTGAATGCCATCCGCTTCGATGCACGGGGCCTGGTGCCCTGCATCGCCCAGCAGCACGACACGGGAGAGGTGCTGATGATGGCCTGGATGAACCGGGAGGCGGCGGAGGAGACGCTGGCCACTGGCCGGGTCTGTTACTTCTCCCGCAGCCGCGGCGGGCTCTGGCGGAAGGGCGAGACCTCCGGCCAGCAGCAGCGGCTGGTGGATCTGCGCCTGGATTGCGACGGGGATACGCTGCTGGCGCTGGTGGACCAGACCGGCGTTGCCTGCCATACCGGGCGGCGCAACTGCTTCTACCTGGCGATCCGCGACGGCGCGTTGACCGAGATCGCGGAGCCCGAGGTCTCGCCGGAGGCGCTGTACGGCCGATGACGACGCGTCCTGATCCCGTTCCCGTCACGGTCCTCACCGGCTTCCTCGGCGCCGGCAAGACGACGCTGCTGAACCGGCTGTTGCGCCACCCGGCACTGCGCGACACCGCCGTGCTGATCAACGAGTTCGGCGAGATCGGCCTCGACCACCTGCTGGTGGAGCGGCTGGATGGCGACACGGTGCTGCTGAATGCCGGCTGCCTCTGCTGCACCGTGCGCGGCGACCTGGTGCGGGCGCTGCGCGACCTGGCGGCGCGGATCGAGCAGGGCCATGCGATCCGCCGCGTGGTGGTGGAGACGACCGGCCTCGCCGACCCGGCGCCGATCCTGCAGACGCTGATGAGCGACCCGCTGGTGCTCCACCGCTATCGGCTCGACGGCGTGGTGACGCTGGTCGATGCCGCGACTGGCATGGCGACGCTGGACGCGCAGCCCGAGGCGGTGAAGCAGGTGGCGGTGGCGGACCGGCTGGTGCTCACCAAGACCGATCTCTCGACGCCGGACCAGGTCTCGGCGCTCTGGGCCCGGCTGCGCGCGCTGAACCCGGGCGCGCCGCTGCTGAACGCCCTGCATGGCGAGATCGAGCCGCAGGCGCTGCTGGATTGCGGGCTCTACGACGCCACGCGCAAGCATCCCGACGTGACGCGCTGGCTGGATGCCGAGGCTTGGCAGGCGCATGGGCATGGGCATGGGCATGGGCATCATGACCACGGCCACGCGCACCATCACGACCCGAACCGCCACGATGCCCGCATCCACAGCTTCTGCCTGACCTTCGACGAGCCCCTTCCCTGGGACGGCCTTGCCACCTGGCTGGAGGTGCTGACCATGACGCGCGGCGAGAGCGTGCTGCGCATCAAGGGCATCCTGAACCTGGAGGGCGAGGAGAAGCCCGTCGCCATCCATGGCGTGCAGCACCTCTTCCACCCGCCGGTGAAGCTGGAGACATGGCCGGAGGGGGACGACCGCCGCTCGCGCCTGGTTTTCATCCTGCGCGACCTCGACCGCGCCACCGTGGAGAAGGGGCTACGCGCCTTTGCCGAGAGCGCGCGGCAGCAGGCGGCGATCGCCTCGGGAGGCGGCTGAGAGAGCCGCTCGCCGCGAGGCCGCAGCCCGAGGACCGGCGGGCCGGGCCATCGCGCGGCCTGCCGGTCCCGCGCCGTCACGCCTTCGCCTTGCCCGGAGGCAGCCAGCCCCGCCGCCGAAGGGGGCAGCCCCGGCCTGGTTTGCGCGGCGGGCATGGCCCGCCTATGTGCGAGGCATGACCACCCCTCCCCTCCGGCTGGAGACTCTCTCTGGCGACGCACTTCGCGCCGCGCTGCCGGCGCTGTCGCATCTGCGCGTCGCGGTTTTCACCGAATGGCCCTACCTCTATGCCGGCGATGCGACCTATGAAGAAGGTTACCTGGCCGCCTATGCCGCCGATTCCGGCGCCGCCGTGGTCGTCGCCTTCGACGGCGCGACACCGGTCGGCATGGCGACCTGCCAGCCCATGCCGGCCTCGCATGGCCCCGTTCCGGCCGCCTTCCAGGCCCGCGGCCTGGATCCCGCGCGCTTCTGCTATTTCGGCGAAAGCGTGCTGCTGCCGGACTACCGGGGCCGCGGCGCCGGCCTCGGCTTCTTCGAGGCGCGGGAGGCGCATGCGAAGGCGCTCGGCCTGTCCGCCGCGGCCTTCTGTGCCGTGGTGCGAAATGCGAACGACCCGCGCAGGCCGCGCGACTACACGCCGCTCGATGCCTTCTGGCGCAAGCGCGGCTATGTCCACCGGCCGGACCTCTCCTGTGTCTTCCATTGGAAGGAGCTGGGCGATGACCGGGAGACGCCGCATACCCTCTCCTTCTGGCTGAAGGACCCGCTGTGAGCGCCCTCCGCATCGGCGCGCTGGCCTGGCCGGTCGGGCGCCCCGAGACCGTCGCCGACTTCGCCGCGCGGCTGGACCATTGGCTGTCCCAGGCCGCGGGTCGGGCTGACCTCGCCCTGCTGCCGGAATATGCCTGCGTCGAGCTCGGCGCCGCCCTCTCCGGCAGCGCCACCGCCGACGAGGCAGCCGAGCTGCGAGCCATGGTGGCGGCGGCACCTGCCATCCTCGAGGTCATGCGCGCCGCCGCCCGCCGCCACGGCCTCTGGCTGCAGCCGGGCAGCCTGCCCATGGCCGATGCCGACCGCGTGGTCAACCGCGCCCCGCTGATCGCGCCCGACGGTCGCCTCGCCTTCCAGGAGAAGCGCATGATGACGCGCTTCGAGGCGGAGCGCTGGGGCGTCTCCTCCGGCGCGCCGCCGCAGGTCTTCGAAACGCCCTGGGGGCTGATCGGGCTCTCGATCTGCTACGACTCGGAATTCCCGAAGCATGTCCGTGCCCAGGTCGAGGCCGGTGCCTGGCTGATCCTGGTGCCGACCTGCACCGATACGCTGCATGGCTACAACCGGGTGCGCTTCGCCTGCCAGGCCCGCGCGATGGAGAACCAGTGCTTCATCGCCGTGGCGCCCATTGTCGGCACCGCGCCCTGGTCCGCAGCGCTGGACGAGAATCGTGGCCAGGCCGCCGTCTTCGGCCCGGTGGACAAAGGCTTCCCGGAAGACGGCGTGCTGGCCGCCGGCCCGCTGGACAGGCCCGGCTGGACCTTCTGCAGCCTCGACCCGGCGCGCATCGACACCGTCCGCCGCGAGGGCGCCGTCCTGAACCATCGCGACTGGCCTCGCGCCCCGCTGCCGAAGCCAAGTGTGGCGGTGTTCCGGTGACGGGGTGTCTTGCAGGGGGACGCCATCCCCCTGCACCCCCTGCCAAGGGCCGAAGGGCCCTTGGAACCCATGAGGCGTCGCTGACGGCAGGGACCCTCAAGGGGCCCCTGCCGTCAGTGATAAACTTGCGCCGGGGCCCGCGGGCCGGCGGGGGGGCGGGGGCAGAACCCCCGCAACACCCGTGACCCTGGTCTACCTCCTCGCCGGCGAAGCCTCGGGCGACGTGCTCGGCGCGCGGCTGATGGCGGCCCTTCGCGGGCGGGCGCCGGGTATCGAATTCGCAGGCGTGGGCGGGGAGCGCATGGCGGAACAGGGGCTGGAGAGCCTGTTCCCGATGCGCGAGCTCTCGCTCATGGGCCTGCTGGAGGTGCTGCCGAACCTGCGCCGGCTTGCGCGGCGGATGGATCAGGCGGAGGCGGATATCCTGGCGCGGCGGCCGGATGTCCTCATCACGATCGACGCGCCGAGCTTCACGCTGCGCCTGGCGGAGCGGCTGCGGCCGCGCGGCGTGCGGGTGGTGCATTACGTCGCGCCGCAGGTCTGGGCCTGGCGCCCCGGGCGGATCCGAAAGATCGCGCGTCGGGTGGACCGCATTCTGGCGCTGCTGCCCTTCGAGGCGCCCTTCTTCGAGGCGGCCGGCATCCCCGTGAGCTTCGTCGGGCACCCGGTGCTGGAAAGCGGAGCGGATGGCGGCGATGCCGCGCGCTTCCGCGCGGCGCACGGGATCGGGCCCAGGGAGCGGGTGCTGCTGGTCATGCCGGGCAGCCGGCGGACGGAGGTGCGGCGGTTGCTGCCGGTATTCGGGGAGGCGCTGCGGCTGACCACCGCCGCGGTGCCGGGGCTGCGCCCGGTCCTGGCCCTCGCCGGGCCGGTGGAGGCGGCGGTGCGCGCCGGCACGGCGGGCTGGCCGGTCCCACCCATCCTGGTCCGGACCCCGGCGGAGAAGCATGATGCCTATGCGGCGGCCGAGGCCGGGCTGATCAAGTCCGGCACCTCCAGCCTGGAGATGGCAGTGGCCGGCGTGCCGCATGTGGTGGCCTACAAGGTGAACCCGGTGACCGCCGCGATCGTGCGGCGGCTGATCCAGGTGCCGCATGCCTCCCTGGTGAACCTGCTGGCGGAACGGGAAGTGGTGCCGGAACGCCTGCAGGAGAATTGCACGGCGGAGACACTCTCCACCTCCCTGGTTCGGCTGCTGCGGGAACCGGAGGCCGCTGCCACCCAGCGCGCGGGCTTCGCCGAGGTGCTGGCGCGGTTGCGCCCGCCGGAAGGGTTGCCGAGCGAGGCGGCCGCCGCGGCGGTGCTGGCCGAACTCGACATCCGCCGTGCCGCTGGGCAACCGATCCCGGTCTGATACCGACCGGCGTAAGCCCTGACTTGCAGCCGCCATCGGCGGCTGAGGCGACGACGGTGGCCCGCGGCCTCAGCCGCGTAGCCAAGCCGCCGTAGGCAGCGCCGGCGCCTGAGGCCGCATAAATGGGTCAACATTTATGCGGGACGGTATGAGTGGGGCCTGGCGCGCAAGGCGCCTCGTCCTGTCCCGCGTCAATGCTGACATATCGATGCGGCCTCGGGCGTCGGCGCCACCTCCCTCAGCTTGACGGCGCGCCGACTGGCGCGGGCCGCCTTGGTGGCTTCAACCGTCGATGGAGGCTGTAGGCCAGGATTTGTGCCGGCCGGTAAACCCGAAGGCCCAAGGAATCCCTGGCCGGCTTCGGCACAAGTGCAGCCGCGAGGCCGCTCTGCTGTGAAACGAACGCGGAGTCCTCCCGCGAGGGGGAAGTATCACCCGCGCCGTTAGCCCAGCCGACCCGGCCCGGGCGGCTCACCTCCCCGCGATCGCCCGCTCCACCCGCAGCGCCGCATCCAGCGCCCGCAGTCCGGTCTCGCCGCTGGCCTCCACCGGCGCGCCCTGCTCGATGCTGGCCATGAAGGCCGCCTGCTCGGCCTCTAGGCTGTCATGCTCGGTCCAGGTCGCGCGGTCGATACCCCAACCCGGCATGGTTGCCACCGGCTCCGTCCCACCCGGGCGGAGCTGCTCCAGGCTGCGCGCCAGGAAATCGACACGCGTCTCGCCCCGCGGGCCCAGCACCCGCAGCCGGCGCTCCAGCCCCACGCTCACCCGGCTGGCGGTCACCGTCGCCGCCGCGCCGCTCTCGAAGCGCAGATGAGCCACGGCGAAATCCGGATGCTCGGACATGACCCGGCACCCCACCGCTCGCACCTCGGCCAGTGGCGAACCCGCCAGCGTGAGCACGAGGTCGAGGTCATGGATCATCAGGTCCAGCACCACCGAGACATCCAGGCTGCGCGGCCGGAAGGGCGCGACGCGGGTCGCCTCGAAGGCCAGCGCCCCCTGCTCCGCCCCGCTAGCCCGGAGGGTGCGGATCGCGGCCGAGTAGCGTTCGATATGCCCGACCTGCAGCACCAGGCCGCGCGCCCGCGCCCCGCCCAGGATCGCCTCGGCCTGGTCGAGGGAGGCAGCCAGCGGCTTCTCCACGAAAAGATGCCGCCCGGCGGAGATCGCCTGCATGGCATAGGCATGGTGGAAGGCGGTCGGCACCGTGATGATGACCGCATCGCTGGCGGCGATCAGCCCCGCCGCATCGCGGGCCCGGGTGCCGCATTCGGCCGCGACAGCCGCCGCCCGGGCGGCATCGGCGTCATGCACGCCCGAGAGCACGCCGCGCGCCGCCAGCTTCAGGGCGTGGAACCGCCCGAAATGCCCGGTGCCGAGCACGCCGATCCTGAGGGGCATTAACACATCCATTTCATCAGAAGGCAGGCCGGGGTCTAGCGGAAGCCGTCGGAAGCCTCAAACCATGAGCCCTCTCTCGCGGCCTGCCCTAGTTGCAGGCCAGCAGCCGCTCCGGTCTCGATACCAATGGTGGCGCGTCCATATTCAGATTACACGCGCGTAGTCCAGCCTGCCTGCCGGATGGCCGAGCGCATCGCGACGATGACGCACGCCCACCGCCCGCCATCGATGCTGCGCGCCTTCCTCGACAGCGAGGCCTCAGGCGGCCTCATTCTGATGGCGGCTGCGGTGCTGGCGCTGTCATGGCCAACTCGGCCCTGCCGCCGCTCTATTTCGGGGTGCTCAAGGCCTATCTCGGCCCGCTCCATGTCCAGCACTGGATCAATGACGGGCTGATGGCCATCTTCTTCCTGCTGGTCGGGCTGGAGATCAAGCGGGAGGTGCTGGGCGGGCAACTTCCCACCTGGCCGCGCCGGGTCTTGCCGGGCATCGCGGCGGCCGGTGACATGGCGGTGCCGGCGCTGACCATCCGGCTTGGCCTCGCGGAACTGCCGATTGGGCAAGCTGGCTGCAGGTGCTGGACATCTCCCTGCTCTGCGGCATCGGCTTCACTATGAGCCTGTTCATCAGGCTGATGGGCTGGCTGGTCCTGCGCTTCGCGCCGCGCCGGGTGCCGGCACCGGCCACAGCCGGCTAGAGCAGATCACGGGAGGGCGTGAAAGACCAGAGGCGGGCATCGGAACAGGATGGGCGCCGCCGGGGGGGGCCACGGCGAGGCGCTGGTCCTGGCCTGCGCCGCATCAGACAGGCCGTTTTGCGCCGAGGCGACACGCATGGGGATGATCATGTCCGGCAAGAGGCCCGCTGAATGGATCCGCTCGCGCTGCCGCTGCGGAGGAAGCCATCCCGCCGGGACCGGGGGTCGCAACGGCGCCCAGGCCTGCTGTGCAGCATCGGGACGCCCGGATCCGGTCAGCGCGGCGTGAGGCCGGTCACGGATCGGGAAGGGTTGCGGGGCATGGATCCGGGGACAGGGCGCCGGCACGCGATGCGCCTGCGCCCCTGTCCCATCCCTGCCTCAGGATAACCGCCCGCGTGACCACGCCCATTGCCGATGATTTCGCCGCCATCCGCGCCCGCCTTGAGGCGATTCGGGCAGCCGAGCGCCCGGGCGCTGCCTCCGTGGCGGATGACCGGTCGTCGGCGCCACCTGCTCCGTCCGGGCCGGCAGACTTCTATGGCTGGCTGATGGGTGGCGGCCTCTGGGCCGTGGGCTGAGCCACTGCCGTCAGGGCGGGCCTGGCCTCCGACTCCGTCATGATTGGGTGCCGGACAAGTCGGCGCCGGCAAGGCCGGGCGGAACGCGCCAGGGCGGATGACCTCGCCTGTGCGGACCGCCCGTGAAGGAGCAGGGCGCGCTGACACGGTTGGTGCCGGGATGGAAAGCCTGGGAAGTTCCTGCCCGGCCGGTTGCCGGCTGGCGTGGCGTCGCCGCATGGACACGGTGCCCGGACGGCCCGCCCCTCTTGGCCGCATGCCACCGCTGTCCCTTCATCAAAGGAGGTAGGGGCTGGACGGGGCCAGGGTGGATTGGGTTCAGGACTGAACGCCAATCCACCCTGGCTTCTTGCTTTTTCGAGCAGATTTACGGGACCGCTTGTTCACGGCCTCCTGTGATCTGTTCTAGACCGCGCTGCCGCGGGAGGAGCGGCGGGTCACCAGCGTGTAGATGGCGAGCACGATCACCGCGCCGACCACCGCGCCAATGAAACCTGCCCCCTCCCCGGCCCGGTACCAGCCGATCGCCTGGCCGAGATAAGTCGCCACCACCGCGCCGACGATGCCAAGCAGGGTGGTAATGATGAAGCCGCCCGGGTCGCGCCCGGGATGCAGGAATTTGGCGACGAGTCCGGCGAGGAAGCCGATGATGATGGTCCAGATGATGCCCATGGCAACTCCTCCAATGGCGCTGCCATAAGCCGCCGGCGCGGGTGTGGTTGCATGCCGGAATGGTGCGGCACCTCTCAGGCTTGCATCGCCGCCCCCCCGTCGTCACATTCCCGGCCGAGTTTCGTGGGGGTCCGCCCCCGAAGGGTGACCTGCTCCATGAGCCGTACCGCGCCATGATGTTCTTCGCGCGCTGGAAGACCGCCGCCATCCTGGCGGTCATTCTGTTGGGGGCGCTCGTCTGCGTCCCGAATTTCTTCCCGAAATCCGAGCTCCCCTCCTGGGCCCGGCAATTCTCCCTCGGCCTCGACCTCCGCGGCGGCTCCTACCTGCTGCTCGAGGTCGAGATGAACGCGGTGGTGCGGGAGCGGCTGGAAAGCCTGGCCGATGGTGCCCGCACCCGGCTGCGGCAGCAGAATATCGGCTATGTCAACCTGGCGGCCGATCCGGCGAACCGGCGCGTCGGCTTCCGGGTGCGCGATCCGGCGCAGGCCCAGGCTGCCGCCGCGCAGATGCGGGAGCTGGCGAACCAGATCCCGACCAGCATGGGCGCCACCACCCCGGATATCGAGGTGACAACCGCCCCCGACGGCACCGTCACCGCGACGCTGACGGAGGTCGGGCTGCGCGCCAAAGCGACCGGCGCGGTGGAGCAGTCGATCGAGATCGTCCGCCGCCGGATCGACGAGACCGGCGTCGCCGAGGCGCTGATCGCCCGCCAGGGCCAGAACCGCATCCTGGTGCAGCTCCCCGGCGTCGAGGATCCGAACCGGATCAAGGAGTTGTTGGGCAAGACCGCCCGGATGACCTTCCACCTGCTGGACGAGACGGCGAACCCGACCGCGGCGGCGCCGCCGCCCGGCGTCATGTTCCTGCCGGGCGAGGGCCGCAGCGGCCAGACAGAGCGCTACGCGGTCCGCCGCCGGGTCGAGGTGGACGGCGCCAACCTGACCGATGCCCGCGCCGGCCAGGACAGCCGGACCGGCGAATGGGTGGTGAATTTCACCTTCGATTCCATCGGTACCCGCCGCTTCGCGGACGTGACCCGCGCCAATGTCGGCCGCCCCTTCGCCATCGTGCTGGATGAGCGGGTGATCACCGCCCCGAACATCCGGGAGCCGATCACCGGCGGCCGCGGCCAGATCAGCGGCAGCTTCAACGCCCGCTCGGCCAACGACCTTGCCGTGCTGCTGCGCGCCGGCGCCCTGCCGGCGCCGCTGACGGTCGTCGAGGAGCGCACCGTGGGGCCGGAGCTCGGCGCGGATGCGATTCGCGCCGGCGTGCTGGCGCTCGCCGCCGGTGCGGTCTTCGTCTTTCTCTATATGGGCCTGGCCTACGGCCTGTTCGGCTGGTTCGCCAACATCGCCCTGCTGGTCAACATCCTCCTGCTGCTGGCGGCGCTGTCGCTGCTGGAGGCGACGCTGACCCTGCCGGGCATCGCCGGCATCGTGCTGACCCTCGGCACCGCGCTGGATGCGAACATCCTGATCAACGAGCGGATCCGGGAGGAGGTGAAGAACGGCCGCCCGCCGCTCAGCGCGCTGGAAGCCGGCTTCACCAAGGCCTCTGGCACGATCATGGATTCGAACCTGACGAACCTGATCGCCATGGCCTGCCTCTACGGCTTCGGCAGCGGCCCGGTGAAGGGCTTCGCCGTGACGGTCGCCATCGGCACCATCGTGCAGATGTGGACGGCGACGACCCTGGTCCGCCTCATGGTCTCCTGGTGGTACCGCGCGAAGCGGCCGAAGGAGTTGCCCGTGGTTGAAGGCGGGCGCGGGCTGTTCGGCAGGCTCGGCCGCCCGCTGTTCCGGCTGGTGCCGGACGTGACCAGAATCCCCTTCATGAAGGGGGCACGGATCGGCCTGCTGACCTCGGCCATCATCTCCACCGCCTCGGTCATCGGCGCCTTCTATCCGGGTCTGGAGAAGGGGATCGATTTCAAGGGCGGCATCACCATGGAGCTGCGCACCCCTGGCCCGGCGGACCTTGCCCGGCTGCGGGCGGCGGTCGGCGGGCTCAACCTGGGCGAGGTCGGCCTGCAGGAATTCGGCGCGCCGGATACGGTGCTGGTCCGCCTGCCGGTGCAGGGCGACGAGGCCGGCACCCAGGCCGCGGTGAATGCCGTGCGCGGGGCGCTGGAGCAGGTGGCGCCCGGCACCCGCATCCTGCGGACCGAGGCGGTGGGCAACCGGGTCTCGGACGAGCTCTTCCTCGGCGGGATGATCGCGCTGGCGATCTCCTTCCTGGCGATGCTGATCTATATCTGGTTCCGCTTCGAATGGCAGTTCGCCCTTGCCGGCATCGTCACCCTGATGCTCGACACCAGCAAGGTGGTCGGCTTCATGGTGCTGACCGGGATCGAGTTCAACCTGACCACCGTCGCGGCAATCCTGACCATCATCGGCTTCAACGCCAACGACAAGGTCGTCGTCTTCGACCGGATGCGGGAGAACCTGCGCAAGTACAAGCAGATGCCGCTCCGTGACCTGGTCGATCTCAGCATCAACGAGACGCTGAACCGCACCCTCGGCACCTCCATGACGCTGCTGCTCTCGGCGGTGCCGCTCGCGCTGTTCGGGGGCGACACGCTGTCCGGCTTCGCCTGGCTGATGATCTTCGGCATCGTGGTGGGTACCTCCTCCTCCACCTTCATCGCCGCGCCGATCGTCCTCTTCACCGGCGAGAAGCAGTTGCGCCGGGGCGAGCCGAGCCCGCCTGCCCCGGCCAAGGCAGGTGCGCCAGCCGGCGTCTGAGCCAGGCCGGTGACTGCATCGGTGCAAGGCCGGCATCGAACTGCCGTGGCCTGCCTGGCCTCGCCGGGGAAGTCCGCCCGATGACCGGCCCGGCGGCCTGCCTCCGACCGGCCTCGGAGG
>JAESGY010000240.1_pt1 | contig 36605 bp, 42 predicted proteins | sample 9269841 | NCBI WGS metagenome assembly JAESGY01 (sample SAMN17022865, study PRJNA683097) | algae metagenome | isolation source: Spirirestis rafaelensis WJT71-NPBG6 and co-occurring heterotrophs from... | place: USA: Pinto Wells, Joshua Tree National Park, Colorado Desert, CA | collected 2006-08-15
ACTGGCGCGCCGCTGATCCGCTTGGACTGAGCTCTCCTTGGACTCTCTCGACCCTGATCCCAGGGTCGAGCCAGTAAGCTCGTGAGAAACTACTTGCAAAACGGCTCGCGATTAGACGACCCCATCAGCCGGGCCGGGGCGGCGGCCAGCACCTCGGCGAAGGAGCCGAAGCGTTTCAAGAGTTCCTTGGCGATGGGCTTCACGTCCCGGCGCGGAATCGAGCGGAAGAGCACGAGCTCCAAAAGCTCGTAATCCGGCACGGCATCGCCGCCCACCTCCATGAAGCGGGCGCGCAGCCGGTCGCGATGGCCGTGATAATGGGGAAGGTCGTCGCTCATGCCCGCCCGTTGCTTCCTGCCTCAATATGCTCGTGAAAGGGAGTTCCAGAGCAGCATTGTTACCTTGTAGGCCAGAAGCGAGGCGGCAGGCTAGTGGCGAGCTGCAGACTTAAGACGGCTTGTCCAGACCCTTTGGCGAGTAAGTAAAGACCTCCGCGCCGGTCTCCGTCACGCCCACCATGTGCTCGAACTGGGCCGAGAGGGAGCGGTCGCGGGTAACGGCGGTCCAGCCGTCGGCCAGGACCTTCACCTGCGGCCTCCCCAAGTTGATCATCGGCTCGATGGTGAAGAACATGCCGGCTTTCAGCTCCACGTTGTAGGCTGGCTCCACGTAGTGGAGGATCGTCGGCGAGTCGTGGAAGACCTTGCCGATGCCATGGCCGCAGAAGTCGCGCACCACGGAGCAGCGCTCGGCCTCCGCATAGGACTGGATCGCCGCGCCGATGTCGTTGGTGGTCGCACCCGGCTTCACGGCCGCGATGCCGCGCAGGAGGCATTCATAGGTGATCTCGCAGAGCCGCTGCGCCCGGCGCGGCACCTCGCCCACATAGTACATGCGGCTCGAATCGCCGTGCCACCCGTCGAGGATCAGGGTCACGTCCACATTCATGATGTCCCCGTCGCGCAGGGGCTTGTCGTTGGGAATGCCGTGGCAGACCACATGGTTGATCGAGGTGCAGATCGTCTTTGTGTAGCCGCGGTAGTGCAGGCAGGCCGGATAGGCACCATGGTCGCGGATGAAGTCGAAGGCGAGCTTGTCAAGAAACTCGGTCGTGACGCCGGGCTTCACGTGCTCCGAGAGCATATCCAGGCACTCGGCCACCATGCGGCCGGCGCGGCGCATCCCTTCGAAGTCCGCAGGGCCGTGGAGCGGGATCTCGGGCGCGCGTCTGCGCTCCACAACATCGGTCTCGGTCATTCTCAATCCTTGATCTGTTGTCCGGAATGTAAGGATCGCCACGCGTGAAGCAAGCTAAAGCATCGGACGTGAAAAGTGGATTTGCACTTTTGGGACCCGTCCGATGCTTCCCTATAAACGAGAGCATCGTTGAGTGCGGACCCAGCGGGCCACGCCAGCAAAAACCCGGGGCCACTTCTCCGCACGATGCTCTAATGTCTTGATGCCCCGCTTGCGATTGGCGCCCGGGGGTGTCATGAGCAACCCTGTTCATCCGGTTCGCGGCTTTGGATTCCTCGGTAATGAATGATACCCGCCCCTTCGGGGACTTTGCGCCTTCAGGTCTCACCCGCTGGGTGATCGACCGCACGCGCGGGTTGCCCGAGGGCTGGGCGGGCCGCAGGCTCGCCCTGATGCTGCGCCACCTAGCCATGAAGATGCTCACAGGTCTGCCGCTCGATCTCGAGACCTTCGGCGTCAGGATGCGGCTTTACCCGTACAAGAACGTGTGCGAGCGCCGGCTCCTGTTCACGCCGCAATATTTCGATGCCGATGAGCTCAAGATCCTGGCCTCGCACATCAAGGACGGTTTCACCTTCATCGATGTGGGCTCGAATGTCGGCTGGTATGCCCTGTTCCTGGCCAGGGAGGCCGGCCCCGCCGTCCCGACCCGGATCCTAGCCGTGGAGCCGCAGCCGGAGATCTTCGACCGGCTGATCTACAACATCCGCCAGAACCCCTCCTGCACGATCAAGGCCGTCGATTGCGCGGTGGCCGACAAGACGGGCGAGCTCACCCTGTTCCTCGACCCCCTCAACCGCGGCGAGGCGAGCCTCAAGATCGTGAACTCGAGCCAGACGGATGCGATCCGTGTCCCGGCCGTGACCCTGCTCGACCTCCTGAGCCGGGAGGGCCTCACCCATGTCGATGCGATCAAGCTCGATGTGGAGGGGGCGGAGGACCTGGTCCTCGGGCCGTTCTTCCGGGACGCGCCAGCCTCGCTCTACCCGGCCATATTCATCGTGGCGAACGTGCCGGAGCGCTGGCAGGCCGATGTGATCGGGCTCCTCAAGGGCAAGGGCTACCGGCAGGTCCTGGAGACCAAGATGAACTTGGTTTTTGAGCGCTTCTGAAAATCCAGCGCAAATCGGCTTTATCTGAGCCCTCATTCTGAGAGGCTGGCTCACAAAGAACCGATCGCTCTCCTTTACGTCATCACCGGCCTTGTGCCGGTGATCTCGATGGCCTGAAGCGCCGTGCTTGTTAGCATCGGGATGGCCGGCACAAGGCCGGCCATGACGAAAACTGAGGCGTGTTCCTCTGTATGGGCCAGACACTCAGGATGATGAGGTCGAGTAGTTGTCAGCTGGCTTTTAAGAACTCTTACCGCGGCGTCACGATCTGCACGGGCCGGTCGATGGTCACCTCCTGGGGCGTGATCCGGCAGACATAGGCGTAGGATTCCACCCCCGCGGCGAGGGCGTGCCGGAAGGCCTTGTCGTAGGCCGGGTCGATGTCGCGGGCCACGTCGAAACGCTCGGCATCCATCTGGATGACATAGACGAGGGCGGCCCTCGCTCCTTCAGCCTTCATGTGGGCCAGCTCGTAGAGGTGCTTGGCGCTGCGGGCGGCCACGCAGTCCGGGAACTCGGCAAAGCCTGCCTCCCGCATGAGGTGGCAGTTCTTGACCTCCAGGTAGCAGGGCGGCTCGCCATCCTTCTCCAGCAGGAAATCCACCCGGCTGTTCTTGCCGTACTTCACCTCGGGCCGTACCCGGTCATAGTGAGCAAACGGTGCGAGACGCCCCTCCCGCAAGGCTTCGGCCACCAGCAGGTTGGGCCGGGAGGTATTGATCCCGATGAGCTGGAGCGGACCGCCGCCGGCGGGGATCTCCACGAATTCCCAGTTGTATTTGAGCTTGCGGTTGGGGTTCGTCGCCCGTGAGAGGAAAACCCGACTGCCGGGCTCTTTGAGGCCCATCATGGCGCCTGGATTGGCGCAATGGGCGGTGACCACCTCGCCGGTGTCGAGCTCCACATCCGCCAGAAATCGCTTGTAGCGCTCGATGAGACGGCCCTCGAGCAGGGTTTCCTGAAAACGCATCCAAAACCAACATTCAGCTGTAAAAACCCCTGGTAGCAGGGGAGAAGCCCGGGGTTCAACCCGCTCCGCGAAGTGTCATCCCCGGGTCACGGAGTGCGGGAAGGGGATCCATGGCGCTGAGGATGCGAGTGGATCCTCGTCCCCTCCGCTGCGTGTCCTTCCGGGAATGATCCTGGTCCTGGCGCCCTTCAGTCCTGACACCCTCCTCGTCATCCCCGGACGTGTTCCGGGGATCCCCGTCCTCCTTTGCGCTCCGTCTCATAGACCTCATCCTGAGGAGGTCACGCAGTGACCGTCTCGAAGGAGGATCCAGTGCTCTCTGGAGCCTCCTTCGAGACGCAGCCTCCCGGCTGCTCCTCAGGATGAGGCTGGAGAGGGATTGAGCGGGTGCAAAGACGTGGATGGCCGGCACAAGCCCGGCCATGACGGTGCGGGTGCGGGCATGTTCTCGCTTTGTTCTTGACTGCTGCTGCAAGCTAAGCTCGGCTATATCTGTGCTCATCCTCGCCCAACGAGGGGCGCGCTCGCGAGGCGTCGCAGCACTGGGACGGGGAGCGGTCCCGCCGCAGGCCTCGCACCCCTGTGGTCGCGGGAGGTCGATCCTGGCATGCCTCCAGGTCCACCTGAAACAAACCGCGCGTGACGAGCAGCTTGGCTCTCACTTCCCACCATCACACATCGAGCCGGGCTGCCCGACGCGCCACCCTCGACACACCTCAAGGCTCGCAGCACCCGCTGTGGGCCACAAGGCGCTGGTTCTTTGACATCGATTCATCTCATGGGTGCTCCCGAAACAAGTCCGTCGAAGACGGTGAGGGCATGGAGGAGAGCGCAAGGCCTGAAATGGCCCTGGGATGAACCCTTGCTGGTGCTTGAGAATTGCCGCTTGTAAGGCTAAACGCCCACAAAAGGATCGCTGCGCATGGCCGTCTCCGTTACAGCCGCCCTTCTCATCATCGGCGATGAGATCCTCACGGGCCGCACCAAGGACAAGAACATCGGCTATATCGCCGAGTACCTGACCGGGATCGGCGTGGACCTGCGCGAGGTCCGGGTCGTGCCGGACGTGGAGGAGGAGATCGTTGCGGCGGTCAATGCCCTGCGCAGCCGCTACACCTATCTCTTCACCACCGGCGGCATCGGCCCCACCCACGACGATATCACAGCCGACTGCATCGCCAGGGCCTTCGGCGTCGGGATCGACCATGATCCCAGAGCCATCGCGATGCTGCGGGAGCGCTACTCGCCGGAGGAACTCAACGAGGCCCGCCTGCGCATGGCCCGGATCCCCGATGGGGCCAGCCTGATCGAGAACCCGATCTCCAAGGCGCCGGGCTTCCGCATCGGCAATGTCTTCGTCATGGCGGGCGTACCCTCGATCATGCAGGCCATGCTCGACAACATCGCACCGACCCTGGAGACCGGCACGCGCATGACCATCGAGACCATCGAGGCGGAAGGGCTGGCCGAGGGCATCTATGCCGAGGGCTTAGGCCAGATCGCCTCGTCCTTCCCGAGCATCTCCATCGGTTCGTATCCGTCCTTTTCCACCAGCGGCTTCCGCAACCAGATCGTCGTGCGGGGTAAGGACCCGGACGCGGTTGCCCAGGCGGCCGCTGCCGTGCGCGATCATCTCGCCCGGCTCAAGGGCGACCAAGCCCCCCTTTAAGAGTTATCCTCGCCACCACCGTCACAAAGAGCCAGCCTATGTCCCCGACCTCTCCCAAAGCCTTCCCCGTCTCCTGGGACCAGTTCCACCGCGATTGCCGCGCCCTTGCGTGGCGCCTGGCCTCCGCCGGCCCGTTCGAGGCGATCGTCTGCATCACCCGCGGCGGCCTCGTGCCGGCCGCCATCGTGGCGCGCGAGCTCGATGTTCGTCTGATCGAGAGCGTCTGCATCGCGAGCTATCACGACTACAAGAACCAGGGCGAGCTGCAGGTGCTCAAGGACATCGCGCCCGCCATCAAGGCGCTCGGCGACGGAACGGGCAAGGGCGTGCTCGTGATCGACGACCTGACCGATACCGGCAAGACCGCCAAGATCGTGCGTGACATGCTCCCCAACGCGCATTTCGCCGCCGTCTATGCCAAGCCCGCCGGGCGCCCCCTCATCGACACCTTCGTGACGGAAGTGAGCCAGGATACCTGGATCTACTTCCCTTGGGATATGGGCCTGGCCTACCAGGCGCCGATCCGCGAAGGCTCGGCCGGCTGACCTGTCAGGAGCGCGCCCGTGGCCGAGTTCGATATCGCGCGGACGCGCAAGACCCTGTTTGGGGCACTCCTCGATGCCAGGGATCGCTTCGGCCGCAACAAGGTCGCCCTGGAGGACCTGGAGCGCCAGCCGATCACCTTCGGCCGACTCGTTCTCGGCTCCCTGGTGCTCGGCCGCAAGCTCGCGGGCCTGACGAAGGAGCGCGAGACCATCGGCGTGCTGCTGCCGAACGTGCAGGCGATTGCCGTGACCCTGTTCGGACTCAATGCCTTCGGGCGCGTCCCGGCTTTCCTCAACTTCACGGCGGGTCTCAAGAACCTGAAGGCCGCCTGTGAGCTGGCCGGGATCGACACCATTGTCACCTCCCGCCGCTTCATCGAGCAGGGCAAGCTCGACGACATCATCGATGCCCTGGGGGAGGGACGCAGGATCCTCTGGCTTGAGGATGTCCGCGCTGAGCTCACAAGCATCAACAAGCTGCGCGGGCTCGTGGATTCATGGATGGCGCGGCGCGTCCATGCCGGTGCGGGAATCCAGCCCGACGATCCGGCCGTGCTGCTCTTCACCTCCGGGTCGGAGGGCGTGCCGAAGGGCGTGGTTCTGTCGAACGCGAATCTCGTCGCGAACGCCTACCAGGTCAAGGCCCTGGCGGGCGATGTGCTGAGGGATGATGACGTCTTCTTCGATCCGTTGCCGATCTTCCATTCCTTCGGCCTCACGGCGGGTCTTCTGACGGCGGTTCTCAACGGCATGAAGTCGGTTCTCTATCCGAGCCCGCTGCACTACCGGCAGATCCCGAAGCTCGTGGCCGGAACGCGCGCCACGGTGATGCTCGCCACCGATACATTTCTCCAGGGCTATGCCCGCGCGGCCGGCGAGAACGATCTCGCGAGCGTGCGCTTCGTGATCGCCGGGGCCGAGCGGGTGAAGGACGAGACGCGCCGGCTCTGGGACCGGCATGGCACGGTGATTGTCGAAGGGTACGGCGCCACCGAATGCTCGCCCGTGATCGCCTGCAACCTTCCCGACGATAATCATCCGGGCACGGTCGGGCACATGCTGCCGGGCATCGAATGGCGGCTCGAGCCTGTAGAAGGAATTCACGAGGGCGGGCGCCTGCACGTGCGCGGTCCGAACGTGATGAAGGGCTATCTCGATCCGGCCGCGCTTGGCGGCATCCTTCCGCCGGTCGAGGGCTGGCACGACACCGGCGACATCGTCACCGTCGAGGACAGGATCGTGACGATCCGGGGACGGGCGAAGCGCTTTGCCAAGATTGCGGGCGAGATGGTGTCGCTCGCGGCCATCGAGGCAACGGTCCAGTCCCTCTGGCCCGACAGCAGCCATGTGGTGGTGGCGATCCCGGACCCGCGCAAGGGCGAGCAGATCGTCCTCATCACCGACAGGCCGGATGCGGATCGCGATGTGCTCCTGGCCCATGCCAAGGACCATGGTTTTCCCGAGCTTTGGGTGCCGCGCTCCATTCTCGTGTCGAGCATTCCCGTACTGGGCTCGGGGAAGACCGATTACAGTGCCGCGGTCGATTTGGCGAAGCGCCTGCAGCCCATGCTTTAGCGGCTTCAAGCCCCCTTGGGCCAAGGGACTCCTCGGTAACAAAGCTCCGCTTGCGGCGTTGTCATTTCCAAGATGCGTTCCCCTGGAACACCCCTCATGAAGGTTATGACGATGCAAAAGATCGCTTGTGTTCTGGCCCTCCTGGTCGCGGCATCGAGTGTCCAGGCTCAACCCCGTCCGCTGACCCCCAACCTGACCTGCAACCAGGCCCGCAGTCTCGTCTTCTCGCGAGGCCAAATCGTTCTCGGGACCGGCACCTACACCTATGATCGCTATGTGAGCGATGGACGGTTCTGCCTGCGCAACGAGATGATCGAACCGGCTTTCGTGCCGACCCGGGACACACCCCAATGCCCGGTCGGGTATACGTGCCGTGAGTTCGAATTGGACTTCTTCGGAGACTGACGCAGTGGCTAAGGCGGGTTCGGGAGCATATGTCCCGGCAACGGACGGGGCTTCAAACCACCGAGCGAGTGACGCGGTGGAACGGGGCTGACCAGCTGTTGAGTTTGCGCCACACCCCTGAAAATAAGCAGCCAGTCTGCCTGGAATGCTTATCTTTTCAGCAGAGTGCACGTCGCGTGAGCGGATCTGAAGCGACCCCGTATTGCGCCAGACGTGAGCGTGAGTATGGTCACGTTTGTAAATGGGTCTCGGACCCAGACTTCTTTGGAGAAACCCATGAAGCTCGTTAAGAGCCTCTTTCTTGGAACGGCCGCTGGATTGGCGGCTGTCGCGGGGGCACAAGCCGCCGACCTGCCGGTCGCCAAGTCTGCTGCTGTCGAATACGTTCGCGTCTGCTCCACCTACGGCGCAGGCTTCTTCTACATCCCCGGCACGGAAACCTGTCTCCGCGTCGGTGGCCGCGTCCGCGCCGAGTACAGCTATCTCGAGCCGACCACTCGCGCGAGCAACTCGATCGGCTTCCGCGCTCGTGGCCGTGTCCAGCTCGACGCCCGCACCGCCACGGCTTACGGCCTGCTGCGCGCCTTCGTCCGCATGGAGCTGGACCGCAACACCGGCGTTTATTTTGCCGGTTCGGGTACTGGCGCCACCACGTCGCCGAACCTCGCCCAGGCCTACATCCAGTTCGGCGGCCTGACGGCCGGTCGCACGACCTCGTTCTTCACCAACGGCGACATCCCGAACGAGAACTGGGGCACGCTCCGCTTCTACGATTATCCGGACGTGAACCTGCTGGCCTACACCTTCTCCTTCGGCAACGGCTTCTCGGCCACCCTGTCGCTCGAAGAAGGCGCCTTCGCGACCAACCTCGCCACGGATGCCGACAACATCGGTGCCGGCCAGCGGCTGCCTGACCTTGTTGGTAACGTGAAGTATTCCGGCACCTGGGGTTCGGCCCAGCTCTCCGGCGCCCTGCACCAGCTCCGCACCAACACCCTTGTTGGCGGTGATTACGTCGACAGCGAACTCGGCTGGGCCGTGTCGGGCATGGCCAGCGTGAACCTGCCGATGCTGGCTGAGGGCGATGCCCTGTGGTTTGCCGCTACTTACGCCAACGGCGCTCTCGGTTATCTCGGCTTCGATCCCGACAACTCGGTCGGTATCGCTTCGGGAACGGCCGTGGACGCCTATGTGGGCCCTGACGGCGACCTCGACACCGGCCGCGGCTGGTCCCTCGCCGGTGGTCTCAACCACTACTGGACCCCGACCGTCCGCCAGAGCCTGTTCGGCTCCTATGCTCGCGTCGAGTACGGCTCTACCGCTCCTGTGGCTGACTTCACCGAGTGGCGCGTCGGTTCGAACCTGATCTGGTCGCCGGTTTCCGGTCTCGATATCGGTGTTGAGGCTCTCTACTCCAATCTTAACCCGCGCGGCATCGTCGGCGCGGATGACGATGATGCTTGGGAAGGCCGTCTGCGCATTCAGCGCGACTTCTGATCGGTTTACTCCGGTCTTGTGGAAAACCCTGGTGGCGACACCGGGGTTTTCTCATTCTGGTCACCTTCCTCATGAAGGTTCCTGCTGACCTATAAGCGGGCTCCGCCGCCAGGGGATGAGACGATGCCGACAATGCTCAAAACCTTCGCTGCCGCATCGGCGATAGTTGGGCTCTGCGGATGCGTTGGTGCGGCCGGGGTGTCCACCTGGGAGTACCAGTCAGGCCCTGGCTATGAGACCGCACGCGCACAGGGGAGCCGGATTCAGGTCGATGCATCCGAGGGTCTCACGCACGAGGCCTGTACGAGCGTGAGCAGACGGCAGATTGCTGAATCGGGCGAAGTCACGGAAGCCGATCTGAGCGCCTGCCGCTCCAACTAGCCGAGTGCGTGAACCCAAGGAACGAACCTTCACCTTGACCGTTGGCATGAGGTCAATTCCATTTCGGGAGAGAATCCTCATGAACAACATCATCTGGCTTATCGGTGCAATCGTTGTGGTCCTCGCGATTCTGTCGTTCCTCGGACTGCGCTGAAGACGAATTGTGAACCTGCAGGACAGAATTTCGCATTCCAGGCGCTGTCCTGCAGTTCTCCTCATGTCAGGTCACCTGCAATGATGCCACCGACCGCACAGCAGGTCAGCCGTTCACTCCAGAAGAACGAAGACGACTGACACGACATTCATCGTGGCCAAGAGGCCGATCAAGACCGTGAAAAGCGGAACGCACCGCCTGCGCAAGGCTACAGCGCTGCCCCCATTTTCGATGGCCGGTTCCGGATAAGAATTCCTGAAGGTCATCTCCCCGTTCGCTCCTTGGGCTTACCTTGCGTTAGGCCTGACACAATGAGCCCAGTTCAGCGTTTTCGACGTGCGGGTTCGCACAAGCCATTGGCGAAGGGTCAATGGCGCGTTGCGCGCTTCTGGAGTTGAAGGAGCTGCCCTTCGATCGCCCGCATGCGCGTCATGAGGCGGTCCAGTTCGGAGAGAAGCAGCTTCTCGTCCCGTCGAGCCTCCTCGACTGATTCCTGGGTGGAGCCGTGCCGGATCCTGTGCAGGGCATCGGCCAGCTTGCGGTCGAGAAGCCGCATGTGATGCTCCAGGTCCAAGAACTCCTGGTGAAGCTGGGTCTCCTTGAACACGGCGGGGATCTCACGTGAGAACAGTCGGTTCAAGCTTAAGCTACAGCCTGGAAGCCGGTTCCTCTAGGGCAAAAAGTCCAGCCTGAAAAATTTCTCTAAGGCCAAGCTGAAACAGACAGCTGCCTTCACCGTTCTGTGATGAGAGTATTCGCCCGACCGCGTCCTGCGCTCGGGAAAGTTCGTTTTTCGCAGTTCTGCTGAGCATGCATTCGAATGCCTTGCCGCTTCCGATCGCATGCTGAGTCCTGGCTGTACCGCACCGGCTTTCCGCATAGCGTTCTCGGAGCCGGATCTCCCGTCAAACAGAGGGCCTAAGGATCTGTGATCCTTGATCGAAGCGCTCCAGGACATGCAAAGCCTTAAGAGGAGACGACTTATGGGACAGAGAATCGAGCCTTATCGCGTAGCCTTGATTGTCGAAGACGATTTCGAAGTCAGGGGCTTGGCGGCAGCTCTTCTCGAAGAAACCGATCTCAGGGTCGTTGAAACCTCCAGCGCGGAAGAAGCCTTGGATTACCTGAACCGGCATTCGGAAGAAGTTGCTTTTCTCTTTGCCGACCTCAGGCTCCCTTGCCTGATGGATGGGTTGGATCTCGTACGAACCGTGCGGCTCAAGTGGCCGTGGGTTCGCACGGTGCTGACCTCCGGCAGACCATTGGACGATAAGGCTGACGATGTTCCCCGGGACGTCCGTTTCATGCCGAAACCCTGGAGAGCCCTTGAGGTTCTGATGGAGGCGGAGAGAGCCTCCCAATCCTATCGGAGGAACTGAAGGCCTCCGAGACGGATGGCCTTTCCACATCGTGTGGGAGCTTGGCGTGGAACCTAGGCGCCTGCCGGGAATTGGCGTCAGCAGTTCGAAGAGGATTGACTGATGCCGAACACGTCTATTGCCACCGGATCTTTCCCGTCCCGCAGTGAAGCCAACCAGGCCGTCCAGCGCCTTGTCTCGGCCGGATTTGCCCGCAACAGCATCGAGCTTCACCGCCACGATGACGACGAGGGCTATGACCTGGAGATCCACACCCGACAGGAGAATGTCAGGCGGGCCGAGCGCCTGATCCACGACGCTTCCATGCCGCTCTACGCCGTGCGTCAGACGGCCTCCGGTGTTGTCCAGACCGCCAAGTCCTATCCTTTCGTTCTGCTCGGAGCCGGGATTCTGGCAGGTTTTCTGATCTACAGCCTCATTCCGAAGCAAGCGGCCTCGGAAAGCCATCCTCAGCCGCGCAACCGTCGCAAGCGCTGACGCTCCAAACCATCTCGACGGGATGAGGGCCTTGATGCTGCGCCGCTATGGCTCAGTGGTCCTCATTCCCTTCCCGCAGATGCGTGCTCTCGAGCCTCTCCAGCAATTGTTTGATGCGCTCCGGTGCAGGCTCCTTCAGGATGCTCCGGTAACTGTGCTGAAGCTGACGCCCGAGATCCCTCAGCAGTTCGGATTGCCCGGCTGCCGTCAGGCCATTGGAGCCGACGCTCCAGTTCATGTTGCCTCCTGCGGCAGAAGGATGGTGCCGCTTTGGCATCGATAACCTCCCTGGCAATAGTCCATCGTGACCGGAGAACGGGCGAGTTCCAGTTGGGTTGCGGCTAAGTTTCTGACAAAGAATAATTATTTCGCGCCATCAAGGTTTGCTGTCTGCTCCAAGGCAGAGGTCCCGTGCTCTCCAGACAGCAGCTTCGCATCTTCGTTCCGGGAGCAGGCGACTGCCGGTCGCATTGGCTTGCTCTCGGTCATGCGTCAAAGCTCAGCTTCAAGGTGGCTGGGGGCTGCGGGATGCGTGAGGTTCTGATGATTTACCTGTGTGGCGTGATTCTGCTCCTCGCAGTCTCAACCATGATCAATGACGAGGAAGACATCGGCCTCGATCATATCCTGATCGCCGGTTTCGGCTGGCCGATCCTGACACCTCTCTTAGCCTTCCGGGCCTGGCATAGTCGCTAAGGTTTCCGAGCCGTATGTGCAGCTGCAAAACAGAATCACCCTGCAGACCTGGCAGATGCCTAGTTCCGTGAGGGTGAAGAGCGCGGGGCACAACGATACCCAATGGGACATTGAGCCGTATCGGCCGTGGGCACCCATGCCGGATCCATTGTTTCTCCAACGGCGCAGGATCCAGAGGATCCGACATAGCGGTCGTAGGTGAGAGGCCCCGTGTTGAGGACAATGGCTCTCTGCGAGGCGACAAGACCCTGTGCCTGAGCACAGGACATTCTCAAGGTCAGTGGACGGCTCTGCGCCCATGCGTCGGTGCTCGCGGATACAAGCAGCAAAGCAGCCACTGCGCCGATCTGACGAGGCAAGAAGGAGCCGGAGAGCATCATTCGTCTCCAAAGGTGTGATCAAAGGCGCCTTCGACCATAACGATCGGCCAGATTGCTTGATGTGCTGGCATGCACATCAGGCGTTTGCGATCACAGCCGAGCGGGCATCAGGGAGCCACGCTTCTATGAATGACTCAGCGATGAATGAACCTGTGCAATGGTGCGGACGGCGGGGGTCGAACCCGCACGGGCATAGCCCGAGGGATTTTAAGTCCCTTGCGTCTACCGGTTTCGCCACGTCCGCTTCGAAGAAGAGGGTTATCGGGCTGCGGGCTTGAGCGCAAGTCCGACCGTGCGCGCCGGATCTCCCTCAATCCGGAGTGCGGAAGCCGTAGAGCCAGTCGTAACGCTTCGTCATGCCCTCGGGGCCGAGATGGCGCATGACCCTGTTGCGTCCGAAGGCCACCAGAGAACCTGCGTGATAGATGCGCCCGTTGGTGCGTGCCTCCTTCTGGACCCGGGTCGCACGCCCGAGACGCTGCTTCTCATAAGCCGAGAGGAGTTGCGGGATGTCGGCCGGCGTATCGCGAAGGAGGGAAGCAAGGGTGGCCGCATCTTCGATCGCCATTGCGGCTCCCTGAGCCAGGAACGGCAGGACCGGGTGGGCGGCATCGCCGAGGAGGGCGATCTGGCCCTTGGCGAGGCGCTCGGCCAAATGATCGAAGAGCGACCAGCGCAGCCATTCCTGCGGCCGGGCAAGAAGGTCGCGCAGGGCAGGGGCGGCCGAGGCATAGTGCGCGAGCAGTTTCTCCCCCTGGCCTGGAGCGGCCCAGCCATCCACCGGCGTCGGATTTTGTTCAATGGCCACAACGTTGATGAGCCTGCCACCGGCGATGGGGTAATGAACCACATGCCCCTGCGACCCGAGCCAGAGGCCGGTCTCGTCCCCGGCGAGTTCGGCCGGGGCTGCGCTGCGTTCGAAGGTGGTCCGCCAGGCGATATAACCGCGATAGGCGGGCGGCGTCCTGTCCCCAAGCTGTTGCCTGACCTTCGACCAGACGCCGTCCGCGCCAATGATCAGATCGGCCGTGAGGGTCTCCTGCGCGCCGCCGGCGGAAATCCATGTGAGGGAGGCCTGTGCTGGGCTGGTCTCGATGCTTTCCACACTCCGCCCCATGACGAGGCGGATCGACGGTTCGGAGCGGACGGCATCGAGCAGAATCGTCTGGAGATCCGCCCGGTGCACGACCCAGTAGGGTGCCTCGAACCGCTCGCGCATGAAGGCGCCAAGGGCCACCTCGCCGATGGGCTTGCCCGAACGGATGGCGCGAACGACCACACGCTCCGGCTCCGTCGCCACGCGACGAAGCGCCGGGCCGAGCCCGAGCCTGATGAGGATGCGGCTCGCATTGGGCGAAAGCTGGAGACCGGCCCCGACCTCGCTGAAACCAGTCCGGCGCTCGACCAGCGTCACCGTATGGCCCTGCCGGGCCAAAGCCAGAGCCGCCGTCAGGCCGCCGATGCCGGCGCCGACGACTGCAATCGAGAGGTTCGGCACTAGAGCCTCGGACCCAAAAGTGGATTCCGCTTTTGGGAACTATCCGATGCTCCTTTTTTTAGCTGGCGCATCGTGTCGGTCGGAAAACCGGGGTCACTTTTCCGCACAATGCGCTAGCGTGAGGAGGCCGAGCCGGCGAAATCGGGCTCCCACACACATTCGGCCGGGCGGGCCTCGTCGAACTTCAGGGAGGGGTCGTACTTGAACAGGGTCGAGCAGTAGGAGCAGATCGTCTCGCTGTCATAGCCCATGTCGATGAACACATGAGGATGATCGAAGGGTGGCGTCGCTCCGATGCACATGAACTCCTTCGAGCCCACGTGAATGACGGGAACGCCCGGATCATTGTGGAAGTGGGGAGTGCCTTTTTCAGCCATTGCCGTTGCTCTGAAGCGAGGAAATTTGCGCGCACCATAATGGCCGATCGGCCATGCGCCTAGAGTAAATTTCCAGCGATTGCGTCCGGCGCCCGGGGTGCTTAGGGTGCGCCAAGCTTCCCCTGCGTTCCAACACCAGCTGGTCCGATGCGCTATTTCAATTCCAACGGCGTCAGCATCGCCTATGTCGACGTGCCGCCTCATGAGGGGCAGGGCGATCCGATTCTGCTCATCCATGGCTTCGCCTCGAACCATGCGGTGAACTGGGTCAATACCCTCTGGGTGAAGACCCTGACGCGGGCCGGATACCGGGTCGTCGCCTTCGACAACCGGGGGCACGGGGAGAGCGAGAAGCTCTACGATCCCGAGGCTTACAACTCCTATCGCATGGCGGAGGACGGCCTGCGCCTGCTCGACCATCTCGGCATCGAGCGGGCCGATGTGATGGGCTATTCCATGGGCGCGCGGATCACCGCCCACATGTCGCTCACGGCCCCGGAGCGGATGCGCTCCATGCTCCTCGGGGGCTTAGGGATTCATCTCGTCGAGGGCGTCGGCCTGCCGCTCGGGATCGCGGACGCCATGGAAGTGCCCTCCCTCGCCGACCTCACCGATCCCATGCAGCGCATGTTCCGGGCCTTTGCCGAGCAGACCGGCAGCGACCTCAAGGCCCTGGCCGCCTGCATCCGCGGGTCGCGGCAGGTGCTGACCAGGGAGGAGGTCGCCACCATTACGCTGCCGACACTGGTCTCGGTGGGCACCAGGGACGACGTATCGGGTTCGGGCCCGGAACTCGCCAGGCTCATCTCGAACGCGACGGCCCTCGATATTCCAGGGCGTGACCACAATCTTGCCGTGGGCGACAAGGTCCACAAGCAGGGCGTGCTCGACTTCCTGGCGCAGCGCCCGTGACGCGCTTGCCATAGCTTCGAAAGGGACCTTCCCATAGGCCCTGCCATCAGGAGTAACCAATGACCCGACTTGACTCTGTGATCAGGCGGCTGACCGCCCAGCGCGACCTCCTGAACTGGGCAACTCAGGAAATCGGCCCGGCAGGGCTCGTCCTCGAGCTCGGCCTCGGCAACGGCCGCACCTACGATCATCTGCGGACCCGGCTGCCCGGCCGCGAGATCTATGCCTTCGAGCGCTCTCCGGCGGCCCATCCGGATTCCTATCCGCCCGAAGGATACCTGATCGTCGGGGACATCTTCGACACCCTCCCGGCCTTTATCGAGCGGATGGGGCAGGGCTCGGCGGCGCTGATCCATACCGATATCGGCACAGGCGACGAGGCGGCCAACCGTCAGCTCGCCCTGCGGCTGTCGCCCCTGCTTGATTCCCTGCTTCAGCCCGGAGGGCTGCTAATCGCGGACCGTGCCTTCGAGATGCCCGCCTGCACCGACATCTCGTCCCAGACGAACGTGCCGGAGGGCCGTTATTTCGTGTATCGCCGGAATGTCTGAGCTTATCTGCCTGTGAAGGCCGGTCTGCGCTTCTGCAGGAAGGCCTCGCGGCCCTCCACGGCATCGGCACTGTCGAAGCACATGTCGGCGAGAGCCACGGAATCGACATTCGGGTGCGCCACGCCGACGGCGGCGTCGATAGCCGCCTTGGCGGCCCTGATGGTCAGCGGCGCGTTCTCCGCGATGTTCTCGGCAAGCGCCTGCGTGGCCGACTCCAGCTCGCCATCACGAACCAGCCGCTGCACGACACCCAGGCGATGCGCCTCCTGGGCGTCAAGCCGGCGTGCCGTGAAGAACAGGTCCTTCGCGGCGGGTGCGCCGACGGCGGCGGTCACGAGCTTCATGGCGCCGGGAGGATACCCGACCCCGAGCCGGGCGGCGGGAATGCCGAAGATGGCGCTCTCGGAGGCAACGCGCAGGTCGCAGGAGAGCGCAAGGCCGAAGCCGCCGCCGAGGCAGAAGCCGCGAATCATCGCGATGACCGGCTTAGAGCAATGGGCCACCGCCCAGAAGGCCGCCTCGTTGGCGGCCTCGTAGAGCCGGCCGCCCTCGGCATCAGCCCGCACCGTCGCGAACTCGGCAATGTCCGCACCGGACGCGAAGGAGGCCTGTCCGGCGCCCCTCAGGACGATCACCCGGACATTCGGGTCCCGGTCGAGAGCCTCCACAAGCGGCGGGAAGGCCTCCCACATCTCCAGGTCCACCGCATTGTGCTTGGGAACGTTGTCGATGGCGACCGTCGCAAAGCTGCCGCTGACGGAGACGGCAAGCTTGGACGTGGCGGGCGAAAAAGAGTAAGTCATGGCTTGCTTGGGGCTGTGGTAAGGATCTTGGTCTTCTTATCTATGCTCGAAGCGTTCGCGAAGCCGGCAGGAGACTACCATGACACAGACCCGCCTGAAGCCGGGAGCCCCCGATGCGGTGGCCGGAAAGGTTGATCCGGTCTGGGACCGTCTCCGCTCCGAGGCCGAGGCCATCGTCCAGGCCGAGCCGGCGATCGCCGGCTTCGTTCTGAGCGCCATTCTGCACCAGCCCAGCCTGGAGGCAGCGGTGATCCACCGGGTCGCTTCACGACTGGGACATGCGGCTGTGCCGTCCGATATCATCGAGCAGATCTTCCTTGAGGCCGTGGAGAACGACCGCAGCATCGGGGCGGCCATGCGAGCGGACATCAGCGCCGTGCTCGACCGGGATCCCGTGGTCACCCGGGCCGTCGAGCCCGTGCTCTACTTCAAGGGCTTCCACGCCATTCAGACCCATCGGCTCGCTCACTGGCTTTGGAGAAAGGGGCGGCAGGATTTTGCGCTCTACCTGCAGAGCCGCTCGTCCGAGGCATTCCAGACCGACATTCATCCGGCAGCCCGCATCGGACGCGGCATCTTCCTCGATCATGCAACGGGGCTCGTGGTGGGCGCCACCGCGGTCATCGAGGACAATGTCTCCATGCTCCAGGACGTGACGCTCGGCGGAACCGGGAAGGAGCGGGGCGACCGCCATCCGAAGATCCGCCAGGGCGTGCTCATCGGCGCAGGCGCCAAGATCCTCGGCAATATCGAGGTCGGCCATTGCGCGAGAATCGCCGCAGGCTCTGTCGTGCTCAAGCCCGTGCCCCATAATGCCACGGTGGCCGGTGTTCCCGCCAAGGTCGTCGGGACGGCCGGGTGCGCGGAGCCGGCCCGGTCCATGGATCATTGTTTCTCCGACACCGACGGAATCTGAGGACGGGATCCATCCGGGACCTAACGCCGCTTGCTCGCGTTTGCCGGGCGTGGCAATTGCAGCAAACGTAGAGTTAAGAAAGGACCTGTAGTGGATAAAACCGAGATGGCTAAAGTCGAGCGCTACCTGCGCCAGACCTTTGCGAACCACTCGATCCGCGTCGTCGGGCGGCCGAAGAAGGCCGATTCAGCGGAAGTTTACATCGGTGACGAATTCGTCGGCGTTCTCTTCGTCGACGACGAGGATGGGGACCGCTCCTTCAACTTCACCATGGCAATCCTCGACACGGATGTTGAGGACTAAACGCTTTTTCGCAGCAGGCCTCTTCCGAGGTTCTGCTGCTTTTCCCTGCTGGACCATCGATGCCGATCTACAGCCTCGACGACACCGCTCCGATCCTTCCCGAACCCGGCCGCTTCTGGATTGCTCCGGACGCCCATGTGATCGGCAAAGTCCGGCTGGGGCAGGATGTGGGCGTCTGGTTCGGCGCCGTGCTGCGGGGCGATAACGAGCTCATCGACATCGGCGAGGCAACCAACATTCAGGAAGGCGCGCTGCTGCACACCGATATGGGCGCGCCGCTGAGCGTCGGTGCAGGGTGCACCATCGGGCACAAGGCCATCCTCCACGGCTGCACCATCGGCGAGAATTCCCTGATCGGCATGGGCACCACGGTGCTCAACCATGCGCGCATCGGCGCCAATTGCCTGGTGGGGGCCAATGCGCTCGTCACCGAAGGCAAGGTTTTTCCCGATAATTCTTTGATTGTCGGTGCTCCGGCCAAGGTGATGAGGGTGCTGGATGCCGAAGCCATCGAGCGGCTACGCGCGTCAGCCAGGAGTTACGTGGAGAACTGGCAGCGGTTCGCCAAAAAAATGAGGCGGATCGACTGATCCGCCTGAAGTCTTCTGACATCGATGGTGGGAAGCGAACAGGCCGGCGCCATTGGACGCCGGCTTTGAAGTCTTCAGCGATTGGCTGTGGTGGTCGGCGACGAGACGATGCCGCCCAGGGAGACCCAGCCGGTCGCGTCCTGGCTCTCGCGCTTGATGTAGACATAGCCCGTGCGGTGCCAGGGGAGGACCGAGGAAATCTTGTTGTCGAGGACGAAGTCGCCGCGGCTGGTGCGAACCATCAGCACCGCATGACCTTCGCCGAGTTCGTCGATCACCACGGTCATGCGCATGGCCCGGCGGGGGAGACCGGCCTCCACGAGCAGGCGGCGCTTCAGAAGCTGGAAGTCCTCGCAGTCGCCCTTGCCGTCATCCGGGAAGCCCCAGGTGTCAACGACACCGAAGTGATCCGCGTCCGTCACGGCCTTGATGGTCGAGTTCACGCGCTGATTGATCGACACGATGGTCTTCCACGCCTGAGGCGTCAGCTCGATCTTGTCGGCCTCCGTCACGTCGACGGTGCATTCGGACCGGAACTTCTCGCAGAATTGGGACCAGCCGAGGAGCGGCTTGGCAGCGCCGACGCTTGAGATCGGGGCGCTGTTGACGGGCAGGGACGCTAAGGTCTGAGCCTGAGCGGCAGCACAGGAAAACAGGAGGGAAAGCCCGAGGAGAACTGTCTTGATGATTGTACCGGAAAACGCCGACTTCTCATTTAAGCCACAGAAAAGGCCGTTCTTGAAATAATCCTGCCGCATGCCCCACCAGCCGGTTAACGTTCTTTTAACCAAACTGACATGGTTACATTTGGGGCTCAAGCGGAAAGTAAAAGGTGAGTTAACGCGTCGCGCTTCGACCGGTTCCGTTTTGGTTAACAAAAATTATCAGGGGCACAGGTCAGAGGCAACTGGACTTCCTCTCCGTTAGGCTTGGATGGGGCTAAGTAGTTGGTTTTTCTCGACCGAGGGGCCAAATAAGGGTTAGGTCGCGCCAGTCTCCCTCCGGAAGTTCCCCGGCAGCCGTCTCGTACAAAAGTATTGCATGTCTCCACACCCGACCCGCGCTCGTGAGCCGATCCTCAACCTTCCGGCCGTCATCAGCCTCTGCCTCGTGGCGCTGATCGGCATCCATGCCATCCGGCTGCTTCTGTCCGACGAATCGGACCTCATGCTGATCATCGACTGGTCGGTAATCCCGGCCCGCTGGTCCGTAGCCTTCGGAAGCCTGCAGGTGGAGGAGGTGATGAGGTCCCTGCGCGAGGGCGTGGCGGAAGACACGATCACCCCGCTGATGGCCCTGGCGCAGTATGTTCTCGAAGGCGGGGAGGGCAGGCCCTGGACGGCTCTGACCTATGCCTTCCTGCATGGGTCCTGGGCTCATGTGCTGATCAACAGCGTCTGGCTGGCGGCCTTCGGGACGCCCATCGTCCGCCGTTGCGGCGCCGGGCGGTTCTTCATCCTGTCCGCAGTCTCTGCGATTGCGGGCGCGGTTCTCTACGCCGCCATGAATCCTTTGCAGGTCCTGCCGATGATCGGGGCCTCCGGAACCGTGTCGGGGCTCATGGCAGCGGCCTCCTGGTTCATGTTCGCTCCGGCCTCGTGGCATTGGGAAGGGCGCCTGACGCAGCCCCATGAGCGGCCCCGTGAAACCCTGGCGCACATGGTCCGCAACCGGCAGGTTCTGATCTTCCTCGGGATCTGGTTCGCGGCCAATTACGTGTTCGCCTTCGTTCAGCCTCTCGGCGTCACGGATGCGAGCATTGCCTGGGAAGCGCATCTTGGCGGCTTTCTCGCAGGTCTCGTCCTTTTCCCTCTGATCGACCCGCTTCCCGCACGGGCCAAGCGTATCTCGGCTTGAAACGGATGCCGTTTGCGCTGATCATCCGATAGCTGACGTGGGGTTCTCACCCAAAGTCATGGGGACGAGCCCAGCTTCAGCCTAGCGGATGCGAGGGCTGACGGTCCTTCGCCGTTCGCGCAACGGGAGGGAATCAATGATCGTCAATCGCATTCTTTCGCTCAAGGGTCGCGACGTCGCAACCATCGAACCCGGCCGGACCCTCAGTGCGGCGGCCAAGGTTCTTGCCGAGCGCAGGATAGGTGCCCTTCTCATCGTCGATGGTCAAAGGCCAGTCTCAGGCATCATCTCCGAACGGGACATCGTGCGGGCCGTGGCAAACCATGGCGCTAAGGCCCTGGAGGAGCCCGTCTCCCGTTTCATGACGGAGAAGGTGTTGACCTGCACGGGGGAGACCCCGATTCCCGACGTGATGGAACTCATGACCCAGCAGAAATTCCGTCACGTCCCCGTGGTGGAAGGCGGGCGGCTCGTCGGCATCGTCTCCATCGGAGACGTAGTGAAGGAGCGGCTTGAAGAGGTCGAGGCCGAGGCCGAAGCAATCAAGGAATATATCGCCACGGCCTAGTTAACGTGGCTGCGATTCCTGCAGCAGTTCAAGGATATCCGGCAGGGCGCGCTCCGTGGCCTGCCGGCCCAGGGTGATGCATTCCTGGGCTCTGTGGAATTCGAACAGCCCCATCTTGGCGAGTTTCGGCGCAACCATGATGTCCGGCGGATCGCCGGCCAGCCGCGAGCGGGCGATGCGGTCCTGGGTGATGTTGAAGGCGTCCACCATCACGGTGGCCATGCCCGGCGCATTGGGCTTGCGCAGCTTCTCACCCCGGTTGCCCGGAAAGATGCCCCAGCGCCGCGGGGCTTCCTCGATCACCTCTTCGATTTCCTTTTCGTCGCTCGTTCCAGCATCATAGGACTGGATGACCGTGCCGCGCACGCGCACCTCGCCGTTGAGGTTCACGCAGATGACGATGTCGGCGCCCAGGGCGCGGGCGGCGGTGATCGGGATCGGATTGACCAGGGCGCCGTCCATGAGCCAGCGCCCGCCGATCAGGACAGGATCGAACACGCCGGGAAGGGCATAGGAGGCGCGCATGGCTTGAACGAGGGGACCCCGCGTCAGCCAGATCTCGTGGCCGCTCACGAGTTCGGTCGCGATGGTGCAGAACTTCATCGGGAGGGTCTCGACCCGTTTGTCGGTCAGGTCCCGATCGAGGAGGCTCTGCAGGCGGCCGCCGGCGATGAGGCCCGCGCCGCTGAAATGGAAGTCGAGGAGGCCCATGACGCGCCGCTTGGTCAGGGAGAGGGCGAAAGCCTCCAGTTCGTCAAGCTTGCCGGCCGCATAGCAGCCGCCCACGACGGCGCCGATCGAGCATCCGGCGATCACGTCCGGAACGATGCCGGCTTCCTCAAGGACTCGAAGGACGCCGATATGGGACCAGCCCCGTGCCGCGCCTCCGCCGAGCGCCAGGCCGATCCGGGTCTTGGCCCGAGGATCGCGCTCGACAGGTGCCTTGATCTCCGTCACTCCGCCACCGCCCCCTGAACCGGCGCTGCGCCGGGCAATCCCGTCCCACAACATTGATCAACTCCAAGGCACTCTGTCCATTATGCCGGCTTCCCATGAAACCCGCGTGAACATGCCCTCAAGTTTCAATTAGGACTGGTTCATGAAAACTGAACAGTGGAGCGCTGAAGAGCCCGCTGCGACATGATGATGATGACGAGGGTGAAGACGATCAGCAGGCCGAGCATGGCGCGCAGGCCAAGCATTTCGCCGCCGAAGCCGATCAGCGGCGGGCCCATCAGCAGCCCGCCATAGCCCAGCGTCGCTACCATGGCGACGCCCATGCTGGGCGGAATGCCCTTCATCTGACCGGCCGTGCTGAACAGGACCGGCACCGTGTTGGCCAATCCGATACCCACCAGGGCAAAGCCGATGGAGGCGGGCAGGGGCGATGGCAGGATCATTGCCAGGGCAAGGCCGAGGGCCGAAAGCAGGCCTCCCACTTGCAGGGTGCGCGACCGTCCAAGATGGCGCACCGCAAAGTCGCCCATGAACCGGCAGATCGTCATGGTGAGGGAGAAGGCGGCAAAGCCCGACACGGCAGCCTCCAGGCTCGCACCGGCCACGGTCTGCAGGTAAATCGCCGACCAGTCGACGATGGCGCCCTCGACGACGAAGCAGAACATGGCCAGCACCGCGAGGAGAATGACCGGACCGCGAGGCCAGGCGAAGCCGTGGCCCTCCGATGCTCGCTCCGTCTCGCCCATGGTCCAGAAGCCCGTCACGAGGAAGAGCAGCCCCATCCCGGAGCAGGAGATCAGCAGCGTCGGTACAATCCCGATATCGGACGCAATGAGAAGGCCGGACAAAGCAGCTCCCGCCAGCCCGCCGAGGCTGAAGAAGGCATGGAAGGATGACATGATCGCCGAGCCCCAGACCTTCTCGACCACGGTGGCATTGGTGTTCATGGCGATGTCCATGGTGCCGTTGCAGGCCCCGGCCACGAGGGAGGCGGCGACGAAGAGCGGCAGGCTCGGCGCGAGACCCGGCAGGAGCAGGGCCGCCGCGAAGGAGAAGGCCGCAATCAGGGACATCGTTCGGCTGCCGACCACCGCGACGGCCCAGCCGATGACCGGCATGAGGGCGACGGCGCCGAGCGAGAAGGCCAGAAGCCCGAGGCTGAGCTCTCCGTCGGAGAGGCCGAGCGACACCTTGAACCGGGGAAGCTGCGCCGCCCAGGTTCCGATGCCGAAGCCGTTGCCGAAGAAGATGGCGCTCGCCGCCATCCGCGCGAGGAGAAGATCACGTCGTGTCATGCGGCGTACCTATCGCGGATACGGCAACCGTGCACCCGTTTCCTGGCGGAGGGCAGCCCTGCGTTTCGGGAGGGCTACGGACGCTCAATCGATCACGAGGCGCGGCTCGCCGCTGGAGAGTTCGACCTTGCGGTAGAAACAGGAGCGGCGCCCCGTATGGCAGCATCCACCGTCGCCAGCGACCTTCACCTTCAGCAGAAGGGCGTCCTGATCACAGTCGAGCCGCATCTCCAGAACCGTCTGGACCTGCCCGCTGGTCGCGCCCTTGTGCCAGAGCTCACCGCGGGAGCGGGACCAGTACCAGGCCTCGCCGGTCGCAAGGGTCTTCGCCAAGGCCTCCGCATTCATATGCGCGACCATGAGGATCTCGCCCGTCGCGGCATCCGTGGTGATGCAGGTGACCAGCCCGTCCGCTCCGAAGCGGGGGGACAGGACGCTGCCCTCCTCAAGTTCGGCCTTGGAGCCAGAAGGCGGAAACGGATTGGATAGGGTCATGCAAGGCCCTCAGCCCCGGCCGTTGCGCACCAGGGTGAGGAAGCGCACCTGTTCGGCGGGGTCCTCCTTGAAGACACCGGTGAACTGGGTCGTCAAGGTCAGAGCACCGGCCTTCTGGATGCCGCGCATGGACATGCACATGTGCTCGGCCTCGATCATCACGGCCACGCCGCGCGGCTCAAGTGCCTTGACCATGGCCGAAGCGATCTGGGCCGTCATGGTCTCCTGCGTCTGCAGACGGCGCGCATAGGCGTCCACGAGGCGGGCGAGCTTGGAGAGGCCGACCACGCCCTTGGTGGGGTAATAGGCCACATGCGCCACGCCGAAGAACGGCACCATATGGTGCTCGCAATGGGAGTAGAACGGGATGTCGCGCACGAGCACGATATCATCGTAGCCTTCGACTTCGCTGAACACCTTGTCGAGGATTTCGGCCGGGTCCTGGCCATATCCCGAATAGAATTCTCGGAAAGCCTTGGCCACGCGCTTGGGCGTATCCTGAAGCCCCTCGCGTGTCGGGTCGTCTCCGGCCCAGCGGAGCAGGGTGCGGACGGCCGCCTCGGCTTCTTCCCGGGTCGGAGCCGCAACAGGCTTGTCGGCGGCTGGATTCAGGCGCACGGACAAAGACTTGACGACATCATTCACGCAGGGCCCCTTTCGTTACTTTTCAACTCAGGAAACCGCACGGCTTCCGAAATGAGTTTCAGCTTCTTCTCCACACGCCGCTGGTCAGAGGCCCGTTCCGGAGATCAGCTGACATAATATGGGTGCGGTACCCATTTTGTGTATTAGATACCTACGCAGAGTTAAAGGGTATATTCCCAAACGTAATGTCACAGGCTGTCATGCTGAACGAAATCTACAGTCGGCGTATTCTCGAACTCGCGGCCGATATCCCGCGTCTTGGCCGCCTGCCTGACGCTGATGCGTCCGCGACTGCGCGCTCCAAGCTCTGCGGCTCGACGGTGACGGTCGACATAAAGCTTGACGGGAACCTGGTCACGGCTTTTGCCCATGACGTTAAGGCGTGTGCCCTGGGTCAGGCGTCGTCTTCTATCATGGGACGCCATGTCATTGGTTCGACGGTCGAGGAACTCCGTGATCTTCGCCTGAGGGCAACGCACCTGCTCAAGGAGGGCGGTGAGGTGCCCGATGGCAAGTGGGAGGATTTGAAGGTCCTGGAGCCCTTGCGGGACTACAAGGCCCGGCATGCCTCCATCCTGCTCACCTTCGATGCGGTCGTGGATGCTCTCGACCAGATAGAAGCGCAGCGGGTTCAGGGCGCGGAATAGATGCCGAGCCCAGCTCAGAGGGCCGCTCACTGGGCCATCCGCGGCTATCAGCTGAGCATATCCGGGCTTATCGGCCGCCAGTGTCGCCATCTGCCCTCATGCTCCGAATACACCGATGAGGCGATCCAGCGGCACGGGTTCTGGCCGGGGGGCTGGATGGGCTTCGCGCGGATCTGCCGTTGCGGGCCGTTCGGTACCTCCGGGCTCGATCTCGTGCCTGACACGTTGCCCGAGGACGCCTCCTGGTATAAGCCCTGGGCTTATGGTCGCTGGCGGGGCGTGAATTCTCCACCGATCACCTGCGAGGCAGCTGAACCTGACGGCGGCTGACGTCGCCTTCCATTCAGCAAACCGTCGGCCCCCGCTTACCTGCTCCGTTGGCAGGAGTGAGCCAGGAGACACTTTGATATGATTACCCTGACATTCCCCGATGGCGCCCAGCGCCAGTATGAATCCGGCATCACCGGCCGTGAGATCGTGGAAGGCATTGCCAAGTCGCTTGCCAAGCGCACAATCGCCATGGCGCTGGACGGCACGGTCGCCGATCTCGCCGATCCGATCACCCGGGATGCCAAGATCGAATTTCTCAACCGCGAGGACCCGCGCGCCCTGGAGCTGATCCGGCACGATTGCGCGCACGTGCTCGCGGAAGCCGTGCAGGAGCTGTTCCCGGGAACGCAGGTGACCATCGGTCCCGTGATCGAGAACGGCTTCTATTACGACTTCGCCCGCAATGAGCCCTTCACCCCGGAGGACTTCCCGGCCATCGAGGCGAAGATGCGCGAGATCATCGCGCGCGATAAGCCCTTCACGAAGGAAGTGTGGAGCCGCGACAAGGCCAAGCAGGTGTTCGCCGGGAAGGGCGAGACCTACAAGGTCGAACTCGTCGATGCGATCCCGGAAGGGCAGGATCTCAAGATCTACTCCCAGGGTGACTGGTTCGATCTCTGCCGCGGTCCGCACATGACCTCGACGGGCAAGATCGGGAATGCCTTCAAGCTCATGAAGGTGGCGGGTGCCTATTGGCGCGGCGACTCGAACAATGCGATGCTGACCCGCATCTACGCGACCGCCTGGGCTGCCCAAGAGGACCTGGACAACTACATCCGCCAGCTCGAGGAGGCCGAGAAGCGCGACCACCGTCGCCTGGGTCGCGAGATGGACCTGTTCCACTTCCAGGAAGAGGGACCGGGCGTCGTCTTCTGGCACCCGAAGGGCTGGACGGTGTTTCAGGAGCTGATCTCCTACATGCGCCGCCGCCTCAAGGGCACCTATCAGGAGGTCAACGCGCCGCAGATCCTCGACAAGTCGCTCTGGGAGACCTCAGGCCATTGGGGCTGGTACACAGACAACATGTTCGCCGTTAAGTCGGCATCCGCCTTCCTGCGCCCGAACGATCCGGAGGCGGACCAGCGCATTTTTGCTCTGAAGCCCATGAACTGCCCTGGCCATGTTCAGATCTTCAAGCACGGGTTGAAATCCTATCGGGATTTGCCTGTGAGACTGGCGGAATTCGGCGCAGTCCACCGGTACGAGGCGTCCGGTGCTCTGCACGGGCTGATGCGCGTGCGTGCCTTCACACAGGATGACGCTCACATCTTCTGCACCGAGGATCAGCTGGAGGCGGAGTGCCTGAAGATCAACGATCTGATGCTCTCGGTCTATCGAGACTTCGGCTTCGAGGAGGTCGTGGTGAAACTTGCTACCCGGCCCGAGAAGCGCGTCGGCACCGATGCGATGTGGGATCATGCCGAAGGTATTCTGCGGCGCGTCCTCGATCGGATGGCAGCAGAGTCCGGCGGCCGCATCAAAACCGGTGTGAATGAGGGCGAGGGTACATTTTATGGCCCGAAATTCGAGTACACGCTGAAGGATGCCATCGGTCGCGAATGGCAGTGTGGCACGACGCAGGTGGACTTCAACCTGCCGGAACGGTTCGGTGCCTTCTACATCGCCCCGGATGGCGAGAAGAAACAACCTGTCATGGTGCATCGGGCGATCTGCGGCTCCCTTGAACGCTTCCTCGGCATTCTGATCGAAAGCTATGCCGGGCACTTCCCGCTCTGGCTCGCGCCGGTGCAGGCGGTGGTCGCCACCATCACGTCCGAGGGCGATGACTACGCCATGGAGGTAGTGCGCGCCGCCGAGGCCGCAGGCCTTCGGGTCGAGGCCGACCTGCGCAACGAGAAGATCAACTACAAGGTCCGCGAGCACTCGCTCGTGAAGCTGCCGGTGCTTCTTGTGGTGGGCCGCAAGGAAGCTGCCGAACGCACGGTCTCCATCCGCCGCCTGGGCAGCCCCGAGCAGAAGACCATGACGCTCGACGAGGCCTTGAAGGCGCTCGCCGCCGAGGCCGTGACGCCGGACCTTAAGCGAATGGCGAAAGCGGTGTCTGAGCCGGAAGGCCACGCGACCCTCGACGGGCATCACGTGGTCGAGCGGACGGTGGCTTAAAGTTTGTTGAGTGAATAAAGGCGGTGCCTCCGAAGGAGGCACCGCCTTTATATTTCTATCAAACTCAACCTCATCCTGAGGAGGCGCGTAAGCGCCGTCTCGAAGGAGGTTCCAGTGCTCTCTGGATCCTCCTTCGAGACCCACACTGCGTCTGCTCCTCAGGATGAGGGCAGAGTAAGAGAAAAACCGCCTCAACTCGTCTGCCGCTGCCGTCCACCGGTGCGCCCACCGGCTGCGGTGCCGGCCGTCGTGCCCGCCGTGCCACTGCCGGGATTGCCGGTCGCTGCGCCCGCGTCGCCTGCTTCCGTGCCGGTGGCGTGCGTGCCCTGGCGCTGGCCGACGCGCAGGTTGTTCTGCACGTGGGCCACACCGGAGACGGATTCCGCAAGATCCTCAGCCCGGCGCCGCTCGTTGCGATCACGCACCGTACCGGTGAGGGTGACCTCCCGGTTCTGGACCTGCACCTCAATCTCCGAAGCATCAAGCATGGCATCGTCGGTCAGGCGCTCGCTGATGTCCTCGCGGATGCGCTCATCTGAGCGCTGATATCCCTTCGGGCCGCGGCCCTGGTGCTCGCCCCGGCGGACCTCACCGCGGCTGGCTGTGGCGTCGTTGCCGAAGCGAGTGTTGCCGGGGCCCATGCCGTAGTTGCTATGATCGCGCCGCTCGTTCACGAGGCTCCAGGTGCGCTCGCGATCCTGCATGCGGCGATCATCCTCGCTGCTGTCGTCGCCCGGGCGTGCACGCTCGCCGGTGATGGTCGAGGCGCCATAGCGCGGGGGGTGAAAGCCTCTGCCCGCAGAGCCGTGGCCGGCGAACTCGTCGCCATAGCTCTGATAGCCGTCGCCGCCGAAGCCGCCACGCATGCGGGAATCGCGAGCGCCTTCCTGGCCAGGATAGCCGAAGCTGCCGAAAGCGGCGCGCACGTCGTCCTCTTCGCGGAACCGGAACTGGTCACGTCCCGGCCTGCGGCTGTTGTCTGTGGATCCGCGATTGCCGTTGTCGTGGTAATCATTGGGACGATGCCGGTAAGTGTCGTCCCGGCTGGCGTCGTTCATGCGCCGCTCCAGCTCGCGGCGCTCATCGGCCGTCAGGCGAGCCTGTCCGCCGCCTCGCGTCTGGTCGGCGCGGGCGCTCGAGGGCGTGCCGGAGCGGTCGGGCTCGGACGGGGTGGAGATGCGATGGAGGGCGCGAGTGGCCTCGCCCTCGGCGTCGGTCGCCAGATCGCCAAGCGCCACGATGCCAACCAAGTGCTTGTCGTGGTCGACCACGGGCAGGCGGCGGATCTGGTGGTCGCTCATCAGCTGGACGATGTGGTTCACGTCATCGTCGTCGAAGCACCACCATACATTGTCCGACATGATGTCCCGCACGCGGGTGGTGTCAGGCGCGAGGCCGGCTGCGGTTGCCCGGACGGTGATGTCGCGGTCCGTCACCATGCCGCGCAGCCGCCGCCCATCGCAGACGGGCAGGGCACCGACATTCATTTCATCCATGAGCCGTGCCGCTTCCTGGATGGTCCGGTCCGGACTCACCACGCGCACGTTGCGGGTCATGATCTCTGCGACTTTCATGGGCTTCCTCTCCTGCAAGGTCACGCCTTGGGAGTGCGGGCTCATGCGCGGCGCGACCTGTCATTGGTGTTCGGTCAATGCCGCGGGGCCGGAAAGGTTCAGGAAATCAGGGCTTCGCGAGAACCTCGATGTCGCGGTCGAGCCCGCTCTCGATCTTGAACTCGCGGGTGTAGACCTTGCCCTCATGACGGGCTATCAGAACATATTCGCCCTCGGCCAGCGTCACGGACGGGAATGCCCCGATGGCCTCGCGGATCACGTCGCCGCCGGGGGTAAGTACGCTGAAGGCCGTGCCGGCGAAGGCTTCGCCACCTTCCGACGCGACCAGCTTCATGGTCACGGTGGCAGCCCGGTGGTTGAGGGTTGCCTCGGTGACGCGCCCCGATTCCACCTTCAGGTCGCTGCGCATGATGGCGTTGGCGTCGCCATAGGTGGACACGATGTGGTAGGTGCCCTCCGGCAGGCGGATCATGTCGTTCGCCTTGGCCTCGGCGATCACGAGCCTTCCTTCCGAGTTCTGCGCCTCCGGCACATAGACCGAGAAGGTGAGGCGGTTCGCCGGGATGGGGCTTCCGCTGACCGCCCCTTTGAGCTGAAGGGCGCCCGCATTGATCGCCAGACGCTCGTTCAGATTGCCGCGCTGCACGCTGATGCGCTTCGAAGCGCTCGCAAACCCATAGGCCACATGGATGATGTAGTTGCCGGGCGAGAGGGTGAAGCTCGGCGTCGGGCTGGTGGAGCGGGCGACGATCACCGGCTGGGAGGCGTCCCCGCGATCCTCGTAGATCCGCCAGACGAGGCCTGAGCGGATCGGCTCGTTGCTCCCGGCAAAGGTCGCGCCTGTATTCACCGTCACCTGCCCAATGGAGATCGGGGGCTGGTTCTGCGACATGGACGGCACGGCGGGAGACTGGGCCGAAGCCGGACAGCCAGCCAGAAGAGCCAGAAGACCGAAGATGGAAGAGCGTGGGTTCACGAAAAGAAGCATCGTTTTGAAATAGCGCCTGTTACCGAAGCGGAGTGGCAATGGCCGTTTGAATCGGCTCTTCCTCGCTCTTCACGATGTCGGACGCGGCTGCAACCAGATTTTCCAGGGACATGGGGCGGAAGTGAAACTCGACCCGGTGCCGCCCAGGCCCGACCTCGACCCCGCGGAACAGGAGATTGGCCCGCAGGATCGGGCGGCGCTCGCCGTCCACCCAGGCCTCCCAGCCCGGATAGTGGATGTCGTGCAGCACCAGCACGCCATTGGCGCTGCTTTCGACCTCGAGCGTGACCGAGTTCCGCTGGTAGCTGACGATGCGCGCCTCGCCCTTGGCCTGTTCCGGCTTCGATCCAGCCGGGGAGTAGCGGGCCTTGAGGAGCGGCAGGCTCTCATGGTCGATGAGGGCTTCCGTCTCGCGGTTGAACTCCGGCAGCTCCTCCTCGCCGAGCAGGGCTTCCGAATCCACAGGGCTCACGTGATGGGCCATGTAGGCGCGGGGGCCGGAGGCATTCAGTCGGTAGATCCACATCCGCCCGGTGCCGTAGACGACCTCGGCATCGGTCAGACGCGGGAAGTGGCGCGGCAGCTTGTCGGCAGGCCGATCGAGGACGATGTAGTCGAGCCCGAGCAGGCTTGCGAGCTCGCATTCATAGCCACGGAAGCTGGCCGGGAACTGGCGGAGGTTGGGATCCTCGGCGTTTTCTCCCGGACCGATGGCCCGCTCGTAATCGGCGAGACGCAAGGGGTTGTAGCCGATGATGTCCTCGATCCCGAGCACCATGGAGGCGTTCTGCCACGCGCCCTTCAGGCCGAGAATTTCCACCCGGGGATATTCGCCGCGAGCGTTCCGCTCGGCGAGCTCGCGCTTGAGGATCTGAAGGCCCTGCAGCTGCTCGGGCGGCAGCTTGGTGAAGACCGTGTAACGCTCGGCCGGCTCCGCGTTGAGGGCCGAGGCCGCGTGACGGCCGATCAGTTCAGCGCCCGTGAACGTCACCAGCACGAGCGCCATGGCCCCCCGCCAGCGCGGAGTGCCGCTGACCTTTGCAATGACCAGCACTGCTGCAGCCCCTGCAGCCAGGCTCACGCCGATTTCAATAAGAGCCGGGGAGACATGCCCTCCCTTGACCGCAAAGGACAGGGCGCTGGCGATGGCCGCGATCACAAGGCCCAGGGCGAGCAGGGGTTGGAGGGCCCAGAAGCGGCCGAGGGAGGCGCGGTTCCAGTTCGGGAGCCCCTCTGCCGCATAGCGGTGCACGAGGTAGCCGCCGGCAAAGGCGAGAGCGATGTTGATGAGGAACGTGGCATCCGCCGGCCTGCGGTAGAGGTTCACACCCGGCATGTGATCAAAGATGAATTCGAAGCCGGGAGTGTAGCGCCCGAGAGCGTAGAGCAGGGCGGCAACACCCATTACGAGGAAGAACCGGAACTCGCGGGTGAACAGGCGCCCGCCGGCAATGCCGTGCCAGATCAGCAGGAGGGCCGGGATCGTGCCGATGAACAGGTAATTCGTGGCCCGGTCGGTCCAGGTTCCTTCCGCGAGGCTGTGCCAGTCGGGGCCCCAGTAATCGTAGGTCCAGCGCAGGGAGCCGAAGACATTGCCGAAAAGCACCGTCGCCAGGCTTTCCGGCGGCAGGGATCCCATGGCGGCCACGCCGAAGCCGAAGGAGGGGCGCGTCGAGGTGGCGAGGAACTGCATCGTCAGGACGATCGGCACGGCCAGAAGCGCAGCGCCGATGGCTCCCATGGCAGTCAGGAGGCCCAGGCGGGTTCTGAGGTAGGCCAGGGAACGGGGAGCGATCCAGATGCGGTGAACAACGACGGCGATGAGGGTCAGGGCACAGAGAAAGGCGACCTGATCCCGCCCGATGACCATCAGGACCGCGCTCAGCGCGAACAGAACGCCATAGCGGTAAGAGCGACGGTCGAGCGCCTCCTCCAGGAGCCAGAAGGCCAGGGGGAAGAACCCGTAGCTGAAGATCATGCCCGTATGCTGGAGCCGCGCCGTGGCGGAGCCTCCGAGCATGAAGACCAGCGCGGCCACCACGGCGCCGGCCGAGTGCCAGCCGCGCCGGCGGAAGATCGGCACGAAGGCGAGGGCGCCCGGGAGGAAATGGGCGAACACGACCACGTCGAAGAGCTGCATGGACGGCTCGGGCACGAGCCATCCGAACAGCAGCATGGTGGGCGTGAAGAGAAGGGACTGAGGGTCCGCCGCCGAGGGGTGGCCGCCGAAATGGTAGGGGTTCCAGAGAGGCAATTCCCCATGGGCCAGGGCCGTGCCCAGGTAGCGCAGGGTCGGGTAGAATTGGTTCTTGGAATCCCACGGAACGACCGTTCCGGTCAGGGGCCAGACCGAGACGGCGAGCGCCCAGGCGGCCAGGATGAGGCCGAAGGCGAGGAGCGTCTCGCGCCTCGACCAAGCGACAGGGGAAGCGGAACTACCGGGTCCGAAAATGGATGTCTGCATTGCTTTCAAGCGGCGTCCCGCCGGCTCACCTCATCCTCCGGCGCTGCCCGTTGAGCCTGCTCGCGCAGGCTGCCGGGCCGCCAGGGTTGAAACCTGCTTGGCGTCTGACCGCACTCCCCCTATACATCCGCTGCTGTTTCTTCTCTGGCAGCGGCCCGCCCTTGGGACGCCCACGCTCCCTCAAGCGCATCAAGACGGCGAGACGATGGCGGGCTCAAGACCCCTCCTGCTCGCAGCCTTCGTGAGCATCCACTTTCACTGTTACATATTATCCAAGATGGATGAAGAGCCCATGAACGACAGCCTTTCCCGCCTTCTGCAGCGCCGCTCCGTTCCGTCGCGCTGGCTTGGCGAACCGGGGCCGAGCGAGCAGGACGTCGAGACCCTCCTGAGGGTGGCCTCCCGGGTGCCCGACCATGGCAAGCTGGTTCCCTGGCGCTTCATCCTGATCCAGGGCGACGCCCGCCAGCGTCTCGGCGAGGTACTGGCAGCAGCCTTCCAGGCGGACAATCCTGAGGCCGGGGAGGACAAGATCGCCACCGAGCGGGAGCGATTTGCCCAAGCGCCCCTGGCAGTTGCGGTGGTGTCCCGCGTCGTGCCCCACGTGAAGATTCCCGAGTGGGAGCAGGTTCTCTCGGCGGGTGCGGTCTGCATGAACCTTCTCAACGCCGCCACCGCCCTCGGCTACGGCGCCTCCTGGCTCACCGGCTGGGCGGCGTTCGACCGGCGGGTGCTCGACGCGCTGGGGCTGAAGCCTGAGGAGCGGATTGCCGGCTTCGTCCATATTGGCACCGCCAAGGAAACGCCGGGTGACCGGGACCGGCCCAGCCTCGCCGATATCGTGACGCGGTTCTGAATGTCTTTGTTCGTCGCATGTCCAGCGGCGGACCGGTGCCCACCTCGCCGGGGAAATGCTCCACCATGTTCTACGAAACTTCGACCAACGCCCATGGCCTGCCGCACGATCCGTTCAAGGCCATCGTCACACCTCGGCCCATCGGCTGGATCACCGCCATGAGTGCACAGGGGGAGGTGAATCTCTCGCCCTACTCCTTCTTCAACGCGGTCTCGGAGAGGCCCCCCATGGTGGCTTTCTCCTCGGCGGGCAAGAAGGATGCGCTCACCTTCATCGAGGAGACGGGCGAGTTCGTCTGCAGCCTGGCGACCTATGACCTGCGGGAGAAGATGAACCTCACCTCGGCGGTCCTGCCGCGGGGCGAGAACGAGATGGAGCATGCGGGCCTCGAGGCTGCGCCCTCCCGGTTGGTGAAACCGCCTAGGGTGGCGGAGGCTCCCGCGGCACTCGAATGCAGGTGGCTCCAGACCGTGCCGCTCAATCCTCTGGGCGGGGGTGATCCGTCCTACTATCTCGTGATCGGCCAAGTGGTCGGGATCCATATCGACGACCGCTACATCGTTGAAGGCCTCGTCGACACGGCAGCCATGCGCCCCATCGCCCGCTCCGGCTACCGCGACTACTTCGTGGCCACCCCGGAGACGAAGTTCTCGATCACACGGCCTGGAGGCTGAGGCGTCCGAGCATCGCCATTTGCAGGAGCGCCTCATAGCCTTCGAGATCGCTCTCGTCCCGTATCGCAGGCGTCGCGCCATTCATACGGCTCCACCTGCCGTATCCTCAGCGTAATCCTAGCGTAGGCTGAGGGAATGGAGGTCGCATCGCACGTGTTCCCCGACGGGTTCATCTCGTGACCGTTGGCTAAGGTCAAGATTGACCCTGGTTGAGGCAGGGCGGGCCTGAGTGGCACGGCACCGTGAAGGACGGTTTTGGCAGCACCGATACTGTCAGCGGCATTTCGGATGTTATCGGAACCAATTTCAATGATAGGATCGTCGTTGATGACGTTGGCAATCGCTTGGATGGACAGGGTGGCAACGACACACTCTCCGGCGGTCTCGGAGACGATGAACTCGAAGGCGGTGCCGGCCATGACCGTCTGCAGGGAGGAGCCGGGAGCGATTCTGTGAACGGCGGAGATGGTGACGATACCATCGTTTTCACTGGCCGCCGTGCCGACTACAAGGTCGTGAAGCACTCGGATGGCTCCATCAGTATCATCGATTCAAGGGCCAACGGCGACGGAGTGGATACGGTCCAGAGTGTCGAAACATTTACGTTTAGCGATGAGACGATCAGTCTCGCTAATCTCAATGCGGACCCGACCATTGCGCCTGACGGCTCTCGTAGCATCGTGGTCAGCGAGGACGTTCCAGGCACCTACACGATCAATGCTCATGATGTGGATGGTGGAAAGCTTTCATATGCGCTGAAGACGGGCTCAGAGCCCAAAAGGGGGGCGTGATCTTCAACCAGACCGAAGGCAGCTTTACCTATACACCGCACGCCAACGTCAGTGGCTCCGACGGCTTCACGCTCACGGTAGCAGACGGAAGGGGTGGGTTCGTGGAGCAGGTCGTCAGCGTCACCATCAAAGCAGTCAACGATGCGCCTGCCTCCCTTTCGCTGGTTAGTAGTACCGTGGTGGAGAACGCGACAAGCGGGATTACCGTCGGCACGTTGGCGGCTTCGGATGTGGACGACACCGTCCTCACCTATACCTTGCTGGATGATGCAGGCGGACGGTTCATGCTTTCTGCCGACCGCAGGAGCCTGGTTGTGGCGAATGGCTCCTTGCTCGACTATGAGCAGGCCCGCAGCCATAACATCATCGTTCGGGCAACAGATCAGGGTGGGCATAGCATCGAGCAAATTCTCACCGTCACTCTCCAGGATATTACCAGCGAAACATCGATCGGGACGTTAGGCAGCGATACGGTCTTGGGCGGTGGCGGCAAGGACAATCTCAATGGCGGCGGCGGCAACGACAGGATCATGGGCGGCTCTGGCCAGGATTCGCTTACCGGTGGCACCGGCATGGACGTGTTTGCGTTCGCCGACAAAGATACCGGCACGAGCAAGGCCACAGCCGATTATATTACCGACTTCTCCGGCAAAGGTGGAGACAAGATCGACCTGAAGCTGATCGACGCCGACGTGAAGAAGAAGGGCGATCAGGCCTTTTCGTTCATTGGCAAGAACGCCTTCACCAAAGCCGGTCAGGTGCGCTACGAGAAGGCCGGCAAGGACACCTATGTCTACATCAACACCGACAGCGACAAGACGGCGGAAGGTGTGATCAAGGTGAAGGGCGCTCTGGACATGCAGAAGGGATGGTTCATCCTGTAAATCTTAGGCTGTACCCACGGTGCCTACCAATTTGTACGTTCTCATCAGGGCGCCGTTTCCGCGCTGCCCTGGTGGGCACGTATTCACTGGTAGGAAGACTGTACAAAGCTAGAGCGGCGGACGAATTATCGACATACCATCGGTGATGAGTGCGCTGCGCTGAACAAATCAACCATGATATGGCAGCTACGACCTTAACCGCTTTAGCAGAACTCTGCTCTTTGTGTGGTGCTCCTGCTTCGCTATGTCCGGCGAGGCCGAGTTTATCGAAGGGCTGAGAGAAGTGTCTCGAGGAGCCCAGGCCGCTTTGATTCCTGCCTGTGTGCGGAGGAGTTCCTCTTCGGTCGGATCAATGAGCAGGTCATAGGATGGACAAACATTGTAGCATCCTCTCCGTGCCGGAGAGCGTTCGCACCGTCCGAGCGAAGAAGCCGGACGTCGATCTTGCCGCGGGCTTACGGTTTGAGCCGACCCGAGCAGGACGGGGCCTTTCGCTAAATCCGAATGGTGTTGCCGGTCGGAGTTGTGGACCTCGATGGGCAGGATGGCGTATATTTGGCTACCAAGAACAGCGAAGTTGTGCATTTTCGTGCTTCAGGCAACACCCCCGAACTACGGGTCTAAGCTGAGGCGAAGACGCACAGGCGTCCTGAGGGCTCTCCGGAATGGGGCGCAGTCCCAACGGGCGAGCGCCTAGAGCATCGGACGACAGGTCGGATCCGATGAGTTCTATGTCCCCGCAATCCTGAAGCCAACTTGAGGCCGTCGGTGGTGCGTCCACTTAACAGTCCGACGCTCTAGAGCAGTTTGGGGTTGAATGGAATCGACGTGTCTGATTCCGTAGTGAGTGGGGCGTGAGCAGCGAGGCTCACCATGACCACACCGCTATCACAGGATCTGCGCCGGCGCATTGCCCGGGCTGTTGAGAAGGGCAGTTCGATCCGCCAGGCTGCCGCACGTTACGAGGTCAGCCCGTCGGCTGCCGTGAAGCTGATGCAGCGGGTCCGCA
>JAESGY010000241.1_pt1 | contig 36143 bp, 40 predicted proteins | sample 9269841 | NCBI WGS metagenome assembly JAESGY01 (sample SAMN17022865, study PRJNA683097) | algae metagenome | isolation source: Spirirestis rafaelensis WJT71-NPBG6 and co-occurring heterotrophs from... | place: USA: Pinto Wells, Joshua Tree National Park, Colorado Desert, CA | collected 2006-08-15
GGGCGCGGGTGGTCTTGGGCCAAACCATGATGTGATCTCCTTCGCCGGTCGCAACAGCGACGGAATCACACCCGATCAGGATCACCTACTCCCTTTATGAACCAGCCTCTCAGGATGAGGGCAGAGGTGGTTCGATGAGGTCAGCCTCCCAGCGCCGCCGTGACCTTCCCGTGATAGCGCTCCTCGGCCTGTGCGACCGGCCAGGGCTCCAGAAGGGCCAGCACAGGGTGGGGCAGGGGATCGGGCCGTCCGAAGAACTTGATCGCCTCCTCGCGGCCGAACCCGGCAAGGTGCGTCGCTTCGAGGAAGGCTGCCTGCCGGTCCGCCTGCTTGATGAAGCGCTTGAGGGCCGCAGCGGGCTGGGCCGGCAGTCCGAAATGCAGGTGGATGGCACCGAGCAGGCCCGCTTCGATGGCCTTGTAGGCATCGCCGATCACCGCCTTGAAGGGCGAGATGATGTCGCCGATCACGTATTCCGGTGCATCGTGCAGGAGCACCGCTAGGCGCCATTCGCGTGACATGTCCGGATTGATGTGACTCGCGATTGCCTCCACCAGCAGGGAGTGCTGCGCCACGGAGAAGATGTGCCCGCCCACCGTCTGGCCGTTCCAGCGCGCGACGCGGGCGAGCCCATGGGCGATGTCGTCGAGCTCCACGTCGAGGGGCGACGGGTCGAGCAGGTTGAGGCGGCGGCCGGAGAGCATCCGCTGCCAGACGCGGGATTCCTTGGCCATCTATAGGCCTTTTGCCAGTGCCGCGCACTCGGAATGGCGATAGCAACCGGTGAGATGATCGTTCGTCATGCCCACCGCCTGCATGAAGGCATAGACGATGGTGGGCCCGACGAAGTTGAAGCCTTCTGCCTTCAGGGCCTTCGAGATCTTGCGCGAGACCTCGGTCTCGGTAGGCACGTCCTTGCGGGCTTTCGCATTCGTCTGGAGCGGCCGTCCGTCGACGAAGTCCCACAGGAAGCGTGAGAAGCCGCCGCGCTCCTGGATCACCAGCCAGGCGCGGGCACCCGCAATGGTCGCCTCCATCTTGGCGCGGTTGCGCACGATGCCAGGATCGAGCATCAGCGCCTCCACCTGCGCTTGGTCGAACCGGGCGATCACGGCCGGATCGAAGCCAGCAAAAGCGCGGCGGAAGTTTTCGCGCTTGCGCAGGATCGTAATCCACGAGAGGCCCGCCTGAAATCCATCGAGAATGAGCTTCTCGAACAGCGCCCGGTCGTCGACCTCGGGAACGCCCCATTCCGTGTCGTGGTATTCCACATAAAAGGGATCCGTGCCGGGCCACCAGCAGCGGGATTTGTTGTCGGGATGCAGGATCAGTCCGTCGCTCATGCAGCCTGTGTAGCGGGAGTGCGGGGAAACGGGAAGATGGGCGACCGTGAGGCTGGCATATGATAGTGGCGCGCCAGTTTCCCTCCCCCTTGCGGGGAGGGTGGGCGCGGCAGCGCTCGGGTGGGGGTGGTGTGACCGGGCGAGACCCTCCCGTCATGGCCGTCCCCGGACTTGGTCCGGGGATCAGTCCCGGCCATCCCGATCCTCAAAAGCACTGTGCCTCAATGCATCGGGATCACCGGCACGAGGCCGGTGATGACGTGGTAGAAGGTGTCGCGCGATACCTATTGAACGTGCGTTCCGACTTTTCAACCCCCACCCGGCCGCTACGCGGCCACCCTCCCCGCAAGGGGGAGGGAAAACACGTCACGTTTTTTCTGTAAGACAGGCTTGGGGAGACCGGTCAGGAACGGATCTGCTTTCGGAAATACACGACCCTTTCCGTCTCCTCGAAGCCGAGCGCCTTGTGCATGCTCTGGGATGCTTTGTTGTCGAGGAGCACGTCGGAGGCGAACTCGCTGCAGCCGAAGCTTCGCGCCCAGCGCTCGACCGCCCGGCACAGCAGCCGGGCAAGACCCCTCCCGCGGTGCTCCGGCTGCACGTAAATCCCTTCGAGAAAGGCCACCGGTGAGGTGGCGCAGCCATTCACGTAGTCGTGGCGCAGCGCCGCTTCCGCAAAGCCCGCCGTCGTGCCGTCGGGCAGGCGAACGAGAAGCGCGATAGCCTCCTTCTGCTCCCAGAGCATGGCCTGCGCCTCGGAGCGATGCTCGTCCTTTGGTCCCTCGGGCCACAGGGCATGCCGCAGAGCCACCCATTCCTCGAGCGTCTGGAGCACGCAGGGCTCGACGCGTGGTTCAAGATTGTCGGCCACCGGGCAGGGCTCCTCGCGCATCGACCAGATCCGCCATGTGCCGCGAGGCATCGTCCTCGGCAAGGCGCAGGCCCGCGGCCACGCCCTGGCGGTCGGCCTCCGACCGGTTCTGGCTCACCTTCCATTTGCCCTCGATCCGGGCGATCTCAATCTCGATGCCGATGATCCCCTTGAGCTGCGCGGCCACGAAGGGAGCCGGCGCATCGCCCACATTCCAGGGCTCGGGACGAGCGACCTCCTGCACGTCGGTCATGGCGGTGATCTGCCGGAGGAGCCAGTCGGGGTCGTCGATCACCCGCATGCGGCCATGGGCCTGCACGATGGCGTAGTTCCAGGTCGGCACCACCTTGCCGTGCTCGCGCTTGGCCGCATACCAGGACGGGGTGATGTAGGTCTCGGGCCCATGGAAGACGACCAGTGCTTCCACGTCAGGGTTGAAATCCTGCCACTGGGTGTTCGCGCGCGAGAGATGGGCCTTGAGGGTTCCCTGCGGCGAGGCGGAGGCGTCGAGCACGAAGGGAATGGGATTGGCCACGAGCCCCGCGCCGCCCAGGGTCACCAGAAGCCCAAGCGGGTGGGCTCTGATGAGGGCGTGCTGAACCTCACGGCTGTCCTCACGGAAGTGGGGCGGCTGATACATGGCATTCCCGGTCCGATTTGGCCGGGATGCTAGCGGGAAGCCTTTGCCGGCACCAATCAAAATTGCCGATGCCGTCCATCACGCAGGGCGATGGTGTTCGTGGTCAGAGATTGGCTCATCAAGGACCAGCAACCCTCCTCAGGTCATCACCGGCCTTGTGCCGGTGATCTCAAATGCTTGAAGCGCCGTGCTTCACAGCATCGGGATGGCCGGGACAAGCCCGGCCATGACGGAAGCCGAGGCGTATTCGTCTTTATGAGCTAGCCGCTCAGGACCGGAGCATGCGCAGCTTGTCGGCAAGCTCCGTCCAACGGTAGGGCTTGCTGATGAAGGAGACGCCCGCGCCCAGGCCTTCGGAGGGCAGGGCCGACATGGGGTAGCCCGAGGCCAGCAGGATCTTGAGGCTGGGTCGCATCTCGCGGGCCTTGCGGGAGAGTTCGACGCCGTTCATGCCGTTGGGCATGATCACGTCGCTGAACATCACGTCGATCGCGGCGTCGCTTTCCAGAACGGTAATCGCCTTTTGAGCATCGGTCGCGGTCAGCACGTCGTAGCCCAGGCTGTCGAAGATGTCGCTCGCCACTTCCAGCACGGCGGGCTCGTCCTCGACGATCAGCACGGTGCCCGCGCTCTCCTGCGCCGGACGCTCCGTCTCGTCTTCGTCCTCCTCTGCCTCGTCGCCGTTTTCCTGGGCCGGCAGCAGCATGGTGATCCTGGTTCCCTCACCCAGGGTGCTGTCAACTTTGATGTGCCCGCCCGACTGCGTCACGAAGCCATAAACCTGGCTCAACCCTAAGCCCGTTCCCTTGCCGATCTCCTTGGTGGTGAAGAAGGGCTCGAAGACGCGGTCGAGAACATCGGGCGCCATCCCTACGCCGGTATCCTCCACCGTAATCGAGACATAGGGGCCGGGCTTCAGCCCGGCAGGGACGTGCCCGGTTTCGCCAATGGTCACGTTGCCGGTCGTGATCGTCAGCGACCCTCCGTCCGGCATCGCGTCCCGCGCATTGACGATGAGGTTGAGGAGGGCCGCCTCGAATTGCGGCGCGTCGACCGAGATCGACCGAACGCCTGAAGCAAGCCTAAGGCGCAGCTTCACCAGCTCGCCGCAGGCCCGGCGCAGGATCGCCTCGAAGCCCCCGATCAGGATGTTCGGATTGTGCAGGGCCGGCTGGAGGGGCTGACGGCGGGAAAAGGCCAGCAGCTGCTGCGTCAGCTTCGCGCCGCGTTCGGCCGCGCGCTGGGCGCTCTCGATCAGCCGCAGGTCGCGGGCATCACGGGTGTTGCGGGTGAGAAGGTCCAGGCTGTTGACGATGACGGTCAGCAGATTGTTGAAGTCATGAGCGACGCCGCCCGTGAGCTGCCCGACCGCCTCCATCTTCTGCGAGTGGAACAGAGCGGCCTGCGCCTGGGCCAGGGCTTCCTGCGCCTGCCGGCGCTCGGTGATGTCGCGGGTGATCTTGGCAAAGCCGATGATCTCGCCCATGTCGTTCTGGATCCGGTCAATGACGACGCTCGCCCAGAACCGGGTGCCATCCTTGCGCAGGCGCCAGCCCTCGGCCTCGAACCGGCCTTCGCGCGCCGCCGTCTCCAGCGCCCGCCGGGGCAACCCGGTGGCTCGATCCTCATCGGTGTAGAACTGCGAGAAATGCCGGCCGACGATCTCGTCCTGCTTGTAGCCCTTGATGCGCTGGGCGCCGGCGTTCCAGTTGGTGACGTTGCCCTGCGGGTCGAGCATGTAGATCGCATAATCGGTGACACCCTGGACCAGCAGGCGGAAGCGCTCCTCGCTTTCCTTCAGGGCTTCCTGTGTCTTCTTGCGTTCGGTCAGGTCGCGGGTGATCTTGGCGAAGCCGATCAGATCCCCATGGGCGTCACGGATCGGGTCAATGACCACGTGCGCCCAGAAGCGGGTGCCGTCCTTGCGCAGGCGCCAGCCCTCGGCCTCGAACTTGCCCTCGCGGGCAGCTGTTTCCAGCGCGCGCCGCGGCAACTCGGTTGCCTTGTCCTCGTCGGTATAGAATCGTGAGAAGTGCTCGCCGAGGATCTCGTTCTGCGTATAGCCCTTGAAGCGCTGAGCGCCTGCATTCCAGCTGGACACGATGCCCTTCGGATCGAGCATGTAGATGGCATAGTCGGTGACGGCATCGACCAGAAGCTGGAAGCGTCCCTCCTGGGACATCGATCTGGTCCCTTGCACTGCGTTCATCAGAATTCCCCAGCAGACCCGGGCCGGCTCTTGCTTCGGTCCGTTCTCGGGTCGATTAGCTGTAACAGTTTTGTGAGCGCTTCGTTCCGCTTGAAGCTTGGCTTTTTAGCGGGTTCAGGATGCATCCTGCGCGACCGGGAAGGCAAACCTGATCCAGGAGGGCCGCTCCAGCCGCACCGGGATGCCGCCGGCCCGGATCGTCTCGCCGGCTTTGAGGGCATCCTCCGCCCGGTCGAGGCGGATCATCAGGAGCCCGCGCCCTTCGGCGCCGGTGCCCGTCTTGCCCAGGAGCTTGTCGCCCGCCGTCACGTCAACGCCGAGATCCGCCGCGAAGCCGCCCTCGTAGACGGCCGGCACGATCCGGGTGCGGGCCGTGCCGCGATGCTGCATGCGGGAGACGACCTCCTGGCCCACATAGCAGCCCTTGTCGAAATCGACCCCCTGGAGCTGGTCCATCAGGGCCTCGTGCGGGAAGGCGTCTCCGAACAGGAAGTCGCGCCCACCCTCGGGCACGCCCAACGAAATGCGGTGGGCGTGGTAGGCCTCCGCAGGATCCTTGGCGAACTCCGCCGCATCCTCGGCCGCCACGATGGCGCGCCAGCCCAGCGCCGGCACCCGGGGATCATCCACAACCAAGCCGGCTTCCTCCTCCGGTCGCGGCGCATCCCAGCCGGCCACAAGGCTGAGCGAATCGGACAGGTCCTCGACCACGACCTTAGCCCTGAGCTTGTAGAAGCCGAGGCGCTTGGCGAGATCGGGTGCGTAGACCTTGAGCACATCGAGGTAATAGGCGCCGCCGATCTCCTCCGGCGCCTGGAAGACCAGGAAGTCGAACAGGATCTTGCCCTGGGGCGTCAGCAAGGCGCCGAAGCGCGCCGCGTGCGGTGACACACGGTCCAGGTTGCAGGTGATGAGGTTGTCGAGAAAAGTCTTGGCGTCCTCGCCCGAAACCCTTACCACGCCCCGGTCGGCCAGATGGACTGACGGCATGTGCCCCGCTCCTTATCCTGATAGAGCTGTGACATATGCCCCTTCCGCAGCAGCCTCAAGGGATGAGATTGCCATGCCCCAGACCTTCGACCTGATCCTCAAAGGCGGCATCGTCGTCAATCACGACGGACGCGTGGAGCGCGACATCGGCGTGCGCGGCGGAAAGATCGCCGCCATCGGCGACCTGTCGCAGGCCTCCGCCGAACGGGAGATCGAGTGCCGGGGGCTGCACATCCTGCCGGGCGTCATCGACACCCAGGTGCATTTCCGCGAGCCCGGTCTCGACCACAAGGAAGATCTGGAATCGGGCTCCCGCGCGGCCGTCATGGGCGGCGTCACGGCGGTGTTCGAGATGCCCAACACAAACCCGCAGACCACGAGCGCGGAAGCGCTCGCCGACAAGGTGCGGCGCGGCCATCACCGCATGCATTGCGACTTCGCTTTCTGGGTCGGCGGCACGCACGAGAACGCGAACGATCTGCCCGAACTGGAGCGCCTGCCCGGCGCTGCCGGCATCAAGGTGTTCATGGGCTCGTCCACCGGATCGCTGCTCGTCGAGGACGACGAGGGCATCGCCAACATCCTTCGCCGCACCCGTCGCCGCGCCGCGTTCCATTCCGAGGACGAGGCGATGCTGCGCGAACGCAAGAACCTGCGCGTCGAGGGCGACCCGCGCTCGCATCCCGTGTGGCGCTCGGCCGAAGTGGCGCTCACCTGCACGCAGCGCCTCGTGCGCATTGCGCGGGATACCGGCGCGCGCATCCACGTGCTGCACATCACCACCGCTGAGGAGATCGCATTCCTGAAAGAGCACAAGGATGTCGCCTCGGTCGAGGTGACGCCGCATCACCTCACACTCGTGGGGCCCGAGGATTACGAGCGCCTCGGCACCTATATCCAGATGAACCCGCCCGTGCGCGACGAGGGGCATCGCGCCGCGCTCTGGCAGGGATTGGACGAAGGCATTGCTGACATCCTCGGCTCAGACCATGCGCCGCATACGCGTGAGGAAAAGAACAAGACCTACCCCAATACGCCCTCCGGCATGACCGGCGTGCAGACCCTCGTGCCGATCATGCTCGACCACGTGAACGCCAGCCGCCTCACGCTCGAGCGCTTCGTCGACATGACGAGCGCCGGCCCCAAGCGCCTGTTCGGCATCGCCGGCAAGGGCCGCATCGCGGTGGGCTACGACGCGGATTTCACCGTGGTCGATCTGAAGCGCACCGAGACCATCACCAACGACTGGATCGCCTCGACATCCCAGTGGACGCCCTATGACGGCAAGAAAGTCACCGGCTGGCCCGTCGGCACCGTCGTGCGTGGCAATGTGGTGATGTGGGACGGATCGCTTGAGACGCCGGCGCAGGGCGAGGTGGTGCGGTTCGAGGAGACGCTGGGCAATTAAACCGCGGAAACGCTTGTTGAAGACAGTTCGCACTTCCACAGCCTCATCCTGAGGAGGACCGCAGGTCCGTCTCGAAGGACGAGGCGTCTCCAGCGCCCGCTGGACCGTCCTTCGAGACGCCTGCTCCGCAGGCTCCTCAGGATGAGGTTGAGTTTATATGAACTGTATCGAATCTCGGCTAAACTATGCCCGATTCACTCGTGGATTTGCGCCTTGAGCGATAGCTTTTCGACAGTGCCTCAAGGGCTTCGAAATCGCCTCTGATCAAGGCTTCCTTCTTCGCTCGCGACCAACCTTTGACCTGTCTTTCATAAGCAATAGCGTCAACGATGTTGTCGAACTGCGCTGAGTACACGAGGGTCACTGGCCGTCGCTTTGCCGTGTAGCCGCCAAAGGTGCCCTGGTTGTGCTGGCTGATGCGTGTTTCCAGATCATCCGACCGGCTTGTGCCGATGTAGTAGCTGCCATCGGCACAGCGGAGAATGTAGAACCAGCAGCCATCTATGTCTGCACCTTCGGAACAAACAACACAGCCTCATCCTGAGAGTCTGGCTCATAAAGCGCCGACAAGCTCTCCTCCCCCTTGTGGGGAGGAGTTGGAGGTGGGGGTGTCGGCGCAAGACTGGTTCAAGGTTGGCGCTCACACCCCCACCCTGACCCTCCCCACAAGGGGGAGGGAAGCCAATCCTGATGCCAGAAGGGATTTATGAGCCAGCCTCTGAGGAGCAGCCGTGAGGCTGCGTCTCGAAGGAGGATCCAGTGCCCTATGGAAGCGCCCTTGTCCTTCGAGACGCTGCCTGCGGCGGCCCTCAGGATGAGGGCTTAGGGGAGAGCCGAAATGAGCCAAGCTGTCAGGATGAAGTTGATCTGAGCACAGTGCTCAATGCTTCAGCGACATCGCCATCGAGAATGCACCGCTGCGGATCTTGTCCGGCAGGGTGGCGGCGTATTCGGCAACGGCCTCCTCGCCATAGGTGGCGACGAGCTCGGTGAAGGCCGCGAAGAGGGCGGCCTGGGCCATGCAGTCGCCGTCGAGCCCGTCGAGCTCGGCCTCGGCGAAGGCCTCGGTCACATAGCTCAGGGCCGCCTGCTTGAGGGCGCTGAGGTCGGGCGATTCGTCGAGAGGGACGTCGTTGTCGTTCATGATCCAGGCCCCTTGAGGGGCAGCGCGCGAGTTCGGTTGAACCAGTTCTAGACGTCGCGCCGACCCGCCGCCAGCATCACCTTGCAAGGAGGTTAACGCGAGAGGCATTGCGCCGAAAAATGTGGATAAGAGGCGTTGGAGCAACACCACCTCGTGAACCGATACCCAGAACCCTCATCCTGAGGAGCAGCCATCAGGCTGCGTCTCGAAGGAGGTTCCAGAGAGCACTGGAAAACGCCTCGTCCTTCGAGACGGTCTGCTTCACAATCCTCCTCAGAGGCTGGCTCATAAAGAGGAACACGCCTCGGTTTTCGTCATGGCCGGCCTTGTGCCGGCCATCCCGATGCGAAGAAACACTGCGCTTCAGGCCATCGAGATCACCGGCACAAGGCCGGTGATGACGGGAGCAGGGCTGCCGCTCCTTGATGAGCCTGCCTCTCAGGGTGAGGATCGAGGGAGATCAGTTCTCGCTTCCGTCTACCCGCCGTAACGCCCGGTGATGTTGCGGGCGATCTGTTCTCCCTCGGCCAGGAAGCGGACCGAGGCCTCCTGGGCCGACGGCGTGCAGACCCGGTAGGTGAGGGCATAAGCCTGATAGCCCTTGTTGTAGGCGCCGGCGAGCCGCTCCTTTCGTCCCGGCGTCGAGCCCTCGGCCTCGAGCAGAATCTGCATGCGCCGGCTCCATTCGGAGGCATCGGGGGCACTGCAGAGGGGGCGCAGCATGGCGAGCGACCCCATGATCTCGGCGAGCCGCAGCAGCTCCTTCTCGTAGGGCGCGGGCGGCGGCTCGACCGCGGGCGCGGGCTCCGCCTGCTGCTGCGGGGGCTGCTGTTGGGGTTGCTGAGTGGCCGGACGCTGCGATTGCGGCTGCGGCCTCCGTTGCTGGGGCTGAGGCGCAGGTTGCGGCCGGTACTGCTGCTGAGGGAGCGGCTGTGGCAGGGGGCGATATCCCGGCTGTGGCCGGTATTGCGGCGGAACGCCCGGCGGCTGCTGCTGGCCCGGAGGAGGGCCGAACAGGCGGTCGAAGAAGCCCTGGGCGGCGGCGGGATCGGGCACTCCGAGCAGCATCGCGGGAACGGCGAGGATGAGGCCCAGGTGTTTCACGCCCCGCAGCCCTCGCGCGCGATCCTGAAGGCCTGCTCCAGAATTCCGGCCAGTCCTGCCGTCAGCGGCAGATCGACGATGTCCCGTTCCGTGACCCAACGGATTTCCTTTGCTTCCGGACCTGTCTGGGGTTCGCCCGAAGCCCAGCGGGCCGCATGGGCGGCGATGACGACATGATGCCTTATATGGCCTTTCTCGTCCCTTTCAATGAATTCGACCGGGGCGATCAGGCGGATAAGCTTGGCCTCAACCCCCACTTCCTCGCGAAGTTCCCGCAAGGCCGCCTCGGCGAGCGTCTCGCCCAACTCGACCTTTCCTCCGGGAAGCGAAAACAGCCCCTCGCTCGGCGGCTTGCCGCGGGCAGCGAGCAGGATGCGACCGTCGCGGATCACGGCCACGGAGGCCGCCAGGACGGGACGGGAGGGATAGAAGCGGTCGTCGGTCATCAGGAATGCTTTTGCTCGGCCGCGACATAGCGGGCGCGGGGTCGGATGAGGGTGGCTTGGCTGCGCTGCTCGATGGCGTGAGCGAGCCACCCGGCCGTGCGCCCGATCGCGAAGAGCGTAAAGGCAGCACCCACCGGCAGTCCATAGGCCCGTTCCATCATGACGAGTGCCACGTCGATGCTGGGCGCGCCGCCGGAGGCGCTCGCGACGGCTCGCAGGGTCGTGGCATCGGAGGCGAGCAGGGGCAGGTTCTCCAACAGGGCCGAAGCCCGGGGATCGCCTTCCGGATAGAGGCGATGACGGAAGCCGAGCTGGGGTGCTGTTCCGGAAGAATCCAGAAAGGCCCGAACCCGCTCGGTCATGCCGCCATGATAGGGGCCGCTCAGGGCCGCGAGTCCTGCGATGACTGCGTTGCGCAAAGAGGCGCCGGTCGAGGCCGTGACCCGCACGGCAAAGGCCGAGGAGCTGAGCTCGTGGTCGGCGCACAGAACGAGAGCGCGCCGGATTGCGTCGGTAGCCTGCGGCGGGGCTTTCCAGGCCGAGGATAGGTGCCGGTGAATCGGTTCGATTCCGGGATTGGCGCCGCTCCCGGCCGCAGCTGTCATGCGCAGGATCGCGGCAACCTCGGCTGCCCGGGTCTCTCTTCCGGCAGGCTCGGACAGGAAGCGGATGGCCTGTGCCACGAAGGCATGAGGCCCGAAGGCAGGGCTGGGCAGGGACGGCGGCATGCGGGAGGCGTGATTGAACCCATCCTTGTCGAGGGCGCCGATCAGGAGATGCGCAACATCCTCAAGACTGGCGGTCCGCGAAAGGGCCACCGCATCCTGCCCGCGGTAGAACAGCCGCCCGTCCCTGACCTGGGTGATGCTCGTCTCCAGCACGGGCAAGCCCCAGTCGAGGGCTGTGGCGGCCGCGACGGCTGGGCGGCGAAACCGCGCCTTGCGCTCCACCAGAGCCTCCACGTCATCCAGCGCATAGAGGCGCTGGCGCGGATCGTGCGGCGACGAGAAGGACCGGATCAGGCCGCGGCTCACATAGGCATAGAGGCTTGCCCGGCTGATGCCGAGGCGGGAGGAAGCCTCTTCGGCCGAGGTGAGGTCGAGGGATGCAGCGTACATATGTTGATATGTTGATTCAAGATTGACCCCTCCGCAAGGCCGGCGCGATGCTCCTCGCAACGAAGGAGAGCATTCATGACGATTGGATTGGACGATGTGGTCGCGGCCGAGACCGCGCTCAGCCATGTGGACGGTGAGGCGGGCCGCCTGATCATTGCCGGGCATGACCTTGAGGAACTGGCTGGCCGGGTGAGTTTCGAGGAGGTGACGGCGATGCTCTGGGACGGCCTCGTTCCGGGCGCCGCTTCCGACCCGAAGGCACTTCTGAGCGAAGCCCGGCAGAGGGCTTACGCCCATCTCGCGCCGCTCTGCCCCCAGCTTGCCGGCCTGACGCCGGTGGAGGGCATGCGGCTGCTGCTGGCGAGCCTGCCCGATGCGGAGAGGGACCATGCGGCTCTTGCCGTCGGGGCTGCGGGGGTCGCAGCCGCCATGGCGGTGCGAGGCACCCAGGGGCTCGCGCCGGTCGCGCCCGATTCGTTGCTGGGTCACGCGGCGGATATCCTGCGCATGATGCGTGATGCGCCGGTCTCGGCGGACGAGGCGAAAGGGCTCGACACCTATCTCGTGACCGTGATCGACCATGGGCTCAATGCCTCCACGTTCACGGCCCGGGTGGTCGCTTCGACCCAGGCCGGCATCCTGTCGTCCGTGGTGGCGGGGCTGTGCGCCCTGAAAGGACCGCTCCATGGCGGGGCGCCGGGTCCCGTGCTCGACATGCTGGATGCCATCGGCACCGTCGAAAACGCGGAGGCCTGGCTCGACGATGCCATGGCCCGTGGCGAGCGCCTCATGGGTTTCGGTCATCGCATCTACCGGGTGCGTGACCCGCGAGCGGATGTGCTGAAAAGCGCCGCCGCACGCCTGAAGGGAGGGGACAACCGCATCGCCTTCGCAGAGGCCGTTGAGGCCGCAGCCCTCACGGTGCTGGAGTGCCGCAAGCCCGGACGCAGGCTCGACACCAACGTGGAGTTCTACACAGCCATTCTGCTCGATGCCCTGTGCGTCCCGCGCGAAGGCTTCACGCCGCTCTTCGCGGCCGGCCGCTCGGCGGGTTGGGTGGCCCATGCCATCGAGCAGACCCGCACCGGCCGCATCATCCGGCCGCAATCGCGCTATGTGGGGGCTTGGCCCGCGCAGGCGGCTTGATGCTTCTATTGCGGGGGCGCGTCCGGCCGCTGCGCGAGACAAGGGTCGAGGACGATGAAGTCGTCGTTCGGCCGGCTGTAGCCGCCGGCGACCGTCACCACGTCGCCGACCTTCATGTCGTTGGTCTGGTAGGTGACGCAGAGCACCTTCGGGGCGGGGGCAGTGCCGCACAGGCCGAGATAGGCCAGCGTCCCGTCGAAATGCACGAGAGCGAGGGCGCCCGTGACGCTGAAATCCACCCGGGTTGCGCCGGTCTCGCGATCCTTGGTCAGCTCCCGCACCTCATGGCATTGCGCCCGGTAGGACGGGTGCATGTCGGGATCGGCAAAAGGGTTTCTGTCAGGGGCTTCCTGGCCGAACGCTCCCGTCGCCGAGCCGATCATCAGCGACGCGATGACAAGGCTCTGCATCCGGCGTCGGGGCATGGGATCACCTCAGACGTGCTGGCCGCCGTTGATGTGCAGCTCCGCACCGGTCACATAGGAACTCGCATCCGTGCAGAGGAAGTAGATGGCCTTGGCCACCTCATCCGGCGTGCCGAGGCGGCGCATCGGCAATTGCTCCACGATCTTCTCCGTGCCTGGCGACAGGATTGCGGTGTCGATCTCGCCCGGCGAGATGGCGTTCACGCGCACGCCCAGCGGCCCGAAATCGGCCGCCATCTCGCGGGTGAGCGATGCGAGCGCTGCCTTCGAGGTGGCATAGGCCGCGCCGGCGAAGGGATGGACCCGCGAACCCGCGATGGAGGTCACGTTCACCACCGAGCCCTTGGCCTTGGTGAGTTCGTCCTGGAGCCCGCGGGCCAGCATGATCGAGGCGAAGAAATTGACCTGGAACACCCGCAGCCAATCCTCGTAGCGGGTATCGAGGGTGCCCATCCGCGAGCCACCTTCGCCCTTGGGCGAAATGCCCGCATTGTTGACGAGGGCATGCAGGCAGCCGCCCTCGGCGGCGAGCCGCTCCTTCACCTCCGCGATGGCGCGGCGGGTGTCCTGCGCATCGGCGAGATCGACCTGCAGGTGATCCTCGGGCCCCATCTCCCACGGGCAGTTTTCGGGAAAGCCGTGCCGCGAGCAGGTGATCACCCGCCACCCGGCCGCGGAGAAACGCTTGACCGTGGCATGCCCGATGCCGCGGCTCGCACCGGTGAGCAGCATGATGCGGCGGGAATTGCTGGGCGAAGAGGACATGAAAATCTCTCGTAAGCGGGGCAGATCCTTATCCCGGTTCGGAGCCGGGGTCCATGGGATCAAGGATAAAGCCGAACCTTCCGCCAGCCGTCGCCCTCGCGGGCGAAGACGACCCGATCGTGGAGGCGGAACGGCTTGTCCTGCCAGAACTCGATGGAAACCGGCGCGATGCGGAAGCCGGTCCAGTGGGGCGGGCGTGGGATCTCGCCCACGGCGAACTTGGCGGTGTTGAGGGCGACCGCCTTCTCCAGGGCGAAGCGGCTCTCGAGCGGGCGCGACTGCTGGCTCGCCCAGGCGCCGATGCGGCTGTCGCGGGGGCGGCTGTGGAAATAAGCGTCGGCCTCCTGGTCGCTCACCAGCGTCACAGGGCCGCGGGCGCGCACCTGCCGGCGCAGGCTCTTCCAATGCAGCACGATGGCGGCCTTCTGCTGACCCAGGAGCTCGCGGCCCTTGTTGGATTCCGTGTTGGTGTAGAACACGAAGCCGTTCTCATCGAAGCCCTTCAGCAGCACCATGCGCACGTTCGGCAGCCCGGTATCGTCCACGGTGGCGAGCGCCATCGCGTTGGGGTCGTTCGGCTCGGAGGCTTCCGCCTCCTTCATCCAGGCCTGGAAGAGGGCGAAGGGCTCGTCCGACTCCGTGAAGTCACCAGTTATTAACCCGCTCACTGTTTTATCTCGTTCTGCGACTTTTGGTTCTGGGGGACCCAACGCGTGACGTGGATCGATCCGCGCCGTTATAGATCAGATGCCGGTATCGGCGAAGTGCTGAAAGTGCTCGCGGCTGGGCTGATCGCCCTGTCGACGAGCGCCTGCGGCATGTCCCTTGGATTGTCGGCCCTGGACGAGGATGGCCCCAAGGCGACGGGCGCCATTGCCTCAAAGAGCGACATCACCCTCTCGTCTGACCTGGACGAGGAGGACTGGCGGCGGGCCAAGGCGGCGCTGGCCGTCGCCCTCGATCCGCAGGGGCCCGGCACCCAGGTCTCCTGGGACAACCCGGCAACAAGCCGCAAGGGCACCTTCACCCCGATCGGGGCGCCTTTCGTGAAGAACGACGAGATCTGCCGCAGCTTCTCGGCCCATCTGAGCGGCCCATCCGTGAGCGCCCTGCAGGGCACGGCCTGCCGGCCCTCGGGAAGCGAATGGACGCTCAAGGAGGTCAAGCGGCTGAAGGGCTCGGCCAAAGTTTAGCCCCTGCTGGTTGGGCGTTGCAAAGGGGCAACACTTTGCCCATATGACCGTCAAACCTTTGAGCTGGCGCATCGTTCGGAGCGGAAAAGTGGATCCGGTTTTCCGCTCCGAACGATGCGCCAGCTCAAAATTGAGCATCGGATGGATCCCAAAAGTGCAAGTCCACTTTTGGGGCCGATGCTCTAGGCTCCCAATCCGACGGTTCAGGATCCCACGATGCGAAACCCCTATGACGTTCTCGGCGTGTCCCGCTCTGCGAGCGAAGCGGACATCAAGAAGGCGTTCCGCAAGCTCGCCAAGACCTATCATCCCGATAGCAACACGAACGACCCCAAGGCCAAGGACAAGTTTGCAGAGGCGAACTCGGCCTATGAGATTCTGGGCGACGCCACCAAGCGCGCCCAGTTCGACCGGGGCGAGATCGATGCCGAGGGCAAGCCGCGCTTCTCCGGCTTCGAGGGCTTTGGAGGCAGCCGGGGCGGGGCGGAGGGTTTCTCCGGCTTCGGCGGCGGCAACCCCTTCGGCGGGCGGCGCAGCAGGAGCGGCTTCGGGGCCGATCCGGGCGAGGACTTCTTCTCCCAGATTTTCGAGAACGCCTTCCGGGCCGGAGGCGAGAGCCCGCGCCAGGCCCGCAGCCATCCCAAGCAGAAGGGCGAGGATGTCGAGGCCACGCTCACGGTGACGCTTGAAGAGATCGCCGCCGAGGCGAAGAAGCGGGTCAGGCTTCCCACGGGTCGGGACGTGGACGTGGTCATTCCGAAAGGCGTCGCCGACGGCCAGGTGATCCGCCTGCGCGGCTTAGGGCAGGGCGCCCCCGGGATCGATCCGGGCGATGCGCTGCTCACCATCGCGTTCGCTCCCCATGAGCGCTTCACCCCCGAAGGCTCCAACCTGCGGCTGCGGCTGCCGGTCGAGATCGAGGAGGCCATCCTCGGCGGGTCGGTGCGTGTGCCGACGCTCACCGGCTCGGTGGAGATGAAGATCCCACCGCTCACCAATTCCGGCCGCACCTTCCGCCTGCGCGGCAAGGGCCTGCCCGGCAAGGCCGGCCATGGGGATCTTCTCGTGACCACGGAGATCCGGCTACCGGAGATCGTGGACGAGGACCTGATGGACTACGCCCGCAGGCGCCTCTCGGCCAAGGCGAAGTAAAAACTGGCCAGCGCCAGTGTCATCCCCGGCGGCCGTAGGCCGGGAAGGGGATCCACTCACATGCTCAGCGCTATGGATTCCTTTCCCCTCCGCTGCGTTCCGGCCGGGAATGACAACCGCCACGTCATGGCCGGGCCTGTCCCGGCCATTTCGCCTCTGAAAGGCGCAGCGCCCATCGGATCGAGATCACCGGCACAAGGCCGGTGATGACGCGATGAGAATGCCAAGAGGGCTTCCCCGTGGCTGCCGGGTCGGTTAAAGAGGCCGTTCTTATTTGAACGATCCAGCGACGATCTAGGTGAATCATGGCGGAGACGAAGGCCACCGGCATCCTGGCCGGCAAGCGTGGCTTGGTGATGGGCGTGGCGAACAACCGTTCCATCGCCTGGGGCATTGCGCAGGCGGCCCGCCAGCACGGGGCGGAACTCGCCTTCACCTATCAGGGCGATGCCTTGAAGAAGCGCGTCGAGCCCCTGGCGAAGGAGCTTGATGCGGCTGTCGTCGGCCATTGCGACGTGACGGACGGCGCCACCATCGATGCGGTGTTCGACGAGGTGCGCCGCCTCTGGGGCTCCATCGACTTCGTCATCCACTGCATCGCCTTCTCCGACAAGGACGAGCTCACCGGTCGGTACGTAGAGACCTCCGAGGGCAACTTCACCAAGTCGCTGCTGATCTCCTGCTATTCCTTCACGGCCATCGCCCAGCGCGCCGAGAAGCTGATGAACGAGGGCGGTTCGCTGCTCACGCTCACCTATTACGGCGCCGAGAAGTGGATGCCGCACTACAACGTCATGGGCGTGGCGAAGGCAGCGCTCGAGGCCTCCGTGCGCTATCTGGCGGCCGATCTTGGCCCCAAGAACATCCGCGTCAACGCCATCTCGGCGGGCCCGATCAAGACGCTGGCTGCCTCCGGCATCGGCGACTTCCGCTACATCCTGAAGTGGAACGAGTACAACTCGCCGCTGCGCCGCACGGTCACCATCGAGGAGGTCGGCGAGACGGCCGCCTATCTCGTGTCCGACATGTCCCGCGGCATGACCGGCGAGATCCTGCACGTGGATGCCGGCTACCACGTGGTCGGCATGAAGAACCCGGAAGCGCCAGATCTCTCCCTCGACAAAGACTGAGTCTTAAGTCAACGCGTAACCGGATCCTCCCGTGACCCCGTCCCGCCCCACGATCTACTTCATTCGCCATGGCGAGACGGACTGGAACCTCGAAGGGCGCCTTCAGGGGCAGAAGGATATTCCGCTCAACGATGTCGGGCGCGTCCAGGCCGAGGAGGCGGGCCGCAAGCTCCGGACGCTCGCGCCGCACATCGAAGACCTCGCCTATGTGGCGAGCCCCATGACCCGCACCCGCGAGACCATGGAGATCCTGCGCCGGACCCTGGGGCTGCACCCGGAATCCTACAAGCTGGACGAGCGCCTCGTGGAGCTGACCTTCGGCTCCTGGGAAGGTATGACCTGGAAGGAAGTGCGCAAGGCCGAGCCGTCCCTGGCGGCCCTGCGCGAGCAGGACAAGTGGCACTACGCCCCGCCCGGCGGCGGCGAGAGCTACGCCATGCTGGTCGAGCGCATCCGCCCGTTCCTCGACGATCTCACCCGCGACACGGTGGTGGTGGCCCATGGCGGCGTCGCCCGCGCGTTCCTCGCCATCGCCTGCGGCGTCAACGCCCGCCAGGCTGCCAGCATGGACATCTGGCAGGGGCGGGTGCTCGTGATCGAGGGTCGCAATCACCGCTGGGTGTGAGAACCGACAACCATCGCCGCGCTCCCGCGTTGATGGATATGCAATACATCTGCGACGCTCCGGGCTCGACCACTTGGTTTCTCATCGAAACCGAAGGGGAGGCCGCGCTCGAGTCTGATGCCATGCATCATGCGGTCGAGAAGCACTTCCGCCTGGCCTGGGAGGCCGCCGCCCAGAGCTACCGGTCGACATCGAGTTCCTTCGTCGAGAAGAACATCGGCCTCAAGGCCCACATCCAGCGCGTCATGCCGCTGTTCCTGACCCTGCGCGATGCGGAGGGGCAGGCGCTCGTCACGGCCATGCTGCCGCCGCGCGGGCGCCATGAGCCAAGCTTTCGGACCATCGTCGTCGGTCCGGAAAACCGGGACCCATACGTCCAGCACCATGAGGCCATTGCCAAGCTTGGCGAACATTTCGGCCTGACGCTCGACCGAAGCCGTTGCTACCCCTACCGGTAAGCGTCCTGAAGCTCTCCGCCTCGGCCCTCTGCCTATTGAGTCATTTTTAAGAATATGATCTTAATAGGACACTTTGTTTCAATAGATCGAGGGTTGTCATGTTCGCCTCATGGCCTTTACGGCCGGCCTGGCCCTGCTCATGGGTTCCGCATCCGCCGAGACCGTCGAGCGGACCGTCAAGGCGAACACGATTTCGGCCATCGGCGGATTCCTTGGCTATGAGGTGGACACCTGCTACCCGTCGAACATTCCCGACGTGAAGGTGCGCCAGCAGCCGGCCAACGGCACCATCCAAATCCGCCCATACGAGCAGGCGCTCGGGAAGGACACCCGCTGCCCCGGCACGAAGGTCCGTGGCCTCGCGTATGTCTATACGCCGAAGAAGGGCTTCAAAGGCACGGACGAGGTCGTTCTCGATGTTCCCTGGAGCTGGAATGAGGCCGCTCCCCAGACGCTCATGACCTATACGTACCAGATCCGCGTGGAATAAGGTCGGACCCTCGACGCCAAGGGAGCTGTCCCGCATCGAGAGGATGGCTGCTCCCTCCGACCACACAGGAGACCGCCGTGAATCAAGGGATTGCCCATGTCGCCCTTGTGGTCCGGGACTACGATGAGGCCATCGACTTCTATGTGAACAGGCTCCGGTTCGAACTGGTCGAGGACACATACCAGCCGGAACAGGACAAGCGCTGGGTTGTGGTCAGGCCGCGGGGCCAGGGGAGTGCATCGCTGCTGCTGGCACGCGCGTCCAATGCGCATCAGGAGAGCTTCATCGGCAACCAGGCCGGGGGACGTATTTTCCTGTTCCTGCGGACTGACGATTTCTGGCGCGACCATGCCGCCATGCTCGAGGCCGGCATCGCATTTGTCCGGGAGCCCAAGCAGGCGGATTACGGCATCGTCGCCGTGTTCAGGGATCTCTACGGCAATCTCTGGGACCTCGTTCAATTCACGGATGGCCGTCCCTGATCACCCTCCGCGTTGGCCCCGGGACAAGTGTTGCTATGACACGCGGGTGTCATCCCCGGGGCACGGAGTGCGGGAAGGGGATCCATGGCGCTGAGCTCGCGGGTGGATTCCCTTCCCCTCCGCTTTCGCTCCGGCCGGGAATGACACCGTTCTGGTCCTGGCGCCCTCCCGTTCCGATATCCTCCGTCGTCATCCCCGGCCTTGTGCCGGGGCTCCCCGTCTTCCTTTGCGCTCCGTTTCATAGACCTCATCCTGAGGAGGTCACGCAGTGACCGTCTCGAAGGAGGATCCAGTGCTCTCTGGAGGCTCCTTCGAGACGCAGCCTCACGGCTGCTCCTCAGGATGAGGCTGGAGAGTGCTTGAACGGGTGCAAAGACGTGGATGGCCGCAACAAGCCCGGCCATGACGGTGCGGGTGCGGGCATGTTCTCATTTTGTTCTTGACTGTTGCTGCAAGCTCGGCTATATCTGTGCTCATCCTCGCCCAACGAGGGGCGCGCTCGCGAGGCGTCGCAGCACTGGGGCGGGGAGCGGTCCCGCCGCAGGCTTCGCACCCCTGTGGTCGCGGGAGGTCGATCCTGGCATGCCTCCAGGTCCACCTGAAACAAACCGCGCGTGACGAGCAGCTTGGCTCTCACTTCTCACCATCACACATCGAGCCGGGCTGCCCGACGCGCCACCCTCGACACACCTCAAGGCTCGCAGCTCACGCTGCGGGCCCGAAGGCGCTCGCTGTTTGACATCGATTCATCTCATGGCTGGCGTGACACTCGCGCGCTTTGGTCTTATGACGCCGTGAACCCTGAAGAAGCGCCATGTCCCACAACACCTTCGGTCACCTGTTCCGCGTCACCACCTTCGGCGAAAGCCACGGGCCGGCCCTCGGCTGCGTGATCGATGGCTGCCCGCCCATGATCCCGCTGGAGGCCGCCGAGATCCAGGCGGAGCTCGAACGGCGTCGGCCGGGCCAGTCGCGCTTCACCACCCAGCGCCAGGAGCCCGATCAGGTGAGGATTCTGTCGGGCGTGTTCATCGATGAGCGTACCGGAAAGCAGGTCACCACCGGTACGCCGATCGCGCTCCTGATCGAGAATGTGGACCAGCGCTCCAAGGATTACTCCGAGATCAGGAACTCCTACCGTCCGGGCCACGCCGATTTCACCTACGACGTGAAATACGGCATCCGCGACTATCGCGGCGGCGGCCGCTCCTCGGCCCGGGAGACGGCAGCCCGCGTGGCCGCCGGGGCCGTCGCCCGCAAGGTGCTCGACGGCGTCACGATCCGTGGCGCCCTCGTGCAGATGGGGCCGCATGCCGTCGACCGCGGCAACTGGAACTGGGACGAGGTGTCCCGCAATCCGTTCTTCTGCCCGGACGCGAAGGCGGCAGCCTTCTACGAGGAGTATCTCGACGGCCTGCGCAAGGCCGGCTCCTCCATCGGGGCTGTCATCGAGATTGTGGCCGAGGGCGTGCCGCCGGGTCTTGGCGCTCCCATCTACGGCAAGCTCGATTCCGACCTCGCCGCTGCGCTCATGTCGATCAATGCGGTCAAGGGCGTGGAGATCGGCGACGGCTTCGCGTCAGCAAGCCTGCGCGGCGAGGAGAATGCCGACGAGATGCGTCCAGGCAACGGCGGTGTGCCCACGTTCCTGTCGAACCATGCCGGCGGCGTCCTTGGGGGCATCTCGACGGGCCAGCCCGTGGTCTGCCGCTTTGCCGTGAAGCCCACCTCCTCGATCCTCACGCCGCGCGCCAGCGTCACCCGCTCCGGCGCCGAGGCCGAGGTGATGACCAAGGGCCGGCATGACCCCTGCGTGGGCATCCGGGCTGTGCCGGTGGGCGAGGCCATGGTCGCCTGCGTCCTGGCGGACCATGTGCTCCGTCACCGGGGGCAGGTGGGGCAGAGCGCGGCCTGGCCGTTCCAGGGCTGAGGCCGTACTGGGCAATTACACGCAGCCCTCATCCTGAGGAGGCCGTCAGGCCGTCTCGAAGGATGAGGGTGTCTCCAGTGCTCTCTGGAACCTCCTTCGAGACGGCGTTATCGCGCCTCCTCAGGATGAGGACAAAGCATTTATGCAAAGGCTTATCGGCGTATTTTAGTTTTACTAAAATCCCGCCATCGGCTAAGCCACTGCCATGAAACTGGCTGATTGGCTCACCCGCAATGGCGTCTCGCGCGTGGAATTCGCGCGGCGGATCGGCGTCACGCCCGGCGCCATCACCCAGATGTGCAACTCCGAACAGGCTTGGCTCTCACGGGACACGGCGGACCTGATCGCCCGTGAAACCCGTGGCGCCGTCACGCCCAACGATTTCCTGCCCCCGGCCGCCAAGGAGGCCCTGATGCCCAATTCCGTCACCGATGCCATCGAGGCCTTCGCCCGCGGTGAAATCGTCATCGTTACGGATGACGACGACCGCGAGAACGAGGGCGACCTGATCGTGGCCGCCTCCCTCTGCACCCCGGAGAAGATGGCCTTCATCATCCGCAACACCTGCGGCATCGTCTGCGCGCCGCTTACCGCCGCGGAGGCCCGCCGCCTGCGGCTCGACCCGATGGTGGCCTCGAACGACGCGCCGCTGGGCACCGCCTTCACGGTCACCGTCGACGTGAAGCACGGGCTCACCACCGGCATCTCCGCCGAGCAGCGCTCGAACACCGTGCGGGCACTGGCCAACAACAATATGGGCGCGGCCGATTTCGTGCGGCCCGGCCACGTCTTCCCGCTCATTGCCAAGGATGGCGGCGTGCTCATGCGCTCGGGCCATACGGAAGCCGCCGTCGACCTGTGTAAGCTCGCCAACCTGCCGCCGGTGGGCGTGATCTGCGAACTGGCCAACGACGACGGCACGGTGATGAAGGGCCGGCAGATCGATGCCTTTGCCGAGACGCACAACCTCAAGCGCATCTCGGTCGCGGACCTCATCGCCTATCGCCAAGCACGGGAAAAGCTCGTCGAACGCATCGCCACCTTCCCGGTGGAGACGCAATGGGGTTCGTTCACCGGCTATGCCTATTCGACGCCCTTCGACAGCGTGCAGCACATCGCTCTCGTGCATGGCCGCATCGGCGACGGCACGAACATCCCCGTGCGCCTGCACCGGGCCAATGCGCTCACCGACGTGTTCGAAGGCGGCAAGGCGGTGAACGCGTCTCTGCAGCGTTTCGTGAAGGAGGGCAGGGGCGTCCTCGTCTACCTGCGCGACGGCACGGCGGGTGTGCCGACCACGTCGTTTGCCGAAACCGAGGAGACGGAATCGGAGGCGATGCGCTCGAGCCAGTGGCGCGAGATCGGCCTCGGGGCGCAGATTCTGAAGGACCTCGGCGTCGCGTCTATCCGCAACCTCGCCACCTCGAGCCGGTCCTATGTGGGCCTCTCCGGCTTCGGGATCGAGCTTCTGGGTCAGGAGCCGATTGAGGGGTGAACGGCTTTTAACGCTTTCTCACAAAGTCAACCTCATCCTGAGGAGGTCGCGGAGCGACCGTCTCGAAGGAGGATCCAGTGCTCTCTGGAAGCTCCTTCGAGACACAGACTTCGTCTGCTCCTCAGGATGAGGACGGTGTTTCACTGGGTAATTGCGCTCAAGCCCCCGTCTCGCGCCCCATCAGCGCATCGAGATGGAAGGCTGTCGACTTCGCGAGGCCCTCAAGGTCGTAGCCACCTTCGAGCACCGACACGATCCGTTGCCCGCAATGGCGGTCGGCGAGATCCATGAGCTTCTGCGTCGCCCAGGCGAAATCCGACTCCGTGAGGTTCAGGCTGGCGAGCGGATCGCGCCAATGGGCGTCGAAGCCCGCCGAGATGATGATGAGATCGGGCGCGAACTGGTCGATGCGCGGCGCGATGACGGTGTCCACGGCCTCGCGGAAAGCCTCGCTCCCGTCGCCGACGTTCAGGGGCGCATTGACGATGGTGCCGTGGTCGCCCGTCTCGGAGAGAGCGCCGGTGCCGGGATAGAGCGGCGCCTCGTGGGTCGAGCAATAGAGCACAGTCTCGTCCGACCAGAAGATGTCCTGGGTGCCGTTGCCGTGATGCACGTCCCAGTCGAAGATCGCCACGCGCTCGGCGCCATGTTTCTTCTGCGCATGGCGGGCCGCGATCGCTGCGTTGTTGAAGAAGCAGAAGCCCATGGCCCTGACGCGCTCGGCATGGTGCCCGGGCGGGCGCATGGCTACGAAGGCGTTCCTCACCTTGCCGGTCATCACCTCGTCCACCGCGAGCACCGCACCGCCGGCGCCCCGCAGGGCCGCCTCGTAGGTGCCGGGCGACATGGTGGTGTCCTCGTCGATCCGCACCAGGCCCTCCCGGGGGCTGATGTCGCGCAGGCGCAGGATGTGGTCTTCCGGATGAGCGAGGACGAGAGAGTCCATTTCGGCCATCGGCGCCTGCTCGCGGATGAGCGATGTGAACCGCTCCTTCTCCAGGGCGCGCTCGATGGCGCGGATGCGATCCGGGCGCTCGGGATGGCCGAAGGGCGTCTGATGGTCAAGGCAGGCCGGGTGGGCGATGTAAAGCGTGGACATGGATTTTCTTGGATAAGGATCACTGCCAATGTCGCAGCGTCACATGGGTCTGTCTATGTTGTTGCGATGCAACACCTTTCAAAGCGGAGCCGTGCCATGGTGTGTTTCGATTCGCGTTGACGACCGTCCGGTCTATAAACCCGCCCGAAACCACCCTTCACCTCAGTTCCGCTGAGTCCCTCAGAGCTTTGCACGATGCGTCTTTTGAGTCTGCCCCTTCTTTTGGCAATCATGACAGCCCTGGCCGGCTGTAACTACAAAGGCGTTCCTGATCCGCAGGTCTCAGCCCGGGACGCCGAATGGATGGCGCAGATCCCGAAGGCCGAGGAAGACCCACGCTTCGGCCGCTACCTCATCGACGATCCGACCGGCGAGGCACCCGGGACCATCGTGGTCGATACGAAGGAGCGCCAACTCTATCTCGTCCAGCCCAACCGGAAGGCTATCCGCTACGGCGTGGCGGTCGGCGACGAGGCCTATGGCTGGACCGGCACCTCCACCATCGCCCGCAAGGCCGAGTGGCCGGACTGGAACCCGCCGGCGGAGATGAAGGCGCGCTGGCCGCATGTCCAATATACCAAGGGCGGACCGATCAACCCGCTCGGCGCGCGGGCGCTCTATCTCTATGAGGGCAACAAGGACACCCTCTACCGCATTCACGGCACCAACGAACCGGAGAAGATCGGCTTTGCCGTTTCGTCGGGCTGCATCCGGATGCGCAACATCGATATTATCGATCTCTATAACCGCGTGCCGGTGAACACGAAGGTCATCGTCCGCTAAGGCCACGGGACAGACGAAACTCCGACATGAAAAGAGCGCCTGATGGGCGCTCTTTTGTTTTGGATCAGTTGTTGGCTTTGGATCACTTGCCCAGCACGGCTTCCTTGCGCAGGAAGGCGGGAAGCTCGGAGACCTTCGGACGGTTCTGCTGCAGCTTGGCGGCCTGAACGGCGGCCGCGAGAGCCGGCAGGGCGACGTCCTTGAAGGCCGGGATGGACTGGGCGGCATTCTGCTGGCCTGAACGGATGTCTCGGCTTGAAGCGTTCTGGGTCATGGATCCTCTCTGGAAAACACAGGCTGTTTCGACAACCTGCCCTTATGATCTCCAGGGCTGTGACCGCTTTGGGGCAGACCGGTGATCATGTTTTGGCTTGGCTGCAGATGCATGCCTCAAGGTGAATCAACACTTAACGGCGCTGTATCCCCGGAATCGGAGGCGTGAATACTTCCCGTCTTGTCGTTGCGGCACCTGAGCGTTTTCTATAGACACGCTTTGTCAGAAGCTGTGCGCAGCCACACCTTTCGCAAAGCTCTCGCCATCCCTCAAGCCCATCTCATAAGCCCTGCGGATGCCGGCCGGGTTGGTGATGTCGAACTGCCCGATCGGGACTGGTTCGGAAGGCTGGATGTAGGTACGGCCCTTTACCGACGGAACGGCGGGGTAGAGCCGGGAGAGGATCACGAGCGTCTTGCCGCCCTGGTCCTCGACGGGGAGCAGAGGCTCCGTCGGCACGTTGTCGACGAGGCCGCCGTCGAGGGCCGCCATGCCGCCGATGCGGCCGACCGGCATGAACGGCGGCACGCTGGCGCTGGCCATCAGGGCCGCCGAGAGCTCCGCCGGAGACGCGAGATCCTGAACGCGCACGAATTCCGGGCGAAAGCCCAAGGCGCGGCCGCCTCGCGGGTGGACCGGAGCGCGCCACTTCTTCTCGATCTGATAAGTGGCGATGCCCAGCGGAACGGCGAGGGACAGGGGCAGGCGGCGCGGCTTGCGGGCAAGGCCGATGAGAACACCGGGGCCCTGCTTCAGGCGCACCAGGGCGGCCTCGTCGATGATGCTCTCGATCAGGCTGCGATACATGAGCGAGACGGGCCAGGGCGAGCCCTCGCTGCGCCAGGCGCGCCATTCGAAATTGCGGCGCCCGAGGCTGCAGCCCTCGGCCACCATCTCGTTGACCTTCCGGCCAAGGCCGAGAAGGCTGTAGCAGGCGGACCAGGCGCCTGCGCTCACGCCGACCACCATCTCCGGCTTCAAGCCGAGCAGCGGCGCCGCGGCCTGCCAGAAACCTCCCTGCCAGTAGCAGCGGTTGCCGCCGCCCGCGAATGCCACCGCGTCGAACATCGGTGCCTCTACCGCTGCTTGGCGGGCGAAGAATCCTCGTCGGCCCGTGCCCGGTCGCGCCACGCCAGAACGATCCGCTCCATCTCGACCAGGTCTTGCCGAGGGAGCGTTCCGAGGGTCCTCATCACATAGGAGCGCTGAGCCGCCATCCCCTGGTTGGCGAGGTCGCGCCCTTTCGGGGTGAGGTAGAGGGCATTGGAGCGCCGGTCGCCGGGAATCGCGCGCCGCTCCACGAGACCGGCCTCGACCATGCGGTCGAGCAGGCCCGAGACGTTGCCCTTGGTCACATAGAGACGCTCCGCCAGCTCCTGCTGGCTGAGGCCCTCGCGCTCGGTGAGGGTGGACAGCAGGTCGAACTGAGGGATCGACAGCCCGAGCGCCTTGAGTTCCGCCGCCACTGCATTCGTTGCCCGCCGGTTCAGGCGGATGATCCGGAACCAGATCCGCAGAGGATCGGCAGCTTCGATCTCGGCAGAGGCGGAAGAGGGGAACGTCAAGGCTTTTAACTCCAGGTACAAGATGGATAGTTTACAGCGAGACCATTCGCCTCGTCACCCCTTGCGGCAGGTCGGCCAGGATCTCTCGGGCGCCTTTCCAGTGGAGCAAAGGGGGTGTCTGACCGCATAGCGTTCTAATATTTCACAATTGTGGTAGATCTGGAGCGACCATCAGTGAGCCTCGCCCATGACCGCCTCTCTTTCCACAAATCTGCCCCTGACACAGCTGCCGTCGCAGAACACATCCATGTCTTTTTCGGGCAGGGGCGGGGACTTCCTCAGGCTTCTGATCACCGGAAGCCTTTTCCAGATTCCGACCTTCGGCTTCTATCGATTCTGGCTGATCACGAAGCTGCGCCGGCATCTCTGGGCGAACACGCAGATCGACGGGGAAGCTTTCGAATATACCGGCACGGCCAAGGAACTGCTGATCGGCTTCCTTGTCGCCCTGGCCGTTCTGGTTCCTCTCTACATCGCCTATGCCATTCTGGGCCTCCTCCTTGAGGAACGATATGCCCTTGCCAGCCTGCCGCTCGTGGTCATCATGTATGTGCTAGCTCATTTCGGCACCTATCGCGCCCGCAAGTACCGTGCGAGCCGAACGATCTTCCGGGGCGTTCGCTTCTGGATGAAAGGCTCCGGCTGGGCTTATGCCGTGCGGGCCATCCTGTGGGATTTCGCGACCCTTCTCACGCTCGGCCTCGCCTTGCCGTGGGCTATGGCCTCCCTCGAACGCTACCGGATGCGCCACACCTCTTTCGGCAGCATCCAGGGCGATTTCACTGGAACCGGCTGGTCCCTGTTCAAGCGCGGATGGTGGGTTTGGGCACTCGGGCTTTTACTTCTGGCCCTCACCTTTTTCCTCTTCGTCGCGTCCGACATTGCCGCAGGCAGCGGTAAGCCCGCTTTGCAGGGCCTCGCCGGTCTCGTCGGCCTGCTCATCGTGGCGCTTGTGCCGCTGGCGATGGCGATTTTCACCCGCTGGCACATCGATGGTCTGCGCTTCGGCGAAGTGACTGCGTCCAGCAACTTCCGGGCTGGGACGTATTATGGCCTGTTCTTCAAGCTGATCTTTTCCTCCCTTGGTTTCCTGATCGCATTCGGGCTTCTGACAGGACTCGTCGTTTTCGGCTTCGCCTCCTTCGCCAATGTTGCCGCAGAGATGAAGGAGTTCTCCTGGACGGGGTTTGGCATTGGCGTTCTTGCCGTCCTCGGATATCTGGTTGCCTTGCTTGGTCTCGGCGTCCTTAAACGCTACTTCCTCGGACGAGGCTTGTGGGCTGCGATCGTGACCTCCACGACGGTGACCAACCTGCAGGCGATGGATGCCGTGGTGGCCGCCGGGCAGCCGGCAGGCGTTCTTGGAGAAGGATTGGCCGACGCACTCGATTTCAACGTCGGCATATGAGGTGAGCGATGGCGGATGGGGTGTTCTATGACGGCGAGAGCGCCCGTCGCAGAACGGTTTCGATCACGATCACCCCATCGTCCATCGATCTCCATGAAGGACCAGAATGGATCGCCTCCTGGCCTGTCGGCGAGGTCAGAAGGCGCGATGCGCCTGACGGCATTCTGCGGCTGACGCGCGAAGGAGCGCCCTCCCTCGTCCGAATCGACGTCGCGGATGCGGAAACGCAGGCGACCATCACGCAGCATTGCAGGCATCTCGATGATACTGTTCATCGGGAGCGGCCGGGCCGGATCCTGTTCTGGTCCGCCGCGGCGGCTGTCTCGATCCTGCTCTGCGTCTTCATCCTGCTCCCCATTCTGGCCGAACGGCTGACGCCGCTCATTCCGGCGTCATACGAGCGCCGCCTCGGCACGGCGGTCGATAACCAGATCCGCACGATCTTCAGCGGCAAGATCTGCAAGGAACCACGGGGGCTCGCGGCGCTCGAAAGGCTTGTCTCACAATTGCGCGGAGCACAGGGCTCGCAGGTCGATGTCGATGTGCTGGTGCTGGAATCGAACGTGCCGAACGCCGTCGCCCTGCCGGGAGGGCGGATTTATCTGTTCAAGGCGCTTCTCGACGAGGCGGAGTCCGCTGACGAGATCGCCGGCGTGCTGGCCCACGAGATCGGCCATGTGGCCCACCGGGACGGATTGCGCAAGCTGATCCAGGCGGGCGGCACGTCCTATCTCCTCGGCCTGCTGCTGGGCGATGTCACGGGTGGCGGCGCCATCGTGCTCGTCAGCCGCTACCTTGTGGACACTGCTTATTCCCGGGAGGCGGAGGTGGCGGCCGATGATTTTGCGGGGCGCACCATGACAGCGCTCGGACGCCCCGCCCATCCCATGGCCCTCCTGCTCAAGCGTATCGAGGGCGAAGACGAGGGTGAGGGGAACGATTCCGGGATCCCGGCTTTTCTCTCCACCCACCCCGTCACCGATCAACGGCTGAAAGCTTTGGAAAAACAGGTGCCGCCCCGGCAAGGCGAGCCGCTTCTCGATCAAGAGCAGTGGCGCGCGCTCAAAGAGATTTGTAAGACCACCTGATGCGTCGCCTCATTATCGAAGAACCTTACTCGCGGCCGGCGAAGTGGTCGCCCATGCTGGCCTGGTTCGCGCTCGCCGTGACCATCCTGGCGGTACTGCTGATCCGCTTTGGCCGGATCGATTATCAATCCGGTTTCATCGCCCTCGGAGCAGGCATCGCGATCGCTCTCGTGGCCGTCCTCTGCGCCCTGGCCGGTTTCGTCCGCATCTGGCAGGAGGGGCGGCAAGGATTGGGAAGCGCCATCAAGGGATTGATCATCGCATTGCTGGTGCTCGCTTATCCCGGCTTCATGGCGCTCAAGGCCGTCACCCTGCCGGCGATCACCGATGTGGCCACCGACACGGACGACCCGCCCTCCTATTCCCGCTCCCGGGCCGCGCTCGAGGCACGTGATGGGCGCGTTCCGCCGGACGTCCCGTCTGAGGCGCGAGAGATGCAGCGGGCATCCTATGTTCAGATCGCCCCGCTCACCCTCGACATTGGCCCAGACGAGGCCTTCGCCCTCGTGCGCAAGGCGGCGGACAATCTCGGGTGGCGCGTGTTCGAGGCCGTGCCGCCGGGGGGACGCGCCGGTCTCGGACGCTTGGAGGCGGTCGACCGGTCGCTCATTCTCCGGGTGCCCTCCGACATCACGGTGCGGGTCCGCCCGCGCGTCGACGGCACACGCATCGATATCCGCTCGGCCTCACGCTTCGGCAATCATGATCTGGGCGCCAACGCGGAACACATCCGCGACTTCCTCGAAGAAACCTCCAACCTGGCGATCGCTGTTCGCTGATCAGGCGGGGCGATACTCGCTGTCGAGGGCGGGAAGACCATCGACGGCAGCTTGCCCCTTCGCAACGAGATCCTCCAGATGGGCAAAGACCGACAGGCCGGCGGCGCCGACCAGGGCCGGGTTCAGGCCCTGATAGATGGCGGCCACGATCTCGGGGATCGTCCGGTCTCCAGCCCTGAGCCGGTTGAGGATCGAGGCCTCGCGCTGTCGGCGATGATGGATCAGGGCACGCACGAAGCGCTGCGGCTCCTGCACCGGGCCGCCATGGCCTGGCCAGTAGAGGGTTTCCTCACGGCCCCTGAGCTTGTCGAGCGAGGCCATGAACGCGCTCATGGAGCCGTCGGGCGGAGCCACCACCGTGGTGGACCACGCCATGACGTGATCGCCGGAGAATAAAGTCTTCTCCTCAGGCAGGGCGAAGGCGAGGTGATTGGCCATGTGACCGGGCGTGGCAAGAGCCTCAAGCGTCCAGCCGGGACCCTCAACGGCATCACCCTCGCTCAGCTCCCGATCGGGCGCGTAATCCTTGTCGGAACTCGCCTCCAGCGTGTTGACCTCACCGGTGAACAGGGGCCGGGCGCTGTAATGGGGAGCGCAGCCGACGATGGCGGCTCCCGTAGCGGTCTTGATGGCGGCAGCTGCCGGTGAATGGTCCTTGTGGGTATGGGTGACCAGGATGTGGGTGACCGTCTCGCCCCGCACGGCGTGGAGAATCGCCTGCACATGATCCAGCATGTCGGGACCCGGATCGATGATGGCGACATTCCCGGCGCCGACGATGTAGCTGCAGGTGCCCGTGAAGGTGATGGGCCCCGGATTGTTGGCGACGACCCGGCGGACGAGCGGGCTCACGCGCACGCATTCCTCGGCCTTGGCCGGGGGGCGGGTGTCGAAGGTGAGGTCGTCTGCCATGGGAGGTCCTTGCAACTGCCGTCAGTGCATCTCCCGTTCCTAGCGCATCGGGTGGAAAAGGGGACCCTGTTTTCCGCCCCGGTCTTGAACTAAAGGGTGTCCACAGCCCGGGCGAATGCTCAAGTCGGTGGCTTGAGGCAGGGGCCGGACCCTCCTATAAGGCTTCATGAGCCGCCGTGCGCATGGCGGAATGATCTGGAGATTGCCCGTATGACGACCAGCGCCCCTTCGCTGTCTTCTCCCTCGACCCTCGTCGGCCTCCTCTGGCCCTCGCGGGATGATGCCCGCTTCGCTGCGCTCCGTGCCATCGTGCTGATGGTTGTCGGCACGGCGCTTCTCACCGTTTCCGCAAAGGTTCAGGTTCCGCTGCCTTACGTCCCGATGACGCTGCAGACCCTTGTCGTGCTGATGATCGGCGCGTCCTATGGCTGGCGTCTTGGTGGCGCGACCGTTGCCCTCTATCTCGCCGAGGGTGCCATGGGCATGCCGGTTTTTGCCAACACCCCTCCCTTGGCAGCTGGTATCGGTTATTTCATGAGCCCCACCGGGGGCTTCCTGTTCGGCTTCGTGGCTGCTGCTCTCGTGATGGGCTTCATGGCCGAGCGCGGCTGGGACCGTTCGCTCCTGCGCGTCATCGTGATGATGAGCATCGGCCATGCGGTGATCTTCGCCTTCGGCCTCGCTCAGCTGTCCCTGGTGATGCCCTTCGCGAAGGCCTGGACGGTCGGTGCCGCTCCGTTCGTGGCCGCCACCATCGTCAAGACCGCCCTGGCCGTGGCCCTCATGCAGGCCGCCTGGTCCGTAACCCGTCGCGGCACCAAGGCCTGAGCACACGTCAAACGACAGCCGTCTGAAGCCGCCTTCGGGCGGCTTCTTCTTTTCCGGATGAAGATGTGGAGATCTGCGGTGGCGCTCAGCCGACCGAGTGCACCAGCTTGAGCTTCGGACGGGCCTTGACGCTGCCATGCAGGAAGGTGACGTCCACCCATTCCTCGTCGCCGCTGCCTTCCTCGATGCGGTAGCCCATCTGCTTGGCAATGGCCTGAACCTGGCTGAGGTTGGAGCGGGCAATCCAGCGGGAGAACCCAGGAGAAGCCTGGTCCATCAGAACGGCAATCATGCCGATTTCGACGCCCTGGTCGAAATCTTCGCTGCGGCCGGGAAAACGCAGCCGCAAACCATCGTCGAGGTGGATATGTCTCATGACGGGAAGCCCCCAAATCACCCTTTTCGGGCACCTTTTGCTTGAACTTACCAGGGAGTTGAGCCGGCTGAAAGGTGTCATGGCCGCGCAGGGAACCGCCCCTCAGGCCGCTCATTAGCCTCACACAGGCAAAACGACCGGAGGGCTCCCATGACCGAGCGCAGGATTACCGCCTTTTTCGACTCCTATGAGGAGGCCGCACGGGCGGTGCAGCGGCTCGAGGCAGCCCGGATGCCGGATTTCGAGATCAGCCTCGTGTCCAACAACTTCAACGATGCCTACACGCATCATGCGTCGCAGTCTTTCGAGCCGGATGGATCCTCACATCCCTTCGCCGGAGCCACGGCGGCCGCCGGAACGGTTGCGGGAGCCGGCGCGGGCCTTCTGGCGGGTCTCGGTACGGTCGCTATTCCGGGCTTCGGACCGGTGATCGCTGCCGGCTGGATCGTCTCGACCCTGGTTGGCGCCGGTGCCGGCGCGACGGTGGGGGGACTTGCAGGTGCGCTGGCCGATGCCGGCCTCAGCCATGAGGAGGCGCATGCCTATGCGGACGGCGTGCGCGGCGGCGGGGCGCTGGTGACCGTGAAGGTCGACGAGGCTCAGATGGACAGAGTGGTCAGCATTCTCGATGACGAAGGCCAAGTCGAGGCGGGTGACGAGACAGGGCGCCTCGACGAAGCGCCGGCTCCACCCATCGGAGCCGCAGCCTCGACCACAACCGGGCTCATCACGGATCTTATGCCGATCCCGCTCGATGACAGCGACGAGGATGGGAGCGACCACACGCTCCATGTTGACGTGGAGGACGAGCGCCTGCGTCGCCCCACCGGCACGAAGTCAGAGTAGGTGAGAGGCCGTAGCCTCTCATCTGAATTCGGTGGCATCAAGCTTTGCGCACAGCGCGATCCAAGCTCCATGCACCGCCGCCTGCGGCAGCGAGGAACAGGAATACGAAGCAGTAGAGGATCGCAGCATCGCCGCCGTTCAGAACAGGGTAGGGGCTGCGCGGCGCATGGGCGAGCCAATAGGCAAAGGCCATCAGCCCGGAGAGGACGAACGCCACGGGCCGCACGAAGAGACCCGGGATCAGCAGCGCGCCGCCGACAAGCTCGAGCACACCGGCGATCCAGGGCAGGGTGAAGGCTGCCGGAGCAGGGTTGGGGGAAGCAGGGAAGCCGAGAAGTTTCTGCGTGCCATGCGCCATGAAAATGAGCGCTGCGACGATGCGCAGAATGCTGAGAAGGCGCGGCGCCCAAACGGTTTCGAGATGAGCTGTGTTCATCGGTCAGTCTCCGGATTGTAGGGAGGGGTGATCGGCGCTGCCGATCAGCCGAGGAGGGAGCAACCGGATACAAGTTCAGGCGGACCGTTCCCAGCCCACAAAGCAAAGCTTGCAGTAACGAATTGCTTACCACGTTCCGAAGAGCGTTTGATCCGTTCGGGTCTTGCGGCGTTTCTCCTATGCCAACAGAACAGGGGCCGTCATGACCATCCTCGATCCCAAAACCGGGCAACTCGTCACCCTCGATCTCACGTCCAAGCCGCGCCGGGGCTAAGACCGTTCGGAAATCATTCCGATTTCACGGGATCTTTTCAAAGAACCAACTGCTGCTCTTTTCCTCAATTTTGATCGCTCCATCTCCTGAATTCTTGCAAAGCTCAACTAATTACTTCCACAAGCGGCCGCTCGTGCCCTGACGCACATCTTGGATGCGACATCTATGGCTGATAGATATCTGGGCCGGAACCCTTGGTTCGCAAAGGCATTGGCTACAGGAATGGATTCAACCGAGCGCCGGAGCCGCGGATTGTCAGGCTTGAAAGCTTAAGCAGTCGCAGCTTTGGCGTTCAGATTTTGAAGTGATCGAAAGAGTTGAGGAGCGTGAAATGGCTCTGACAGGACGTTTTAATCTGCGCAAGACTTGGACCGGGCGCATCGTATTGCAGGTCGAGGAGGAAGCTCCAGGCTTCTGGGGCCGGATGATGGGCAAGGCCAAGCTGCACCGCCGCTGGCGAGACGCCAATGTGCTGGACCTCGCAGCCCCTGAGTTGCGAAGCCTTGTCGACCTGCGCTTCCGCCCCCGCTACATGCCCCAGACCAACGAGGTCCCGCAGGATTGGCCAAGGGCGCCGCGCCAGCTTGAGGCCATCCCGGCTCAGACGCTGCACTACGAGACCTATCAGGAAGATGGGCGCTTCTCGACGCATTGATGCTACCGAGAGACACGCCAGTGACTCGGAGACCACAAAGAGTCTTCGAGCCTGGTTTGCTCGATGACTTTTGCAGAAATGCTATCGTCGATTTTTCGGGAGAAGAATGGTCGGAGTGGCAGGATTTGAACCTGCGACCCCCACGTCCCGAACGTGGTGCGCTACCAGACTGCGCTACACTCCGACTGCTCTAAAGCTGACCCGCATCAAGGAAAGAAGCCTTGCAGACCAAGCTGTTAAGCTGGTGAGTACCACGGCTGGTCTTGTGAGCGCAAGCATCGGCTTAGCTTAATGATGGCTGCTCCGGTGTGCCAAGATTGTGCCAGCGAGAGCCAAGGCACCCTACGGGGGGTGATCTGCTGAACTTGGGTTGAGCGATAGGGTCAGAGATTTTTTGCAGTGAAAAGCAAACGCCTGTTGCACGGTATCAATAGCACCCCGTTCATGATTGGTAAGGATACGTGAGTTGACCAATTCAAGAGGCGGGATGATGCTGGCTTTGGCTGACAGCATTGGTCACTCCCTCGTTAAACTAAGGTTCTCTTCGGGGAGCCTTTTTTGTTTAGCCAAGCTTATGCCGCTATACGGACAAGGTTTGCTCTAGGCTTGAAGTTGCTCTGTAGAGGGGCTTCGCCATGAGACCGCTCAATGTCACGCTTCTGCTGATCCTCGCTGTTATTATTCTGGCCCCGACCCTAACCCTGCTGGTCTACTTGGCAACTATCTTACTTCCTAGTCTCATGCTGCCCTGAGGCACAAGTCAGTGAAGCTGTTCCCTCTTGGCGATCTGTAGAAGCTGACCCTCAATCGCCCTCATCCTCGTCATCAGGCGGTCCAGTTGGTTAGGATGGCTTTCTCATCTTGTCGAGCTTGTTCTAAATCGGCCGTGGTGGAGGCGTGTTGGAATAGATTGATAGCATCGGCCAAACGCCGGTCTAGCTTCCATAACCGATCTTTTAGGTCGTAATACTCCTGATGAAGCTCCGCTCTAGGCAAATCTGATCGTCCCTTCGGTCAGGCTCGTTGCTGACCAGAATAACGAATGTCAGAAGCGTTTATTCCCGCTGCCTCGTCACAGCATTAGGCTTAGCCGATAGTGCAGGAAGCGGCCAACTCTGACCCTTCCTATGACTGCACTTAATTCGCTTGTCCCTACCAACGTGGGTCATCTCCTCTTCTGGATGAGAGCGTATATCATTGTGATTAGTCTCCTATCTCAGGGCTTGATTAGCCCTGTTCCCTGACTGACCTTGATACTCTGAACAGCATGGCTTCGTTTGGCGTACAAGGATAAACAGGTAAATGTCTGGGGAGGCAGCGGAAGATCGCAACAATTTCGTGACCATCCTGATCTGCAAGAACATCTTGCTTCGCGAAGGACTCAAACACCTTTTAAAGAACACCTGCTTCTGCGTGTCCGACACAGTGTCTGATGAGACCGCACCGTGGCGGCACCACTTTGACACACGACCTGCTCTGTTCATTGTGGACGCCAGCAACTCTTCAGATAAGTTGCTTAAGATCATCGAACTTCTGAAGGATCGACAACCCGAGGTAAAGATCGCCCTAGTTGCCGATCAATTCGACGTTAGCTTCGTCCGACGAGGATTTGCCGCTGGAGTTGACGGCTTCTGTTCAGGCGCACGAGGGCGCGAAGTTCTGATCAAGTCGCTTGAGTTGATCGTGATGGGCGAGAGGCTCTTGCCAGGGATGCTGGTTCATTCGCTACTAAGCGAGATGGCAGCAGTGAACCCTGAAATGGATCAGGATACCTCCCTAACAGAGCCACTGCCACTTGATCCCAGGATACTCAAACTCTCAAAACGAGAGGTAGAGATCCTGAGGTGCATCATGCGTGGTGAACCCAACAAGGTCATTGCACACAAACTTGGGGTTACAGAGTCAACAATCAAAGTTCATGTGAAAGCGATACTGCGCAAGATCGGACTTGCCAATCGTACTCAAGCTGCCATGTGGGCCAACGAAAATCTTACCCGACGAGCAGGACTCTAATTGTAAGACTATTTAGCCAAACGTTACGTTCAGAGAACTTCCGGTTACCTCGCACGGACTGCCAGAGTGAAATGGCCTTGGATCAAAACAGTCCTTACGTCTGGCGCTGATCTGAGTGACCTGAACCCTAAAAACTGGACCAGGCAAAGTGGGAATTTTCCCGTAATGTCTCCCGGCTGGGAGAAGGGGAAAGGCCATGAAGGTGTCCCAGTTCTCAGAGCAGCAGATCGCCGTCCTGCTCAA
>JAESGY010000242.1_pt1 | contig 36131 bp, 38 predicted proteins | sample 9269841 | NCBI WGS metagenome assembly JAESGY01 (sample SAMN17022865, study PRJNA683097) | algae metagenome | isolation source: Spirirestis rafaelensis WJT71-NPBG6 and co-occurring heterotrophs from... | place: USA: Pinto Wells, Joshua Tree National Park, Colorado Desert, CA | collected 2006-08-15
CCGTCCTGGCACATCTCGAGGTGTGCCGCTCAGGGCGCGCGGGCACCCCTGCGAAGGGCGCCCACACTCGCCCCTCAGCACCGGCGGGTCCATCGGCTGACACCTCAACTCCGACGGGCTGCTAGGCCGAGATAGAAGGGCACCAGCGCCAGCCCGGTGAAGACCACGATCAGCGCGGCCCAGAGCAGCATGGCCTTCCAGTTCTCCAATACCACCTGGATGGAGACGGTGATCGCCTCCAACGGCCGAGATCTCGCGCTCCACCAGCATCGGGATGGAGATGGCCGAGATGGCGAAGCTGGCCGAGGCCAGGACGAAGCCGAACCCCGTGCCGATCACGAGGAAGGGCAGCAACTGGTCCGATTGCAGGAGGGCATAGGGCACCTGCTCCAGGGCGGGGAGGCCGGTGCGGCCGAAGAACAGCATGAAGATCAGCCCGGCGATGCGCACCCAGAACAGGTGGATCACCAGCAGGGCGACGCCGATGAAGGCGATCTGCGAGCCGTTGCGCCGGAAGGGCCCGACCATGTCGGCCAGCGTCGGCTGCTTCCCCTCCGCCCGCAGCCGGCTCGCCTCATAGAGGCCGGCGGCGATCAGCGGGCCGACCAGGAAGAAGCCGGAGGTCGCAGGCAGGATGGCCCAGAGCGTCCCGGCCTCGAACAGCAGAAGGGACAGCACCCAGCCGGCCAGGCAGACGGCACCGCCATAGGCGAGGGCGATCGGCTTGCTCGCGAGCATGTCCCGCCATCCGGCGGTCAGCCAAACCCAGGGCCGGTCGGTGGTTACGCTGCGCACGCGACTCGGCGGCCGGTCGGACAAGGGCAGGGTCTCGGTGGCCATCGGGCGTCCTCCCCAGGGCACGATGTCGATATATCACCGTCAGGGTTTCCTGCCCACGATGCCTTGATCCCGATCAAGGACTCCTTAGCGAGTTCGTCGTGTTCTCCGGCCGCGCGCGGCGCGACGGGGCGAGTCCGTCTGCCTGCCGCCCGCGTCATAGTTGGGAGATCCGCTTCATGGCCGTCGCGGGCTATGCAGGACCTGCCACCGGTCACGGGCCGGCGCAGGATTTCGTTATGGTGGAGGGGCCGATCAAGGCCTTTGCCATCGCCACCGTCTTCTGGGGCGTGGTCGGCTTCCTGATGGGGGTGGTCATCGCCTCCCAGCTCGCCTGGCCGCTGCTCAACCTCGACCTGGAATGGACGACCTTCGGGCGCCTGCGCCCGGTCCACACCTCGGCGGTCATCTTCGCCTTCGGCGGCAACGCGATGCTGGGCACCTCGCTCTACATCGTGCAGCGGACCTGCCGCGCCCGCCTGTTCGGCGGCGAGGACATGGGCTGGTTCCTGTTCTAGGGCTATCAGTTCTTCATCGTCACCGCCGCGCTGGGCTATGTGCTCGGCGTCACCCAGGGCAAGGAGTATGCCAAGCCCGAGTGGTATGTGGACCTGTTCCTGACCGTGGTCTGGGTGGTCTACCTGGTGGCCTTCGGCGGCACGATCGTGAAGCGGCAGGAACCCCACATCTACGTGGCGAACTGGTTCTACCTGGCCTTCATCATCACCGTTGCGATGCTGCACCTGGTGAACAACTTCGCCCTGCCGGTCGGTGGCGGCGTGGGCAAGTCCTACATCGTCTGGTCCGGCGTGCAGGACGCGATGATCCAGTGGTGGTACGGCCACAACGCGGTGGGCTTCTTCCTGACCGCCGGCTTCCTAGGCATGATGTACTACTTCATCCCGAAGCAGGCGGAGCGGCCGGTCTATTCCTACCGGCTGTCCATCGTGCACTTCTGGACGCTGATCTTTCTCTATATCTGGGCCGGCCCGCACCACCTGCACTACACCGTGCTGCCCGACTGGGCGCAGACGCTCGGCATGGTGTTCTCGGTGATGCTGTGGATGCCGTCCTGGGGCGGCATGATCAATGGCCTGATGACCCTCTCGGGCGCCTGGGACAAGCTGCGCACCAACCCTGCGCTGCGCTTCTCGGTCACCGCGGTCGGCTTCTACGCCATGGCCACCTTCGAGGGCCCGGTGATGTCGATCAAGGCGGTGAACGCCCTGTCGCACTACACCGACTGGACCATCGGCCATGTGCATTCCGGCGCGCTGGGCTGGAACGGCTTCATCACCTTCGGCGCCATGTACTACCTGTTCCCGAAGCTCTGGAAGAAGACCGGCCTCTACAGCGACAAGCTGGTCTCCTGGCACTTCTGGCTCGCGACCCTCGGCATCGTCCTCTACATCACCGCCATGTGGGTCAGCGGCATCATGCAGGGCCTGATGTGGCGTGCCTACGATGAGCTGGGTTTCCTGCAGTACAGCTTCGTCGAGACCGTCGAGGCGATGCACCCCTACTACGTGATCCGCATGCTGGGTGGGCTGCTCTACCTCGGTGGCGCCCTGATCATGGTCTACAACCTGTGGATGACCGTGCGCTCCGAGCGCCTGGCCGAGACGGCATCCGCCGCTCAGCCCGGCCTGGTGCCCGCGGCGGCCGAGTGAAGGAGGGCCGATCCATGTTCCGCTTCCTCCGCGACCACGGCATCATCGAGCGCAACCTGATCCTGATGGGCGTGCTCACGCTCATCACGGTCTCGATCGGCGGCCTGGTGCAGATCATGCCGCTCTTCACCATCGAGACGACGATCGAGCGGGTGGAGGGCATGCGCCCCTACACGCCGCTCGAACTTGCCGGCCGGGACATCTATGTCCGCGAGGGCTGCTACACCTGCCACAGCCAGATGGTCCGCCCCTTCCGGGACGAGGCCGAGCGCTATGGCCACTACTCCCTCGCGGCCGAGAGCATGTACGACCGCCCGTTCCAGTGGGGCTCCAAGCGTTCGGGTCCCGACCTGGCGCGTCTGGGCGGTCGCTACTCGGATGACTGGCATGCGGCGCATCTTCGCAGCCCGCGCGCGGTGGTGCCGGAGAGCATCATGCCGCCCTATGCCTTCCTCGACCGGCCGCTGGACTATTCGGACATCGGCGCGAAGCTGAAGGCGCAGCAAGCGCTCGGCGTGCCCTACACCGATGAGATGGTCGCCAGTGCGCGGGCGGATCTGGAGGCGCAGGCCCGTCCGGATGCGGATGTGGCCGGGTTCTCCGGCTGCTACGCCAAGGCCCGCCAGGCCGCCTTCGATGGTAATGCCGGGACGATCACGGAAATGGACGCGCTGGTGGCCTACCTGCAGATGCTGGGCACCCTGGTGCAGTTCCGCGACGTGACGCCCGAGCAGGTCCGGCAGCAGTAAGGGGAGGCACCGATGGACCTCGTCAAGCTGCAGTCGATCCTCTCCACCGTCTGGGTGGTCTGGTTCTTCGCACTCTTCCTCGGGATGTTGATCTACGTCATGCGCCCGTCGAAGCGCCGGCACTATGAAAGCCAGGCCGACATCCCGCTCAGGGATGAGGCGGCCGGTCACAGGAGCATCTGACGATGCCGACCAAGGTCGAAAAGGACAGCATCACCGGCCGGGAGACCACCGGGCATGAATGGGACGGGCTGAAGGAGCTGGACACGCCGCTGCCGAAATGGTGGCTGTACGTCTTCTACGCCACGATCCTGTTCAGCCTGGTCTGGGTGGCGCTCTATCCCGCGCTGCCCTTCAGCGGCGCCACGGGTGTCACCGGCTGGACCGCGCGCGGCGCCCTCGGGCCGGAGCTGGAGGCGGAGCGGGCTGCGCGCGAGCCGATGCTGGCGAAGCTGCGCGCGGCGACGCCGGCGGAGGTCGCGGCCGACCCGCAGCTCCGCGCCTTCGCCCTCGCCGGTGGCCGCATCGCCTTCGCCAACAACTGCGCCGGCTGCCACGGCGCGGGCGGGCAGGGGGCACCGGGTGGCTTCCCGTCGCTGGCGGATGACGACTGGATCTTCGGCGGCAGCTTCGACGCCATCCAGCACACCATCAAACACGGCGTGCGCACCGGCGAGTCGGAGGAGGCGCGCGGCATCGCCATGCCGCGCTTCCAGGTGGACGGCCTGCTGACGGCCGCGCAGGTGGGCGACGTCGCCGAGCATGTGCTCTCGCTGACCGGCCGGGCGACCGACCAGGCGGCGGCGGGCCGCGGCGCGCCGCTCTTCGCCGAGCAATGCGCGAGCTGCCATGGCGAGAAGGGGGAGGGCAACCGCGACATGGGCGCCCCCCGGCTGAATGACCAGGTCTGGCTCTATGGCGGCGACAAGGCCAGCGTGGCGCGCAGCATCGGCTGGTCCCGCGCCGGCGTGATGCCGAGCTGGAGCGGCCGTCTCGACCCGGCCGTGGTCAACATGCTGACCGTCTACGTCCACGCGCTGGGCGGCGGCGAGTAAGACGAGGCGTATCATGGGCGAGGTGAAGTCACCCGAACGCACGAAGCCGGAGGCGGCGCAGGCCAGCACCGGCTCGCTCTACGCGAACCGCCAGAGGGTCTATCCGAAGGCGGTGCAAGGGACCGTGCGGAAGGCGAAGTGGCTGATCCTCGCCCTCTGTCTTGGCCTCTACTACACCGTGCCGCTGATCCGCTGGGATCGCGGCCCGGAGATGCCGGACCAGGCGGTGCTGGTCGACATGACCCATGGCCGCCTGTTCTTCTTCTTCATCGAGATCTGGCCGCAGGAGGTCTATTACCTCACCGGCCTGCTGGTGCTGGGCGCCATCGGTCTCTTCGCCGCGACCAGCCTGTTCGGCCGCGTCTGGTGCGGCTTCGCCTGCCCGCAGACGGTCTGGACCGACCTGTTCATGCTGGTGGAGCGCAGGATCCAGGGCGACCGCAACGCCCGGATGAAGCTGGACCTGCAACCCTGGACCGGCGAGTGGGTGCGCAAGAAGGCGCTGACCCATGCGGTCTGGCTGGGCATCGCGGCGGCCACGGGCGGCGCCTGGATCATGTACTTCAACGACGCGCTGGAGATGACACCGAAATTTTTCACCGGCCAGGCGAGCCTGGAGGTGTATTTCTTCTTCGGTCTCTTCACCGCCACCACCTACCTGCTGGCCGGCTGGGCGCGGGAGCAGGTCTGCACCTATATGTGCCCCTGGCCGCGCTTCCAGGCGGCGATGCTGGACGAGAACTCCCTCGTCGTCACTTATCGCGCCTGGCGCGGCGAGCCGCGCGGCAAGGCGAAGGCCGAGGGCGTGGGCGACTGCGTCGATTGCCGCGCCTGCGTCCATGTCTGCCCCACCGGCATCGACATCCGCGACGGCCAGCAGCTGGAATGCATCGGCTGCGGCCTCTGCATTGATGCCTGCGACGATGTCATGGGCAGGCTCGGCCGGCCGAAGGGGCTGATCGCCTTCGAGACCCTGACCAGCCTGGCGGCCAGCGAGGCGGCGGCGAAGCCCTTCGCCCCCGGCCCGCAGCGGCAGGCCTGCGGCATGCAGGCGCGTCGGCCGCAGAAGATCATCCGTCCGCGCACCCTGGTCTATGCCGGCGTCCTGGGCCTTGTCGTCGCCATCATGGGCGGCGCCTGGCTGCTGCGGGAGACGACCTCGCTCGCCGACCTGCGCGACCGCGCCCCGGTCTTCGTCAAGCTCTCGGACGGCGGCATCCGCAACGCCTATACGCTGAAGCTCGGCGACAAGACCCGGGGGGTCGAGACCTACAGCCTGGTGCTGGACGGGCCGAAGGGGCTGAGCGTGATCGTTCTGGACGCGGAGAGCGATCCCGCCGGCATGCCGGTGCTGACCACACGGCCGGACGGCATCACCCAGTGGCGCGCCCTGGTCACCGCCCCCGCCGGGCTGAAGCTGCCCGAGAGCGTGCCCGTCACCTTCCGGCTGGTCGATGCCAGCGGCCGCACCGAGGTCCGCACCGCCAGCGTCTTCCTGGGACCGAAGCCATGAGCGCCACCCTGAACACCTGCCGCAGCGGCTGGATCCCCTACGCCTTCGTCGGCGGCATGCTGCTGGTCTTCGCGGTCAATGCCGGCATGATCTATGCCGCCGTCTCCACCTTCACCGGCGTCACCACCGGCAAGTCCTACGACAAGGGCCGTGCCTACAACCATGTGCTGACGGAGGCCGCGCGCCAGGATGCGCTCGGCTGGCGGCCGGAAGTGGCGCTGGAAGGCGGCGTGCTGCGCGTGACGGTGCGCGACCGGCAGGGGCTGCCCGTCCCCGGCCGGCTGGATGGCGTGCTGCGCCGCCCGGTGGAGGGCGCCGAGGCCGCGCTGGCCGCGAGCGCCGTGGCCCCGGGCATCTGGGTGGCCGAGGCCCCGCCGCGCGCCGGCCTCTGGGAGGCGCGGCTGCGCCTGACCGCGGAGGATGGCCGGCATCTCGACATCCGCCAGCGGGTTGTGGCGCCGTGACCACCGCCGCCCGCCTCGCCCCCGAAGCCGCCGCCGGCTGCGCCCATTGCGGCGCGCCGGTCCCCGCCGGCGCGCGCTTCTGCTGCGCGGGCTGCGAGGGGGCGCATGACCTGGTGGCGGGCCTCGGGCTGGATGCCTTCTACCGCCGGCGGGAGGGGGCCGATGGCAGCCTGCGCCCCGCCGTGGACGCCCCCGCCATCGACTTCACCCCGCATGTGCGGGAGGAGAAGGGCGAGCGGACCATCGAGCTGATGGTTGCCGGCCTCACCTGCGGCGCCTGCGTCTGGCTGGTGGAGCAGGCGCTGGCGGCCGAGCCGGAGGTGACGCGCGCCCGCGTCGCGCTCTCGACCCGCCGGCTGACCCTCTCCTGGCGGGGCGAAGCCGGGCGCGCCAATGAGTTCGCCGGGCTGCTCGCGCGGCTCGGCTTCCGGGGCGCGCCCTGGTCGCCGGCCTGCCTGCGGGCGACCGAGGATGCCGAGGGGCGGGAGCTGATCCGCGCGCTCGGCATCGCCGCCTTCGGCGCCATGAACGTCATGATGCTCTCGGTCGCCGTCTGGGTCGGCTGGGACATGGGCGAGGCGACCCGCTCTGCCATGCATTGGGCGGCGGCGTTGATCGCCCTGCCGGTGATCCTGGTCGCCGGCCTGCCGATCTACCGCAGCGCGCTGGACGGCATCCGCGCCGGGCGGCTGAACATGGACATGGCCGTCTCGCTCGGCGTGCTGGCGACCACCTTCATGTCGCTCAGCGAGACGCTGCGCAACGGCCCCTATACCTGGTTTGACGGTGCGACCGCGCTGCTGGCCCTGCTGCTGGCCGGCCGGGTGCTGGACCGCGCGGCGCGGCGCCGCGCCCGGCAGGCGGTGGCCGAGCTGCTGACGCTGCAGGAGGGCACCGTCACCCGGCTCGACCCCGACGGCACCGCCCATGCCGCGCCGGCCGCCAATATCCGCGCCGGTGACCGGCTGCTGGTCGCGGCCGGGGAGCGCTTGCGGCTGGACGCGGTGCTGGAGGCGGGCGAGGCGCTGCTGGATGCCAGCGCCACCAATGGCGAGAGCCTGCCCCGGACCTTCGCCGCCGGCCAGGCGCTGCCGGCCGGCGCGGTGAACATGGGGGCGCCCTTCGTCGCCCGCGTGACGGCCGCCGCGGCGGATGGCTCCCTGGCCGCCATGGCCCGGCTGCTGGAGCGGGCGGAGCAGGCGAAGGGCCGCTTCGTCGATATCGCCGACCGGGCGGTGCGCTTCTACGTGCCCATCGTGCACATGGTGGCGGCGCTGATCTTCCTTGGCTGGTGGCTGGGCGTCGGCGTCACCTGGCAGGAGGCGCTGGTGCCCGCGGTCGCCGCGCTGATCGTCACCTGCCCCTGCGGCTTCGCCATCGCGGTGCAGGCGGTCGCGGTCGGCGCGCTGTTCCGCCGCGGCGTGCTGGTGGCGAACGGCACCGCGCTGGAACGGCTGGCCGCCGCCGATCATGCGGTGCTGGACAAGACCGGGACGCTCACCGAAGGGCAGCCGACCCTGCTGCCCGGCGACTGGACCGAGGCCGAGCTGCGCGAGGCCGCCGGCCTCGCCCGCGCCAGCCGCCACCCCCTGGCCAAGGCGCTCGCCGCCGCCTGCCCGGAGGCGCCGATGCTCCCGGGTGTCGAGGAAGTGCCGGGCCGCGGCCTGGTCGCCGGCGGCCGGCGCCTCGGCAGCGCCGCCTTCATTGGCGTGGCCGGGCCGGATGCTGGGTTGACGCTGTGGTACGCCGCGCCGGGCCGCGCGCCCGTTGGGACCTCATCGGCATCGCGGAGCGATGGCGATGGGAAACCCGTGGCCTTCCGCTTCGCCGACCGGCTGCGGGAGGATGCGCCGGCGGTGGTGCGGGGCCTGCGCGAGCTTGGCCTCTCGGCCGAATTGCTCTCGGGCGATGCGGCGCCGGCGGTTGCCGCGGTTGCCAGCCAAGCAGGCATCGAGCACTGGACCGCGCAGGCGACGCCGGAAGCCAAGGCGGCGCGGATCGAGGCGCTGCGGGCCGAGGGGCACCACCCGCTGATGGTGGGCGACGGTATCAACGACGCCGCCGCGCTGGCGCTGGCGCATGTCTCCGCCTGCCCGGGCGATGGGACGGATCTGGCGCAGACCGCGGCCGACCTGGTGCTGCGGGCCGATGGGCTTGCCGCGCTGCCCGGCGCCATCAGCACCGCGCGGCGGGCGCAGCGCTTGGCGCGGCAGAACATCACCTTCTCGCTGGTCTATAACGTCATCGCCGTGCCGCTGGCGATCACCGGCGTGGTCACGCCGCTGATCGCGGCCCTGGTCATGGCCTCCTCCTCCCTCATCGTGATCGGCAATTCGCTGCGTGCCGGAAAGGACGCCGCATGGACATCCTGATCCTCCTCGTGCCGGTGGCCCTCCTCATGGGCTTCCTGGGCCTCGTTGCCTTCCTCTGGAACCTCCGCGCCGGTCAGTACGAGGACCTGGACGGCGCCGCATCCCGCATCCTCTTCGACGACCTTCCCCGCAAGGAGCCCCACCCATGAACGGCAGCACCATCTTCTTCATCGCCCTCTCCGCCATCATCGCCCTGGCCGGCCTGTTTGCCGGCGCCATGGCGCATGACTACCTGCAGTTCTTCGGCTTCGCGCTCTTCGCCTTCGGCGTGCTGTTCGGCTATTCCTGCATCAAGCGGCACTACGACGCGCAGAACGCGGCGGGACACTGACCCGGGCTTCACCGCGACGCCGCGGGCGGCGTCGCGGGAAGGTCAGGGCGCCGGCGTCCAGCTCTGCTTCAGGCTGCGCAGGGTGAAGCTGGTCCGTGTGTGCCGCACGCCGGGCAGGCGGTACAGCTTCTCCCGCAGCAGGCGTTCGTAGCCTGCGGTCCCGCCGACCGCGGCCTTGATGACATAGTCGTACTCGCCCGTGACCAGCCAGGCCTCGATGATCTCGGGCATCTCGGTCACCGCCTGCTCGAAGCGCCGCAGGCTCTCCTCGTCATGGCGCTCCATCATCACCTCGATGATGACGGTGTCCGGCAGGCCGAGCTGCGCCTGGTCGAGGATCGCCACATAGCCCTTGATGACGCCGGCCTGCTCCAGCCGCTTCACCCGCGTCCAGCAGGGGGAGGGGGAGAGGCCCACCTGCTCGGCCAGCTCCGCATTGGTCAGCCGGGCGTTGCGGTGCAGGGCGCGGAGGATCCGGCGGTCAATGGCGTCGAGCTTGGGGGCGTCCATGGCGGAAGCTTCCGCCGCCCCGGGGCTGACAGGCAAGGCGCCCGTGCTAGCCTGCCGCCATGCCCCGCGAGATTCGCCTGAACGCCTTCGACATGGCCTGCATCGGCCATATCCAGCACGGGATGTGGACCCATCCGCGCGACCGGTCCACGGAGTACAACCGCCTGGACTACTGGACCGCCCTGGCCCGCACGCTGGAGCGCGGCCTGTTCGACGGGCTGTTCCTGGCCGATGTCGTCGGCATCTACGACGTGCTCGGCAACAGCCCGGATGCCGCCCTCCGCAACGCCGTGCAGGTGCCGCTGCTGGACCCGATGCTGCTGGTGCCGGCCATGGCGGCCGTCACGTGGCATCTCGGCTTCGGCGTCACGGTGAACCTGACCTATGAGGCGCCGGCGCTGTTTGCCCGGCGATTCTCGACGCTCGATCACCTCACCGGCGGCCGCATCGGCTGGAACATCGTCACCGGCTACCTCGACAGCGCTGCCCGCGCCATGGGCCTTCCCGCGCAGAAGGCGCATGACGCGCGTTACGACGCGGCCGAGGAATTCATGGCAACTACCTATGGCCTCTGGGAGGGAAGCTGGGCCGCGGATGCGGTGAAGGCCGACCGCGCCACGGGGGCCTATGCCGACCCGGCCCGAGTGCGCCCGATCCGCGCCGGCGGCATCGAGGCGGTCCATCTCTGCGAGCCCTCGCCGCAGCGCACGCCGGTGCTCTACCAGGCCGGCGCCTCCGACCGCGGCCGGGAATTCGCCGCGCGCCATGCCGAATGCATCTTCCTCAACCCCTCCAGCCCGCAGAATGTCGCCCGGCTGGTTGCTGATCTCCGTGCCCGCGCCGCCCCCCGGCCGCTCCGCATCTTCGTCGGCGCCACTCTGATCCTCGGCCGGACCGATGCGGACGCGCACGCACTGCTGGAGGACTATCGCCGCCACGCCTCCGTGGAGGGGGCGCTGGCGCATGCCGCCGCCTCGCTCGGCATCGATTTCGACCGCTTCGGCATGGACGAGCCGATCACTGCCACCGGCAGCAACGCCATCAGTTCCAATGTCGAGGCCATGGCGCGGGTCTTCGGCCCCGGCTGGACCAAGCGCCACCTGATCGACCAGTTCATCCTCGGCAGCCGGCAGAAGCCCCTGGTCGGGACGCCGGATGCCATCGCCGACCAACTCATTGCTTTCTGCGAGGAGACGGGGGCGGATGGCTTCAACCTCTCCCGCACCGTCATGCCGGAATGCATCGAAGCGGTGGCGGACCTGCTGGTCCCCGCCCTGCAGGAGCGGGGCGCCTACAAGACCGCCTATGCCCCGGGGACCTACCGCGAAAAGCTGTTTGGCGCCGGCCCGCTGCTGGCTGCGCCCCATCCGGCGGCAGCTTCACGCGCCTGGGCGTGAAAGAGCGGAAGATCCTTCCGTATCTTCGGCGGCGCACAACGAAATGCGGTAGGATTTCCGGCCGGGCCCGGTCCATCCTTCCGCCCGGGATGTCCTGCCCGGGGGCTTGCCGCTGTCCCCGGGCGGCCCGACATTCAAGGCCAATGATCGGGCAGCCCGCCACGCGGCCGGCTGCCCCGTCCGGGAGAGATCGGAATGGGCAGCATCCAACGCCCCGAGGCGACGCTCGAGGACCGCTGGGAGAAGGCCGGCGAGACGCTGCTGCTGACCGGCATTCAGGCGCTGGTGCGCCTGCCCCTGGTCCGCCACCAGCTCGACCGGGCGATGGGCTGGAACACGGCGGGCTATGTCAGCGGCTATCGCGGCTCCCCCCTCGGCACCTATGACCAGCAGCTCCTGAAGCAGGCGAAGCGGCTGGCGGAGGCGAATATCGTCGTCCGCCCGGCGCTGAACGAGGACCTGGCCGCGACCGCCATCTGGGGCACGCAGCAGGTCGCGCTCTATGGCAACCAGAAATTCGATGGCGTCTTCGGCATCTGGTACGGCAAGGGCCCGGGCGTCGACCGCAGCGGCGATGCGCTGCGGCATGCCAATTCCGCCGGGACCGCGCCGCGGGGCGGCGTGCTGGCGCTGGCGGGCGACGACCCCTCCTGCAAATCCTCCACCATCACCTCGGGCTGCGAATACTCCTTCATGGATGTCGAGATCCCGGTGCTCGATCCCGCAGGCGTCACGGAGATCCTCGATTTTGGATTGAAGGCGCTCGACATGTCGCGCTTCTCCGGCCTCTGGGTCGGGATGAAGTGCGTCGCCGAGACCATGGATGGCGCCGGCACGGTGCTGGTGGACCCGGCCGCCTATGCCAGCGTGACGCCCGACTTCGCCTTCCCGGCCGACGGCGTGCATATCCGGCTCCGCGACCACGCCATCCCGCAGGAACAGCGCCTGCGGCACTTCAAGCTGCCGGCGGCGCTCGCCTTCGCCCGCGCCAACGGGCTGAACCGGATCATCTGGGACAGCCCCAATGCCCGCTTCGGCATCGCCGCGCGCGGGCGCGGCTATGCCACGCTGCGCCAGGCGCTGCACGATGCCGGCATCACGGAGGAACTGGCGCGCATGGCCGGCCTCCGCCTCTGGAAGATCGGCCTCGCCTGGCCGCTGGATGCCGAGGGCGCGCGGGAATTCGCCCGCGGGCTCGAGGAGGTGATGGTGGTCGAGGACCGCCGCCCGGTGATCGAGCCGCAGCTCCGCGACGCGCTGTACCATGAGGCGCAGCGCCCGCGGATCACCGGCAAGTTCGACGAGCAGGGCCGGCGGCTGTTGTCGGACCTGACGGAGCTCGACACTGGCGCGGTGCTGCGCGCGCTCGCCGCCCGCCTGCCGGAGGCGCTGCAGACCGAGCAGCTCAAGGCGCGCATCCGCCAGCTCGACCAGGTCGCGCAGCTGCAGATGCCGCCGATCCATGACCGGACGCCACATTTCTGCCCGGGCTGCCCGCACAATACCAGCACGCGGGTGCCGGAGGGCAGCCATGCCATGGCCGGCATCGGCTGCCACACCCTGGCGATCTACATGGATCGCAACACCGACCTCTACACGCATATGGGCGCGGAGGGCATGCCCTGGCTGGGCATGGCGCCCTTCGTTTCCGAGAAGCACATGTTCGTCAATATCGGCGACGGCACCTATGCCCATTCGGGCAGCCTCGCCGTGCGGCAGGCGGTCGCCGCCGGCGCCACCATGACCTACAAGATCCTGGTCAACAGCGCGGTCGCCATGACCGGCGGCCAGACGCCGGAAGGCGAGCTGGGCGTGCCCGAGATCGCGGCGCAGATGGCGGCCGAGGGTGCGGCGAAGATCGTCGTCGTCTCCGATGACCCGGAGCGCCACCAGGGCGATGCGCGGATGCCGAATGGCACGGAATACCGCCACCGCCGCGACCTCGACCTGGTGCAGCGGGAGCTGCGCGAGAGCCCAGGCGTCACCATCCTGATCTACGACCAGCAATGCGCGACGGAGCGGCGCCGCAAGCGCAAGCGCGGCTTGCAGGCCACGGCCGAGAAGCGCGTCGCGATCAATCCGCGGGTCTGCGAGGATTGCGGCGATTGCTCCCGCACCTCGAACTGCCTCGCCGTCGAGCCGATCGAGACCCCCTTCGGCCGTCGGCGCCAGATCGACCAGAGCGCCTGCAACCAGGACCTGAGCTGCGTGGAGGGCTTCTGCCCCTCCTTCGTCACGCTGGTCGGCGCCGAGCCGGTGAAGAAGGCGCCGCCCGCGGTGGGCGAAGCGCTGCCGGAGCCGGCACGGCCTGATGCGCGGGTGGGCGAGCCGGCCTTCAACATCCTTCTCGCCGGCGTCGGCGGCCAGGGCGTCACGGCGCTGTCCGCCATCCTCGGCATGGCGGCGCATCTGGAAGGCCGGCCGAGCCGGTCCGTGGACATGCTCGGCCTGGCGCAGAAGGGCGGCGGCGTCTTCGCCCAGCTCCGCATCGGCCGGGTCGGGGCGACCCCCGAGTCCATCGAGGCGCCGCGCATCGGCATGGGCCAGGCGGACCTGCTGCTCTCGGCCGACATGGTGGTGGCGCATGGCCGCACCGCGCGGCCGCTGCTGGGCAGCGACCGTACCGTCGCCGTGCTGAACGCCGATCTGCAGCCGACCGCGCAATTCGTGCTGGACACCAGCACCCGGTATGACCGCGCCGGCATGCTGGCGAGCATCCAGGGCGCCTGCCGGGAGGTGGTGACGGTGCCCGGCGTGCAGGTGGTGGAGGAGGCGCTTGGCGACCTTATCTACCTCAATGTCTGGCTGCTCGGCATCGCCTATCAGAAGGGGCTGGTGCCGCTGAGCGCGGAGGCGATCAACCGGGCGCTGGAGCTGAACGGCGCGCAGGTGGAGCGGAACAAGGCCGCCTTCGCCCTCGGCCGGCAGGCGGCGCTGCAGCCGCCCGCGCCGGTGACGCCGGAGAGCGAGGCGCTGGACGCGCTGGTGGCGCGGCGCGTGGCGGACCTGACGGATTACCAGAACGCCCGCTACGCGCGCGGCTATGCAGAATTCGTGGCGAAGGTCCGCGCCGCGGAGCAGGCGGCGGTGCCGGGCGAGGAGCGGCTGGCCCGCGCGGTCGCGCAGCAGCTCTACCGCCTGATGGCCTATAAGGACGAGTATGAGGTGGCGCGGCTGCACAGCCTGCCGGAATGGCAGGCGCAGCTCGCCGGCCAGTTCACCGGCACGCAGCGGGTGGAGCTGAACCTCGCGCCACCCCTGCTGGCGAAGCCCGACCCCGTGACGGGCGTGCCGCGCAAGATCGCCTTCGGCCCCTGGATGCTGAAGGCGATGGGGATGCTCCGGCACGGCAAGGCGCTGCGCGGCACCGCCCTCGATCCCTTCGGAAAGACCGAGGAGCGGCGGATGGAGCGCGCCCTGATCGGCGAGTACCGCGCCGGCATCGAGCGGCTGCTGCGCCTGCTTTCGCCCGCGACCCATGCCAAGGTTTGCGACTGGGCGGAGGCAGCGGCCGGGATCAAGGGCTTCGGCCATATCAAGGCACGCAACACCGCGGCGGCACGGGAGCGGATGGCAGCGATCGAGCAGGAGATCGTGGCGCCGGCGCCGGCGCCTGTGCCGATGGCGGCGGAGTAGCGGGACGCCGGGCCACGGGCGGCGGTGCATTCGGCGCCGCCGCGCGGGAGGCCGGGGCCTTCCCTCTGGACGCCGCCGCCCCGCCGGTCCGATATCGAGGGACGGAGGAGACAGGATGCCGCTCGACCACCAGGCCGCCCCGGCCACCGGCTTCGACCTGCCCGAGGCCACCCGCGAACTGCGCGAGACCGCGCTCGCCTTCGCGCAGGAGCGCCTGGCCCCCAAGGCGCTCGAATGGGACCAGGCACGCCATTTCCCGGTGGAGGAGATGCGGGAGGCCGCCGCCCTGGGCATGGCCGCGCTCTATGTGCGGGAGGAGAGCGGGGGCGCCGGCCTGACACGCCTCGACGCCGCGGTGGTGTTCGAGGCGCTGGCGACCGGCTGCCCCACCGTCTCGGCCTATCTCTCCATCCACAACATGGTCGCCTGGATGATCGACCGGTTCGGCAATGACGCGCAGCGCGCGCAATGGCTGCCGGACCTGATCCCGATGCGGAAGGTCGCCAGCTACGCCCTGACCGAGCCCGGCGCCGGCTCCGACGCCGCCGCCTTGCGCACCCGGGCGCGACGGGAGGGCGAGGAGTACATCCTGGACGGCACCAAGCAGTTCATCAGCGGCGCCGGCGCCTCCGACCTCTCCCGGACCATGGTGCGCACGGGCGGGGAGAGGGCGGGCGGCATCTCCGCCCTGCTGGTCCCGAAGGAGACGCCCGGCCTCTCCTTCGGCGCCAACGAGAAGAAGATGGGCTGGAACGCCCAGCCGACGCGGCAGGTGATCTTCGATGGTGCGCGCGTGCCCGCCTCCGCCCTGCTGGGCGAGGAAGGCCAGGGCTTCCGCTTCGCCATGGCGGGGCTGGACGGCGGGCGGCTGAACATCGCCGCCTGCTCGCTCGGCGGGGCGCAGGCGGCGCTCGATAAAGCCTTGGCATACGTTCAGGAGCGTCGCGCCTTTGGCCGTGCCGTAGCCGATTTCCAGAACACCCAGTTCCAACTGGCCGACATGCAGACGGAGCTGGAGGTCGCCCGCACCTTCCTCTGGCGGGCCTGCGCCAAGCTGGACGCGAAAGCGCCGGACGCCACCGCCTTCTGCGCCATGGCCAAGCGCTTCGTTACCGACACCTGCTCGAAGGTCGCCGACGACGCGCTGCAACTCCTCGGCGGCTACGGTTATCTGGCGGAATACGGCATTGAGAAGATCGTCCGCGATCTGCGCGTGCATCGCATCCTGGAAGGGACCAACGAGGTCATGCGGCTGATCGTGGCGCGCAACATGCTCGGGCGGCGTGGATAGTGGGGGGCGTCTGAGGGGGCAAAGCCCCCCTTCATCCAGGGAGGGAACACATGATCCTCTGGGGCTACTGGCGCTCCTCCGCCGCTTACCGGGTCCGGATCGCGCTGAACCTGAAGGGCCTTTCGGCCGAGCACCGCATCGTCCACCTGCGCAAGCGGGAGCAGCGGGCGGAAGGCCATCTGGCGCTGAACCCGCAGGGCTTGGTGCCGGCGCTGGTGCTGGAGGATGGCGCGGTGCTGACCCAATCCCTCGCCATCTGCGAGTATCTGGAGGAGATCCGGCCCGAGCCCGCGCTGCTGCCGCGCGAACCCGTCGCCCGCGCCCGGGTCCGCGCCTTCGCCCAGGCGATCGCGGCCGAGATCCATGCGGTGCAGAACCTGAAGGTGCTGAATCGCCTGAAGGCGCTTGGCCACAGCCAGGAGGAGGCGAATGCCTGGGCGCATGACACCATCGCCGAGGGACTGATGGCCTGCGAGGCGCTGCTGCGCGACCAGCCCGGCCCCTTCTGCTTCGGCGCCCAGCCGGGCCTGGCCGACATCGCCCTCGTCCCGCAGTTCTACAATGCCCGGCGCTTCGACGTCGCGCTCGGCCCCATGCCGCGGCTCCTGGCCGCCGAGGCCGCCTGCCTGGCCCTGCCGGCCTTCGCCGATGCGGCGCCGGAGCGGCAGCCGGACGCGGAATAGGCTTGCAACCAAGGCGGAAATTTCGCACGATTCCCGCAATGGTCATACGCTATGCCTTCGGCACTCTGGCCGTCCTGATGATGCTGTCCGGTCCCGCCGGCGCGCAGACTTCCCCTGTCGTGGTGCCGGAGGGCGTGGCAGTCGCTGTGCCGGCCCGGGGGGCGCCTGCCTTGCCCCGGACCGCCGTGCCGCAGCCGCGGCCCCGGCCGGCGCGCCTGAGCCCGCCGCCGGCCGAGCCTGCTTCCACCGTGCCCCCGGCTGTCGCCCTGGTGCCGCTGGCCGCGGCGGTGGCGGCGACGCTCTCGGGCGGCGGTGGGGGAAGCGGGATCTCGGCGCCGACCCGAACCCGCTGACGCCGGCGCGAGACCCTGAAGGGCCTCACCCCCTGCGAGTTCATCGGCCACCCATGGGCGGCGGAGCCACACAGGTTCAGCACAGCAGTGACCAGCCCCCATTGAGTGCTCCAGGCCGAATTTACATGGACAACCCGCTCGGCGCTTTGCGAGGCCCCTCCTGGGCCCGAGCTGCACGGCTTGGGTATGCGGCCTGTCTGCGCCACCTTCGGTGCTGGCGGCCTGTAGCACAGGGATGAGGGTGGCCCCTCCTCGTTGTAGTGACGTCGCCACTGCTCGGTCGGCACCTGCGCTTCCCAGAGCGTGCTGAACTCCTCCCTGTTCAGCAGCTCATCGCGTAGCTTGCCGCTGAAGGATTCCACTTAGACGTTCTCCCACAGGCGGCCGTTGATCGCCTTTGGCCCGGCACCTGCGCCCCGGCGCCCAGATTGTCCCCCCCTGCCGGCCCCCCCCGCTTCGAGGCCCTGGGGAGGGCAGGCGGCGGGCCGCCGGGTTCGGGACAGATCGCGGAGAGGTGCGGGCGCCCCGGAGCATGCCGTCGTCCTGACATCGCTGACCAGGGCGCGGATGGCGTCCAGGCCCGAACGCACTCCGCCCCAGGCACAGGGCGCCCTGCGCGCACGATGCGACCGGCCCTGCCCGGGACCGTCCTGCGCGAAAGGTGAGCCATGGCGACCAGCCGGGGCGCCGATACTGGAGCAGGCCGATCGGATCCGAATGACCCCGGCCGGCCGTGCTCGCCAGGGCGGGCGCCGCACCGGGGAATAAATCGCCGCAGCCCGGCGTCCCATGGCCGAGGAAACGGACCAGACAATTGCCAGCCGGGACATCCGTGCGAGAGGACGCGAGCCAGATGGACCGCGATGCGCGCATCGAAGCGACGATCCCCGCGCTTCGGCGCTTCGCCTTCTCGCTCCTGCGGGACCGGCATGCGGCGGATGATCTGGTCCAGGACTGCCTCGAGAGGGCGCTCGGGAGCTGGCACCTCCGCAGGGCCGAAGGCGATCTGAAGGCATGGCTGTTCACGATTCTGTACAACACCCATATCGATGGGCGCCGCCGGGAGGCACGCCGGGCCCGGCTGCTCGGCGAGGTCGCCGGCATGGCGGAGCAGGCGACGCCCCAGGATGCGCCGGATCACGCCGTGCAATTCACGGAGGTGCTGCGGCATCTCGACGCGCTGCCGGAGGAGCAGCGGACGATCCTGCTGCTCGTGGGCGTGGAAGGGCTCGGCTACGAGGAGACGGCGCGGGTGCTCGGCGTGCCGGTCGGGACGGTGATGTCGCGGCTCAGCCGCGGCCGCGAACGGCTCCGGCGGCTGACCGAGGAGGGCGGCGATGCGCCCGCGGCCGGCGCCCGGCTGCGCGTGGTCGGTTAGGGCACGGCGCATGACCGACCTCCGCGACCAGCCCCCGATCGGCGAGGATGACCTGCACGCCTATGTGGATGAGCGGCTCGATGCCGCGCGCCTCGCGCTGGTGCGCGCCTGGCTTGAGCAGCATCCGGAGGCGGCGGCGCGGGTGCGGGCCTTCGCCGCGCAGCGGGATGCGCTGCGCGCCGCCCTCGCGCCCAGGGCCGCCGAGCCGATTCCCTCGCGCCTGCGCGTCGCGCATGTCCGGTCCGGGCTGCGTGCCCGGCGCCTGCGGCAGTGGCGCATGGCAGCGGCGGCGGTGCTGCTGCTGCTGACCGGCGCCGGTGCCGGCTGGCTGGCGCATGGCAACCTGGCTTCGGGCGGCGTGCCAGGCGCGTCGCCCCCCATGGCGGAGGCGGCGGAGGCGCACCGGATCTTCGCCGCCGGCGGGCGCCAGCCCAACCAGATCGTGGCCTCCGTGGCGGAGGAGCTGGCGACCAGGCTGGCCGGCCGGCTGGGCGAGCCGGTCGTGGTGCCGGACCTGCTGGCGGCCGGCTTCCGGCCGCGCGATGCGCATCTGCTGCCAACGGCAGAGGGCCCGGCGGTGCAGGTGACCTATGAGCGCATCGCCAGTGACACGCGGCTCTCCTTCTACATGCGCCCGGCACCGGACAGGCCGGCCGACAAGCTGCGCTGCGCCGACCATCCGGGCGGGCGCGTGACCTATTACTGGTTCGACGGTCGCCGCGGCTACGCCGTGACGGCCGCGCTGCCGCGCAGCGAACTCCGCGGCATCGCCTTCCTGGCCGAGCGCGAGGTGCGCGCCGGGCCGAAGCCCCCGCCGGCGGACCAGCTCATCGCCCGCACCGAGACGCCGAGGGTCTGCATCGGCTGAAGGAAGGCGCGGCAACAAAGCAGGACAGGGAGGAAGCCGGGTTGAAGACATGGATCGGACGGCCGGAGCGGGGCCTGCAGGAACTCTACCGCGCGGATCCGGAGCGCGCGGATGCGCTGGTCTGGGGCCGCCGCGGCGCGCTGAAGGGCGGCGCGCTGGCCGCCATGGGTGCCGCGCTCGGCGCCGCGATCCCCTTCGCGGCGCGGATGCCCGCAGGGCTGGTGCCGGCCGCGCTGGCCCAAGGGGGATCAGGTCAGGGCACGGCCACCGGCGGCGACGGGCCGAAACTGCTGCGCATGGAGGGCAAGGCGCCGCTGGTCATTCTGGGCGAGCGGCCACTGGTCGCCGAGACGCCCGAGCACCTGCTGGATGACGAGGTGACGCCGGCCGACAAATTCTTCATCCGCATGAATGGCCAGATCCCGGAACCCTTCGCGGGCGACCCGAAGGGCTGGAGGCTGCGGATCGACGGCGAGGTGAACGCGCCGCTCGAACTCACCCTCGGCGAGATGGAGCAGCGCTTCCCGCGGGTGACGCGGCGGCTGCAGATGGAATGCGGCGGCAATGGCCGCGCCGCCTTCAGCCCGGAGACGCGCGGCAACCAATGGGGCAACGGCGCCATCTCCTGCGCCGAATGGACCGGCGTCCGGCTGCGCGACCTGCTGCAGGCCGCGGGCATGAAGGACAGCGCGAAGCATACCGGGCATTTCGGCGCCGACCCGCATCTCTCGGGCGATCCTAACCGGCAGGCGATCAGCCGCGGCATGCGCATCGAGAAGGCGCTGGAGGAGGACACGCTGGTCGCGCTGCGCATGAACGGCCAGCCGATCCCGCACATCCATGGCGCGCCGGTGCGGCTGCTGGTGCCGGGCTGGCCCGGCTCGCTCAGCCAGAAATGGCTGACGCGCATTACGCTGCTGGACAGGCCGCATACCGGCGCGGGGATGGGTGGCACCTCCTACCGCATGCCGGTGCGGCCGATCGTCCCCGGCAGCCGGAACGACGGCAAGGACTTCGCGGACATGGAGTCGATGCCGGTCCGCTCCATCCTTACCAATGTCGCACACGGCACGCGGCTGCCCGCCGGCACGCGCAGCCTGGACGTCCGCGGCTTCGCCTGGGCCGGTGACCAGACCGTGCAGGCCATGCATGTCTCCGCCGATTACGGCGCCACCTGGCGGGAGGCGCGGGTGGCGCCACCGGCGAACCGGCATGCCTGGCAGCGCTGGACGGCGAGCCTCGCCCTGCCTGCGGACGGCTACTACGAGGTCTGGTACCGCGCGACCGACAGCGAGGGGCGGATGCAGCCGCATGCCGCCGGCAACTGGAACCCGCAGGGCTATGGCGCCAACCCGCTGAGCCGCATCGCGGTGCTGGTCGGCTGATGCGGGGCCGCGCTCTCCTGCCCGGCCTGCTGCTGGCGCTTGGCCTGGCCGCGGCGCCGGAGGCGCGGGCGCAGGCCACGGCCGCCGACATCACCCAGGCGGCGGAAACACCGCAGGCGCTGCCGCCCGGGGAGGCGCGGGAGGAGGTCTTCTACACCTGCACCGCCTGCCACAGCACCGCGATCATCCGCCGCTCCCGCCTCAGCCGCCAGCAATGGGACGACCTGATGGACTGGATGACCGAGAAGCACGGGATGAACCCGCTGGAGGGCGAGCAGCGGCGGCAGATCGTGGACTACCTCGCGGCGCAGTTCCCGGCCTCCTCCGCCGGCCGGCGGCGGGCCGGCAATCCCTTCCTGACGGATTGAGGCGCATGCGCGATCTGCGGCCCGACCTGTCCCCATCCCCGGCGCGCCGCCGGCACGGCGCGCTGCTCGCCGCGGCGCTCGTGCTCGCGGCCGGCGCGGCGCCGGCGGCGACGCTCCTGCCCTATGAGGTGGTGGAGGACGCGATCCCCCGCCCGCTCACCGACCAGCCGGGCGATCCGCAGCGCGGCCGGGCGCTCGCGCTCGACCGCTCCAAGGGCAACTGCGTCACCTGCCACGAGATGCCGCTGCGGGCCGACTTCCAGGGGAATCTCGGCCCGCCGCTCGCAGGCGTCGGTGGGCGGTACAAAGCGGGCGAGCTTCGGCTGCGCCTGGTGGACAGCAAGCGGATCAACCCCGAGAGCAACATGCCCGCCTACTACAAGGTGGAGGGGCTGCGCGACGTGCGCCGCGAATTCGCCGGCAAGCCCATCCTGGAGGCGCAGGAGGTCGAGGACGTCCTCGCCTTCCTGCTGACCCTGAAATGACGAAGACGATCGGAGGAGCGAGGATGACGAGCATGGGGATGCGGCGCCGCCACCTGCTGGCCGCCGCCGCCGGCATGGCGGTGGTCACCACCCTGCCGCGCGCCGCGGGGGCGCAGATGCAGGCCGCGACGGCGGAGGCGGTGCGCAAGGCGACCGGCGGCAAGGAGCCGCAGGAGGGCCGCGTGACGCTGCGCCTGCCGCCGATCGCGGAGAATGGCAACACCGTGCCGATCACCGTCACGGTGGACAGCCCGATGACCGCGGCGGACCACGCAAAGACCGTCTGGGTCTTTGCCGACAAGAACCCGACGCCGGATGTCGCCACCTTCCACTTCACCCCGGCGCTCGGCCGCGCCCAGGCGGATACGCGCATGCGGCTCGGCCAGACCCAGGACGTGATCGCGGTCGCGCAGATGAGCGACGGCAGTTTCTACATGGCCTGCACCGAGGTGAAGGTCACCATTGGCGGCTGCGGCGGCTGAGAGAGGAGACAGGAGCATGGCAGCCCCCATCGGACAGCCCCGCGTGCGCCTGCCGGCCACGCCCAAGGCCGGCGAGGTGATCGAGATCCGCACCCTGATCTCCCATGTCATGGAGACGGGGAACCGGCGCGACCAGGAGGGCAAGACGATCCCGCGCGACATCATCAAGCGCTTCGTCGCCAAATTCGATGGGCAGGAGGTCTTCGCCATGGACCTGGCGACGGCGATCTCGGCCAATCCCTACATCGCCTTCCCCTTCAAGGTGGAGAAGGCGGGCAGCTTCGAATTCACCTGGACCAACGAAGCCGGCGAGGAGCGCAAGTCGACCGCCGAGCTGAAACTGGCCTGACGCCATGCGCGCGCGCCATCTCGCGGGGCTGGCCGGCGGCGGGGTGGCGCTGCTCGGCCTGGCCGTCGCCGCCCTGGCCCAGGGCGGCGGGGAACCGCAGCGGGCCATCCCCGACCCGCAATCCGGCCGGCACTTCGCCACGCCGGAGACGCTGGAGATCCAGGACGACGATTTCCAGAACCCCGCCTTCCTCTGGGTGGAGGAAGGCGAGCGGGCCTGGACCCATGTGGAGGGGACGGCCGGCAAGTCCTGCGCCTCCTGCCACGGCGATGCGGCGGAGAGCATGAAGGGCGTGCGCGCCCGCTACCCGGCCTTCGACGCGAAGAAGGGCCGCGTCGTCACGCTGGAGCAGCGGGTGAATATCTGCCGCGAGGAGAATATGGGCGCCCCGCCGCTGCGGATCGACAGCCGGCCGCTGAACGCCATGGCCATCTATCTCGGCCTGCAGTCGCGTGGCATGCCGGTGCAGGTGGACATCTCCGGCCCGGCGCGGCCCTTCTTCGACAAGGGCGAGGACTTCTACAACACGCGGCGCGGCCAGCTCGACATGCGCTGCGGCAGTTGCCACGAGGATAATTTCGGCCGCCACCTCCGCGCCGACCTGCTCAGCCAGGGGATGAGCAACGGCTTCCCCACCTACCGGCTGAAGGAACAGCGGGTGATCAGCCTGCAGTACCGGTTGCAGGGCTGCGTCAACGATGTGCGCGGGCAGGCGCCGCCGATGGGCGGGGAGGAGTTCACCAATCTCGAGTTCTACCTCGCCTGGCGGGCCCAGGGCCTGCCGGTGGAGACGCCGGCCGTCCGCCGCTGAGCGGCGCGCGGGCAAGGGAGGAACGAAGGCATGATCACCCGCCGCGACCTGATGGCCGCCACCGCCGCCCTGGCCGCGGCCGGCACGGCCCATGCGCAGACCCGGCCGGGTCAGGAGGCGCTGCTGCGCTTCGCGCCGCTCGGCCAGGTGACGCTGGTGCATGTGACCGACCTGCATGCGCAGCTGGTCCCGATGCATTTCCGCGAGGCGACGCTCAATCTCGGCGTGGGCGAGGCGCGCGGGCAGGTGCCGCACCTGACCGGGGAGGCGCTGCTGGCGCAGTATCGCATCGCCGCCGGCACGCCCATGGCGCATGCACTGACCAATCTCGAATTCGAGCAGCTGGCGCGCGCCTATGGCCCGATGGGCGGGCTTGACCGCATCGTCACCCTCATCAAGGCGATCCGGGCAGAGCGGCCGGGCAACACCATCGTCCTCGATGGTGGCGATACGCTGCAGGGAAGCTGGACCAGCCTGCAGAGCCGCGGCGCCGACATGGTGGAGGCACTGAAGGCGCTGACCGCCGAGGCCACCACCGGCCATTGGGAGTTCACCTATGGCGCCGAGCGGGTGAAGGAGCTGGTGGCCTCCATGCCCTGTCCCTTCCTGGCCGGCAACGTCCAGGACACCGAGTGGAACGAGGATGTCTTCGAGCACACGAAGACCTTCGAGCGCGGCGGGGTGAAGGTGGCGGTGATCGGCCAGGCCTTCCCCTACACGCCGGTCGCCAACCCGCGCTGGCTGATCCCCGACTGGTCCTTTGGGATCAAGGAGGACAAGCTGGCCGAGCGGGTGCAGGCAGCGCGGGAGGACGGGGCGCAGCTCGTCGTGCTGCTCTCCCACAACGGCTTCGACGTGGACCGCAAGCTCGCATCGCGCGTGCCGGGGATCGACGTCATCCTGACCGGCCACACACACGACGCGCTGCCGGAGCCGCTGAAGATCGGCGACACGCTGCTGGTCGCCAGCGGCTGCCACGGCAAATTCGTCTCCCGCCTCGACCTGCGGGTGGAAGGCGGCCGCATCGCGGAATTCCGCCACGCCCTGATCCCGGTCTTCGCCGAGAGCATCCGGCCGGATGCGGAGACCACCGCGCTGGTGCAGCGGCTGCGCGCACCGCATGCCGCCGAGTTGTCCCGCGTGGTCGGCCGGACGGAGAGCCTGCTGACCCGCCGCGGCAACCTGAACGGCAGCATGGACGACATGATCTGCGCCGCGCTGATGCGCCAGCGGGATGCGGAGATCGCCCTCTCCCCCGGCTTCCGCTGGGGCTACAGCCTGCTGCCGGGCAGCGACATCACCGCCGAGGATGTCTGGGCGCATACCGCCATCACCTATCCGGCGGCCTACCGCATGACGATGAAGGGAGAGCAGCTCAAGCTCATCCTGGAGGATGTCGCGGATAACCTGTTCAACCCCGACCCCTACTACCAGCAGGGCGGGGACATGGTGCGCGTCGGCGGCCTCGGCTGGACGCTCGACCTATCGGCGCCGGCGGGGCAGCGGGTGCAGGACCTGACCCTGCTGCGCACCGGCCAGCCCGTCGAGGCTGCGCGGGAGTACAGCGTCGCCGGCTGGGCCTCGGTCAACCAGGGCACGGAGGGCCCGCCGATCTGGGAGGCGGTGATGCGCCACCTGTCCGAGGGGCCGGTGCGGCTGGAGCCGAACCGGCATCTCCGGCTGAGGGGGGCATGAGGCGCGCCGATGCAGATCGGCCATGCCGGTGCGGTGCTGGCGGGGATGCTCTCCTTCCTCAGCCCCTGCGTGCTGCCGCTGGTCATCCCCTATCTCGGCTTCCTCGGCGGGGTGACGCTGCGCGCCGCCCCGGGCGGCCCCGTCGCGGAGGCGCCGGACCGCAGCCGCGTGCTGCTGGCCGCGCTCTTCTTCGTGCTCGGCTTCGCCACCGTCTTCACCCTGCTCGGCGCGACGGCCAGCATGCTGTCGCAGCTCTTCGCCGAGCATCTCGACACGCTGGCGATCGTCGCGGGTGGGGTGCTGATCCTCTTCGGCCTGCATGTCGCGGGCCTGCTGCGGATCGGCGCGCTGAACGCCGAGAAGCGCTTCCAGGCGCGGGAGAAGCCGGTCTCGCCGCTCGGCGCCTATGTCGTCGGCCTGGCCTTCGCCTTCGGCTGGACGCCCTGCGTCGGGCCGGTGCTGGCCGGCATCCTCACCATCGCCGCGGCCAGCGAGGGCGTGACGGAAGGGGCCACGCTGCTCTTCGCCTATGCCCTCGGGATCGGCATCCCCTTCCTGCTGGCCGCCGCCTTCATCACGCTCTTCCTGCGCTTCGTCGGCCGCTTCCGGCGCTACTACCGGGCGGTCGAGCTCACCGCCGGCGGGCTGCTGGTGCTAACGGGCGTTCTCGTGCTCACGGGCAGCTTTCAGGAGATTGGGGCATGGATGCTGGAGCGCTGGCCGGGGCTGGGGCGCTTTGGATGACCGGCGGCGCCGGCTGTGGCGCCAGCTCCGGCACTACCTCGCAGGCCGGGCCGCGCTGCTCCCACCAGCTCCGGAAGCTGGCGCGGTCGGCATAGCCATGCTCCGCCACATAGGTGAAGAGCCCGAGGAATTCCGGCTTCTTCATGAGGCCAGGCATGCGCGCCACCTCGATCTCCCGCCCCGGGCGCGGCGGGATCGGCAGGATTTCGGGGAAGAAGACGATGGTCGGCGTGAAGGTCACGCGCCAGCGGCGGGCGAGCTGCCGCTCCTCCATCGCCCGCCCGTCGAAATCCGTCACCCGCCGCGCGCCGTGGAGGTCGAGCTGGATCAGGCGGAAGCGGGGCCGGATGAAGCCCTCGATCGAGGGGTCCACCAGGTGGTCGGTATGCATCTCGACGCAATAGGGGCAGCCGCGCTGCTCGAACACCACGGCCAGGCGCTGGCCGGCCGCCGTCGCCTCCCGCAGATCCTCGGGCAGGTCGAGGAAGCTCTCGGTGAACCAATCCTGGGTATAGCCCTGCTCCGTCCGCACCGGCGCGGCGGCGGCGGGCGCCGCGCCCAGCAGCAGCGCCGCGAGCGCCCGGCGCGGGAGCGGCAGGGTGGCGGCGCGGTGCATGGCGTCCTCCATCGGGGCACTGACCCGACATGTCGCGCGGTGCGGGGCGCGGATCAATGACCGCGGCGCGCTCCTCGGCCCTTCGTGCGCTGGGCGATGCGGCGACCATGCTGCTCGCCTCCGCCCTCGGCATGGTGGTGGAGATCGTGGCGGGGCGGCTGCTGGCGCCGCATGTCGGCATGTCGCTCTACACCTGGACCGCGATCATCGCCGTGGTGCTGGGCGGCTTCTCGCTCGGCCACTGGTGGGGCGGGCGGCTGGCGGGGGCCGAGTGCGACCGGCAGGCGGGGCACCGGCGGCTCGGCTGGCTGCTCGGCGGCTGCGCGGCGGCGACGCTGCTGGCCGTGCCGGCGCTGCGGCTGGCGGCGCCCTGGCTGGAGGGCGAGGGGGTGCATCCGCTCGCCGCCATCCTCGGCCTCTCGCTGGCCGCCTTCTTCCTGCCGAGCCTGCTGGTCGGCACCGTCTCCCCCATCGTCACCAAGCTGGCGGTGGAGGAGGCGCCGCCGGGCCAGATCGGGCCGGTGCTCGGGCGGCTCTTCGCCGTCTCGGCGCTCGGCGCCATCGCCGGCACGCTGGCGGCGGGCTTCCTCTTCGTCGCTTGGCTCGGCTCCACTGCCACCATGCTGGCCTGCGCCGCGCTCTACGGGCTGCTGGCCGCCGGCCATGCCGCTGCCGCCCTGGCCTGGGCGCGGCGCCGCGCGGCGCTGCCGGCGGCCGCGGCGGCGGGGCTGGCCGCGCTGCTGCTGCCGGCGGGCCTGGCGCGGCTGCCGGCCTTCGCCAGCCCCTGCGAGGCCGAGAGCGCCTATTTCTGCATCCGCGGCGTGGACCTGGCGGAGGCGGTCGGGCAGCCGGCGCGGCTGATGGTGCTGGACCACCTCGCGCATGGCGCGAATGTCCGGGACGAGCCGACGCTGTTCGTGCAGCCCTACCTGCATCTGGTGGACGAGGTGATGGCGGCGCGCGGCCTGCCGGAACGGCCGGCCGCCTTCTTCCTCGGCGGCGGCGCCTTCACCCTGCCGCGCGCCTGGGCCGCCGATCATCCGGAAGGCCGCTTCACCGTCGCCGAACTGGACCCCGCCGTCGCCGCCGCCGCGCGCCGCGATTTCTGGCTGGAGGACAGCCCGGCGCTCGCGGTCCTGGCCGCGGATGGCCGCCCGGCGCTGCAGGCCCTGCCGGCGGCGCCGCAATTCGACCTGGTCTTCGCCGATGCCTTCCACGACATCGCCATGCCGGTGCATCTCGCCACCCGCGAATGGCACCGCGCGGTGCGCGCGCGGCTCAGACCGGGCGGCGCCTATGCGGTGAACGTGATGGAGGACAAGCGGCAGCCGCGCTTCCTGCTGGCGCTTGCGCGCACCCTCGCGCTCGATTTCCCGGTGGTGGAGGTCTGGGTGGAGATGGCCGAGGCGCCGGGGCGGCGCGTGACCTATCTGCTGCTCGCCTCCGACGCGCCGACGCCCTTCGACCGCATCGCGGCGCGACGCGGGCCGGCGCGGCGCTGGGCGCGGCTGCCGCCGGAGTTTGTCGCGGCGCGCATCGCCGCCGCGGGCGTTCCGGTGCTGACGGACGATTTTGCCCCGGTGGACCGGCTGATGTCGCACCTGATCCTGAGCGCGGAGGGAAGCGGACGATGATTCGGGCAAGACGCGCGATGCTGGCGATGCTGGTTGCCATCCCCCTGGCCGCTGCAGGCGTGCGGGAGACGCCGCTGGCCGAGCCGAAGCCGACGGTGGAGGCACCGCGACGGATCGTCGTCTCTCTCTCCGAGGCCGATCCGGCCCGGGCCAATGCGGTCTTCTCCAACCTCGTCAACATCCAGGGCTTCTATGGCCAGGACCTGGTGGAGATCCTGGTCGTCGCCTACGGCCCCGGCCTCAGGCACCTGCTGCGGGAGGAGAGCCAGGTGGCGGAGCGGGTGGCGAGCCTGCAGGCCTATGGCATCGAATTCACCGCCTGCGGCGCCACGCTCGATACGCTCGGCCTGGCGCCGGAGGCGGTGCTGGATGGCGTGCAGGTGGTGCAGAACGGCCTGCCGGAGGTGGTGGAGCGGCAGCTGATGGGCTGGGTCCACCTGCGGCCATAGAGCGGATCGCCGCAGGGCGGATCGCAGCCGGCAGCGGGCGCGATCCGCCGGGGCCTCGCTACATCATCAGCCGGTCCTTGATCGCCTGCAGCCCGGCGCGGGCGCAGGCATCGTCCTCGGCCCCGCCCGGCGCGCCGGAGATGCCGATGCCGCCGAGGATCGAGCCGCCGCCCTCCACCGGCACGCCGCCGCCGAGAAAGACGTAGCCCGGGATGTGGCGGATGGCGGAGTTGATCTGCCCCGCCTCGGTGGCGGCGGAGAGTTCCTGCGTCGCGGCCCGGAAGCTGACCGAGGTGCGCGCCTTGGCGATCGCCGTGTCCGGCGTGTGCGAGCCGGCGAGCGCGTCGCGCAGCACCACCTGCGCCACGCCGAAGCGGTCCACCACCGCCACCGCCACCTGGAAGCCGCGGTCGTGGCAGGATTTCAGCGCCGCCTGCGCCAGTTCCAGCGCCAGCGGCGGCGCCAGCACGCGGAAGGTGATGAAATCCGCCTCCCGCGCCCCTGCCGCCGGCGCCGCGGCCAGCAGCGCGGCGCCCAGCATCCATGCCGTCTTGTTCATTGCGTTTCCTCCCTTTTTGCGGTGTCCGCGGGCGGCAGCTTCGCCAGCAGCGCCTCGGCCTGCTGCCAGAAGAACAGGTCGCCCTGGTAGCCGATGATGCGGCCGAGCTCGCGCCCGCCCTGCATCAGCACGAAGGTCGGCGTGAAGCGCCAATGCGCGAAGCCGGCGAGGTCGGCCGGCATCCCCTGCGCGACATCCACCCGGCGGAGCGGCGCGCGGTGCCCGAGATCGGAGGCGTTCCAGGATCCCTCCCCCACCTCGCGCAGCCAGCGCCGGCACCAGGGGCAGTCGTGCCGCTCGAGCATGACGAACTGCGCCGCGGGCGGCTCCGCCGCGCCGGCGGCGCGCATCGCCATCCCGATCCCGAGCAGCGCGAGGCCGCGCCGGCGCATCGCCCCCGCCTCAGCGCGCGCCGGTCGCCTGTCGCAGATAGGCGATCAGGTCGTTCATCTGCTGCTCGTTCCTGAGGCCGGCATAGGACATGGACCCGGCCGGCACCACCGCCTTCGGGTTGGCGATGTAGGCGCGCAGATTCTCCTCGGTCCAGGTGAGGCCGCCCTCCGCCTTCTCCCGCATCGAGGCGGAGTAGCGGAAGCCCTCGACGCTGCCCGCCTTGCGGTCGAAGACGCCGTGCAGGTTGGGGCCGACGCCGTTGCGCCCCCCCGCATCCACGGTGTGGCAGGCGCGGCACTGGTTGAAGACGCGCTGCCCCGCCGCCGCGTCCTGCGCCAGGGCCAGGCCGGGCGCGCCGAGGGCAAGGGTCGCGGCAAGCAGGGCGGTACGGAATGCCATGGATCGGGTCCTCCCTCACCGTGCAAGCGCACGGGAATGAAACTGCGCCTTCGTGCGTCAGACACTCACTCTGGACACGCTGGGCTGGACCCTGGACGCAATGACAATGCCGCACGCACCAAGAAAGTAAAGCGAAACCGGAGGGAGGAACGGCCGGATGCGCACAGCGACGATCCTGGCCCTGACCATGCTGGCGATGCCGGCGGCCGCGCAGGAGCGCGGCCTGCTGCTCGCCGGCGCGTGCCAGGGCTGCCATGGCGTCTCGGGTGGCGGGTCGCATGGCATCGCGGCCACGCATCGCCGCGCGGAATTCGCCGCGATCATGCGCGACTTCCGCGAGAACCGGCGGGAGGCGACGGTGATGGGCCGCATCGCGCGCGGCTATTCCGATGAGGACATCGCCGCCCTCGCCGCGCAATACGCGGCGCGCGATTGAGGGAGGGCCGCAGCATGCCGATCCAGCGTCGCACCCTCCTCGCCGCCGCGGCCGCCGGCGCCCTCGCCGCCCCGCGCCTCGCCCGCGCCCAGCAGGGCGGCGGCCGGCTCGTCATCCTCGGCGGCGGCTTCGGCGGCGCCTCCGCCGCGCGCTTCGCCCGCGACCACCACCCGCAACTCGAGGTCACGCTGGTCGAGTGCAGCCCGCGCTTCACCACCTGCCCCTATGGCAACCTGGTGCTCGCCGGAAGGCGCGGCATCGAGAGCATCACCTTCGGATACGAGCGACTGGCGGCGCGCGGCGTGCGCGTGGTGCACCAGGGCGCGACGGCGGTGGATGCCGGCCGCAGGCGCCTCCGCCTCTCGGACGGGGCCGAGATCCCCTACGACAAGCTGATCATGTCGCCAGGCATCGACCTGCGCTGGGGCGCGGTCGAGGGCTATGACGAGGCGGCCGCGGCGCGCATGCCGCATGGCTGGATCCCCTCACAGCAGCCGATCACCGTGCTGCAGAGGCAGCTGGAAGCGATGCCCGAGGGCGGCGTCTTCGTGATGACGATCCCGGACAACCCCTTCCGCTGCCCGCCCGGCCCCTATGAGCGCATCAGCATGGTGGCGGAATACCTGCAACGGGCGAAGCCGCGCGCCAAGCTGATCGCGCTGGATGCCAAGAACGGCTTCTCCAAGCAGCCGCTCTTCCAGGATGCCTGGGCGGAGCTCTACCCGGACATCGTCGAATGGCGCGGCGCCTCCGAGGACGGGCGGGTGGTGAAGGTGAACCCGGCCGACATGGAGGTGGAGACGGAGTTCGGCGAGCGGGTGAAGGGCGATGTCGTCAACGTCATCCCGCCGCAGATGGCGGCGCGCATCGCGCGTGACGCGGGTCTCGCCAACGAGACCGGCTGGTGCCCGGTGAAGCCGGCGACCATGGAGTCCACGCTGGTGCCGGACATACACGTGATCGGCGATGCCTGCATCGCGGCGCCCATGCCGAAATCCGGCTTCGCCGCGAATTCCCACGCCAAGCACGCGGTGGCCTCGGCCGCCGCCGCGCTGGCGGGGCGGGCGCCGCCGCCGGCCACCTATTTCAACACCTGCTACAGCCATGTCGGGCCCGACTACGGGATCTCGATCGTCGGCGTGTATCGCGGCACGCCGCAGCGGCTGGAGGAGGTGCCGGGCTCGGGCGGCATCAGCCCGCGCACCGCCGTGCTGGGGGAACGCGCGGCGGAGCACCGCCGGCTGGAGGCGCTCTACGCCGATGGCTGGTACGAGAGCATCACCCAGGACATGTTCGGCATCACCTGAGGCGGCGCGGACGGGAGGAGACGAGGCACCGCATGACGGATCTGCAGCGATCAGGCGCCGCGTCCCGGCGCGGCCTGTTGAAGGCGGCGGCGGGCACGCTGGCCGCCGGCGCCGCCTCGGCGGCCGAGGGCAACCCGGCGAACCTGCCGCCCAACACGCCGGACTGGGCGAAGAGCCTCGGCCCCGGCGTGATCGAGGAGGCCTATGGCACGCGCAGCTGGCACGAGACGGCGGTGCGCCGCTACGTGCCCTGGCTGACGCAGGACCGGCAATCCTCCATCTCCTTCACGCCGCTGGCGGAGATGCACGGCATCATCACGCCCTCGGGGCTGCATTTCGAGCGGCACCATGGCGGCGTGCCGGATGTGGTGCCGGCGGACTGGCGGCTGATGATCCACGGCCTGGTGGAACGGCCGCTGCAATTCACGCTGGAGGACCTGAAGCGCCTGCCCAGCGTCTCCCGCATCCACTTCCTCGAATGCCCGGCCAATGGCGGCATGGAATGGCGCGGCGCGCAGATGTCGGGCGTGCAGTTCACCCATGGCATGCTCTCCTGCTCGGAATGGACCGGCGTGCCGCTCAAGGCGCTGCTGGCGCAATGCGGGCTGAAGCCCAACGCCTCCTGGCTGCTGGCCGAGGGCGGCGATGCCAGCCTGATGACGCGCTCCATCCCGCTGGCCAAGGCGCTGGACGACGTGATCGTCGCCTATGGCCAGAACGGCGAGGCGGTGCGGCCGCAGCAGGGCTATCCCGTGCGCCTCGTCGTGCCGGGCTGGGAAGGCAATGTCTGGATCAAGTGGCTGCGCCGGATCGAACTGGGCGACCGCCCCTGGTACCACCGCGAGGAGACGCGCCACTACACCGACCTGATGCCGGACGGGCGCGCGCGGAAATTCACCTTCGTCAATGAGGTGAACAGCGTCATCACCGCGCCCTGCCCGGAGAAGCCGCTACGTGGCAAGCCCGGCTTCGTCGAGATCACCGGCCTCGCCTGGAGCGGCGTGGGGCGTATCGCGCGCGTTGATGTTTCGGTGGATGGCGGCGATAGCTGGCGGACGGCGCAGCTGCAGGAGCCGGTGCTGGGCAAGGCGCTGACCCGCTTCCGCATCCCCTGGGAATGGCGGGAGGGGCAGCGCGCCTTCCTGCAATCCCGCGCCATGGACGAAACGGGGCGGGTGCAACCGACCATGACCGCGCTGCGCAAGGCGCGCGGAGTCGAGAGCATCTACCACAAGAACGCGATCCATACCTGGCTAGTCGAGCCGGACGGGACGGTGGTGAATGTCCAGATCGATGCGTAACGCGCTGCTCTTCGGCGCCCTCGGTCTTGCCGCGCTGGCGGCAGGCGGCGTGGTGCGGGCGCAGCCTGGCGGCGACCGCGCTGCGCTCTACCGGCCTTTCCCCCTGCTGCAGGACGGGGACGGCGCCGGCCCCTTCGCCGCTTGGCCGGCGCCGCCCGGCGCGGCGGAGGCGCTGCCGCGCCCCATCGCCGGCATCGGCCGCCCGGCCAGCCCGCAGGAGATCGCCGGCTGGGACATCGATGTGCGCGGCGATGGCGAGGGGCTGCCGCCAGGCCGCGGCAGCGTGAAGGACGGGGAGGAGCTGTTCGTGCAGCAATGCGCCTCCTGCCACGGCGATTTCGGGGAGGGGCTGGAACGCTGGCCGGCGCTGATCGGCGGCCGCGGCAGCCTCAACACCGACCAGCCGCGGCGGACCATCGGCAGCTACTGGCCCTATGCGCCGCCGGTCTTCGACTACATCCGCCGCGCCATGCCCTATGCGACGCCGATGACCCTCTCGAACGAGGAGGTCTATGCGCTGACCGCCTATGTGCTGCACCTGAACGAGTTGCTGCCGGAGGATGCCGAGCTGGATGCGGAGACGCTGAAGGCGATCCGCATGCCGAACCGGGAGGGCTTCGTGCTGGAGGCGCGGCCGGACACGCCGGACGAGGCCTGCATGCGCGATTGCCGCCAGGGCCGGCCGGTGACCGTCACCATCGACAGCCGGCGGTTCGTGCAGCCGGGCTCCGAATCCGGCTTCTCGGAGCCGCAATAGCGGCGCGTCGGACCGGCGCCCTTCAGGCGGGAGCCTGGCTCTCGGCCCAGGCGATGATGGTGCGGGTGGGCATGGCGCCGGCCTGGCGCGCCACTTCCCGCCCCTCGGCGAAGAGGGCAAGCGTCGGGATGCTGCGGATGCCGAGCTCGGCCGCGAGGCTGGGCGCTTCCTCGGTGGAGACCTTCACCAGCCGCATGCGCGGCTCGAGCGCCTGCGCCGCCTGCTCGAAGGCGGGGGCCATCATGCGGCATGGCCCGCACCAGGAGGCCCAGAAATCCACCAGCAGCGGGATGCCGCTGTGGCGGAGGTGGTGGCGGAAGCGCGCGTCGCTCAGCGCCACGGGCGCGGCCGTGAACAGCGCCGCCTTGCAGGCGCCGCAACGTGGCCGTTCCGCAAGCCGGTGGGCGGGAAGGCGGTTGATGGCATCGCATTCCGGGCAGACGACCTGCAGGCTTTCGGTCATGCTTCGCTGTCCTGTCCTGGGGCGGCGCGGTCCGCGCACGGCGGCGGATCCGGGGTGGTGGTCCAGGCCCGGGTACCTGTCCTGACGGCCGGCAGGCAGGCGGCGCGCATCGGGCTCACATCCTTCTCCGCAGGCCGGCCCGGCCCGGTGGTGGCGAGGCCGGGCCGGAACCGGGCTGGGCCATCATATGGTACTTCCACGGCGCCCGGCCTGCCTTGACCCGCCGCAAGCAGTCCGCCCGGCCTTGGCCAGCGCTCGCTCTGGCGGCACACTTCCCGGCAAGCAAACCCGGGAGTGAAGCGCATGTCCGCCCCTGCCGCCGCGGCAGCCGAAATCCGCACGGGGTCCGTCCCCACCCATGACGCCATCATCATCGGCGCCGGCATTGCCGGCATGTACCAGCTCTACCGCCTGCGGGAACTCGGCCTGTCGGTCCGGGTCTTCGAGACCGGCACCGGTGTCGGCGGCACTTGGTACTGGAACCGCTATCCCGGCGCCCGTTTCGACTCCGAGAGCTATACCTACGGCTATGCTTTCGACGAGCGGTTGCTCCAGGAGTGGAACTGGAGCGAGCATTTCTCCGCCCAACCGGAGACGCTGCGCTACCTGAACCATGTGGCGGACCGCTTCGACCTGCGGCGCCATATCCAGTTCAACAGCCACGTCGCCGAAGCCAGCTTCGACGAGGCGAAGCGGGAATGGGAGGTCAGGCTGGACAGTGGCGAGCGCCAGCGCAGCCGCTTCCTCATCACCTGCATCGGCCCGCTCTCGGCCGATACCCTGCCGCGCATCCCCGGGGTGCAGGAGTTCAAGGGGCAGTCCTTCCACACCTACCGCTGGCCGCATGAGCCGGTGGACTTCGCCGGCAAGCGCGTGGCCGTCATCGGCACCGGCGCGACCGGCGTGCAGGTGATCCAGACCATCGCGCCGCTGGTCGGGCAGCTCACGGTCTTTCAGCGGACGCCCAATTGGTGCACGCCGCTGCACAACCGCCCGATCACGGAGGAGGAGCAGGCGCGGATCAAGGCCAACTACCCCGCCATGTTCGAGCTGCTCCGCACGACGCCCGGCTGCTACATCCACGACACCGACCCGCGCGGCACCTTCGAGGTGACGGAGGAGGAGCGCGAGGCCTTCTGGGAGAAGCTGTATGGCGAGCCGGGCTTCGGCATCTGGATGGCGAATTTCCGCGACGTCCTGACCGACCCGAAGGCCAATGCGCTGTTCAGCGACTTCGTCGCGCGCAAGATCCGGCAGCGGGTGAAGGACCCGGCGACCGCGGAGAAGCTGATCCCGAAATGCCACGGCTTCGGCACCCGCCGCGTGCCGCAGGAGACCCGCTACTACGAGGCCTTCAACCTGCCGCATGTCCGCCTGGTGGACACGCGGGAGACGCCGATCGAGCGGATCACCGGGACCGGCATCCGGACCAGCGATGCCGAATACGCTTTCGACATGATCATCTACGCGACCGGCTTCGATGCCATCACCGGCGCCTTCGACCGGATCGAGGTCCGCGGCACGGGCGGCGAGCGGCTGAAGGACCACTGGAAGGACGGGCCGAAGACCTATCTCGGCCTGATGTCGGCGGGTTTTCCCAACATGCTGACCATCGTCGGGCCGCACAACGCCTCGACGCGCTGCAACATCCCGCGCTGCATCGAGCAGAATGTGGACTGGGTGACGGACCTGCTGCGGCACGCGACGGAACGCGGCATCACCCGGGTGGAGGCGACGCCGGAGGCCGAGGCCGAGTGGTCCCGCCATATCGAGGAACTCGCCGCGGGGATGCTCTACACCCAGATCGATTCCTGGGCGACCGGCATCAACCGCAATGTCGAGGGCAAGGATGTGCGCCGCATCCTGCAATACCAGGGCGGGGCGCCGCAGTACCGGGCGCGCTGCGAGGCGGTGGCGGCGCAGGGCTATGCCGGCATGACGCTGTCCTGAACGGGGGGCTGGCCCGGCATTTCTGTCCGCCACGCCCTGGTCTGTCCGCGACGGGCAGGCTGGTGCCCGCCCCGTGCTACTCCGGCAGGAGCTCGGGCTTCAACGGCAGCGGGGGGCCAAGCCAGAGGGCGTGCCGGACATGGTCGGCCCGCTGCCGCCCCGTCTCCGGGTGTACCAGCACCGAGAGATCCCCGCGGTTCAGCGCCAGCCAAGGCACAAGTGCGGCGAAGAGCGCCGGGGCGAAGGCCACCTGGTACATGGCGGCGGTATGCGGCCCGACCGGCTGATCGTGCCAGCGGCCGAGCACCGCCTCCGGGAAGGTTTCGGCAATGCCTGCGCGCACTGCCTCGGCCGCCGCGCGGGTCGCGGTCGGCTCGTAATAGACATGCGCGTGCCAGCCGCTGATGGGCAGGTCCATGGAGGAAAAGTCGGGTCGGGAGG
>JAESGY010000243.1_pt1 | contig 36115 bp, 29 predicted proteins | sample 9269841 | NCBI WGS metagenome assembly JAESGY01 (sample SAMN17022865, study PRJNA683097) | algae metagenome | isolation source: Spirirestis rafaelensis WJT71-NPBG6 and co-occurring heterotrophs from... | place: USA: Pinto Wells, Joshua Tree National Park, Colorado Desert, CA | collected 2006-08-15
CTGGATTGACCGCCAAGCCTCCAGCCATGCCCCCTACACCGCAACGCCTCCGTTCAAACGTCAGCGCTAACGCTAGCGCCATATGCGATAGCCCTGTCTGCGTCGCTGCAAATGGTGGTGTTTATATGCCATTTCATGCATTATCAGCGCGGGTTGTCCGTCGCGTCGTCTCGTCCACAAGCTCGACACCCTCACCGACCAGCAGCGGGCCGCCCAGGCGCGCATCCGCGACCTGATCTGGTGGTACTACGCCGATCTGAAGGCGCACCGACGAGAGCCCAGTCGGCGTCGCCGGGCTGAACTGCGCGCCCGCTTCGATCGCATCTTCCGCCGCCGCACCGGCTTCGTCATGCTCGACCGCTTGCTCGAGCGCCTGCACGCCAACAAGGCAGAGTTGCTGCAGGTGCTGGACCACCCGGAGATCCCGCTGCACATCAACGGCTCGGAGAACGACATCCGCGCCCAGGTCACCCGGCGCAAGGTCAGCGGCGGCACCCGCAGTGACCTCGGCCGCGACTGCCGCGACGCCTTCCTCGGCTTGGCCAAGACCTGCGCCAAGCTCGGCCTCAGCTTCTGGGACTACCTCGGCGACAGGCTCGGCATCACCGGCCAGGCCGCCATCCCGCACCTGCCGGATCTCGTCCGGCAGCGTTGCCAGCACGCCTGACCGCCACAGGTTTTGCCCCTCTTACATGCGCAATGCCCGCTTCCGGCCGGACGGCATGCTGGAGGCGGGGGCGGCGCTGCGGCACCAGCGGCAATTCTGGTTCCTCTCCTTCCAGGCGCTGCCCTTCCTGGAGACCAGCTTCCGCCTGACGGACCGGCTGGACGGTACTCGCGGCTGGGGCACCACCAATGACCGCGCCTTCGACCTCAAGCTCCAGCTCTGGGAGGAAGGGCCGTGGCGCCCGGCGCTCGCCATCGGGCTGCAGGATGCGATCGGCACCGGGATCTTTGGCGGCGAGTATCTGGTGGCCTCCAAGCGTTTCGGCCTGCTGGATGTCTCGCTGGGGCTGGGCTGGGGGCGGCTCGGGATGGGCGGGGACCTGCCCAACCCGCTCGGGAACCGCGCGCGCAAGCGCCGGGTCGGCGAGGGCGGCACGCCGGCCTTCGGCAGCTGGTTCCGCGGGGAGGAGGTGGCGCTGTTCGGCGGGGTGGAATGGAGCCTGCCCGGCCTGCCGACTCCCTTCGGGGAGGTCGAGGGGCTGCGCGCCAAACTCGAATGGTCGGGCGATGCGCTGCGCGACGAGCGCGGCGGCTATCCCGCGCGGACCAGCGGGCTGCGCGGGGAGGCGCGGTCGCGGCTGAATCTCGGCCTGCAATGGCAGCCCAATCCCTGGCTCGATGCCGGGGTGCATTTCGTCCATGGGACGGATGCGCTGCTGCGCCTCTCGCTGCGCCTGGACCCGGCCCGGCCGCCGGAGGTGCCGCGGCCACCCCCGCCCGTCCTGCAGCCGCGGCCGGAGATGGGGACGGAGGAGCGACTGCCCCCGGCACTGCGGGCGGCCGGCTTCCAGCCGCTGGGCCTGGAGATCACGGGCGGGCTGGCGCGGATCGCGGTCGGGGGCGGGCGCTTCCCGACGCTCGCGCAGGCCGCGGGGCGGGTGGCGCGGCTCGCCCAGCCGCACCTGCCGCCGGAGGTGGAGCGGATCGAGATCGCCTGGCACCGCGCCGGCGCCCCGGTCGCCCGGCTGGTGGTGCTGCGGGAGGCGATGGAAGGTGCCGCCACCGGTTTCGGCAGCGCGGAGGAGATGCTGGTCTCCTCCACCCTGCTGCCGGCCGCGGCGGAACCCTTCCCCGGCGGCCTTGCCCTGCCCGGCCTCAGCTGGGCGGTCGAGCCGCGCGTGGCGCTGCAGCTCGGCGATCCCGGGGCGGCGGTGCGCTGGCAGGCCTCGGCGGTCGCGGGGGCGCGGCTCGGCCTCGGGCAGGGTTTCGCGGTGGCGGGCAGCCTGGCGCAGGCCCTGGTGGGTAATCTCGAGGAGGGCCGCCCCTCGGACAGCGCGCTGCCGCATGTCCGCAGCGATCTCGGCCGCTATGCGCGGGAGGGGAAGACCACCCTCCCCACCCTCTATGCCGAGCGGATCTGGACCCTGGCGCCGGACTGGTTCGCGCGGGTCACGGGCGGGCTGCTGGAGCCGATGTTCCAGGGCGTCTCGGGCGAGGTGCTGTGGCGGCCGATGGACCGGCCGCTCGCGCTCGGCCTCGACCTCGCCTGGGTGGCGCAGCGGGACTACCGGGGGGCTTCGGGGCGCTCGGCTATACGGTCGCGACCGGTCACCTCTCGCTCCATGCCGACCTGCCGGTCTGGAACCTCTACACGGTAGTGCGGGCCGGGCGGTACCTGGCGGGGGATTGGGGCGGGACGATCGAGCTCGGCCGGCGGTTCGGGAGCGGGATCGAGATCGGTGCCTTCGCCACCCTCACGGAGGTGCCCTTCAGCCGATTCGGGGAAGGCAGCTTCGACAAGGGGATCTATCTTCGCATGCCGCTGCAATTGCTGGGGCCGGAGACGACGGCGCGGGCGGAGGCGGTGATCCGGCCGGTGGTGCGGGATGGCGGGCAGCGGCTGATCGTCGACAACCCGCTCTGGGAGGTGACGCGGGAGGGGCGGGCGGATGCGCTGGCGCGCGGCTACATGGGCTTCCTGAGATAGGTCGGGCCGCGGCGCTGCCTCATGCGCCGGTGCATGCCGTGATTGGCCTAGCCCCGCGGCGAATCGCGTTCAGATCAGCCATGACCGCGATCCGCTGCAGGCCATGCCCGGCGGTCCGGGAGGAGGGCATGACACAGGGCATGGCTCAAGGCTGTGCCCTGCGCCTGTGCTGGCTTGCCCCCTGCCCCACCTTCCGCCACACCGCCGCCCGCAATGACCCTTGCCGCCCTCCTCCAGCATCTCGTCTTCGCCTGCGGCCTCGCCCTGCTCTCGGCGGCCGCCGTGCGGGCGATGATCGCGTGGCCGATCCTCGACCATCCGAACCACCGCAGCGCGCATGTCCGGCCGACGCCGCGGGGCGGCGGCGTCGGCGCGGTGCTCGTCTTCATCATCGGCATGCTGGTGCTCTACCAGGTGGCGGATGCGGCCCGCATCGCGGAGCGGCAGTTCATCGGCGTCATCCTGGCGGCCATTGCCATCGCCGGCGTCGCCCTGGTGGATGACATCCGCCCCCTCCCGGCCCGGCTGCGCTTCGGCGCGCAACTCGCCGCCGCGCTGGTCGCGGTGGGGAGCGGACTGTCCCTCACCCGCCTCGCCTTCCCCTATATCGGCCCGGTCGATCTCGGCTTCGCCGGCACGCTGCTGACCATCTTCTGGATCCTGGCCTGCACCAATGCCGTGAACTTCATGGACGGGCTGGACGGGCTGGTGGGCGGCACGCTGTTCATCGCCTGCGCGGCGCTGACCGCCATCGCGGCGCTGCAGGGCGGCGGCTTCGTTTATGCCGCGGCGCTGTTCCTGACCGCGGGCTTCGCCGGCTTCCTGCCCTTCAACCTGCATCCCGCGCGCATCTTCATGGGCGATGTCGGCAGCCAGTTCGCGGGCTTCATGCTGGCGGTGCTGGCGGTCGCGGCCAGCCGGTTCGACGTGAACCAGCTCAGCTTCCTGATCGTGCCGCTGCTGCTCTTCGGCCTGCTCTTCGATGCCGGCTTCACGCTGCTGCGCCGGGCCGCGATGGGCGACAAGGTGGGCGCGCCGCACCGGACGCATCTGTACCAGATGGCGCAGCGCGCCGGCATGGGCACGCGGGCCGTCGCCGCCACGCATTGGGGCTTCGCGGTCTTCCATGCCGCGTTGGCCGCGCTGTTCCTGCAGATGCCGGCCACCGCGAAGCCCCTCATCGTGCTGCCGGCGCTGGCCGTGCAACTGGTCTGGCTCGCACTTGTCGTTGCGCGGGTCCGCCGGGCCGGGCTGAGCTGGCGGGGGTAGCGCAGGTCGTGGACGGGCGTGACGGCGTGGGAGCGTGACTCCGCCCCGCAAGCAATGCCCTGCGGCGGATTGGTGTTCAGAGGCGAAGGTACAAGGCCGCCGGGCGACGCCAGGCAGGCAGCCCCATCCGCTTGGTTCAGGCAAGGGGGGCAGGTCATCGGGCGCGCAATGCCAGGCGCGTCCGCTGGTTCAGCCGCCCCGCCTCACGGCCCCGGCCGGGCCGGCGCTGCGGGCGGTGGCTCCAGGAACTCCACGGTCAGCAGCGGCAGGCCAGGGCCGATCCATTGCTGTGCCTGCAGCACCGCGCCGCCCTCGGCCGCCACCCAGAAGCGGTTGGTGAAGCGGCCGGCCCCCTTGGCGCGGCAGCGTTCCTCCACCAGCAGCACCGCCGGCTCCTCGGTCCGCCTGGCATCCAGCCGGCATTCGACCGGGACGCCGAAGCGCATACCCTCCGCCGCGCGATCGGCCCGCATCAGGTCCACCAGACGGCGCGCGGCCGCCGGCCGGTCCAGCAGCGCGGCGGGATCGGCCAGCGGGTCCGGCCCGTCGAACCGTGTGGCCACCAGCATCTCCCCGAAGCCGGCGGTGGCGAGGATGCGGCCACGATCGGTCTCCACCACCTCCTGGCCCGCGGTGCGCCAGAGCCGGCGTTCCCCCACCGCCTGCACCGGCAGGGCATAGCGGGCGCGGCCACGCAGGGTCAGGCGCAGGGCGGGGCCGGCGGGCTCCGCCTCGGCCGCGGCGGGCCGGGAGGCGGCGGGCGCGAGCCCGCCCCAGAGCGAATCCCCGCAACCCGCGAGGAGCAGCACGGGCAGGAGCAGGGCCGGGGCGGCGCGCATGCCGGGAGTCTAGCGGCGGCGGCGCAACGAGACGAGCGATTCGGCGACCCCGGTTTCAGGCGCCCCGGGCCGAAGGAGCAGAGAATCCGATACTTTCGCCGCGAGGGCTCACGCCATCAATAAATGAGTAATGATCACCGCTTCTCCCGGTCGCGACACATTCCGATTCGGCGAGGCTGACAAGGACATAAGCACATATTTGTGATGCCGCAGCGCAACACACCGGCCCAAGCTCTCTCATTTCCGGATTGATTGCTTGAGACATATCGGAAACGGCGGGTACCCCCGTCGCCATGATTTCGTCTTATTGTATCCCGTTTCGTCTTGTCCGCGTCGCTGCTGCAGCCCCATCCGCCCTGGCGGCCTGTCTGCTGTCCGTGCCGCCGGCCGCGGGCCGGGAGGCGACCACCCCCGCCCAGCAACTGACCGGCCAGTTCGGCCGCTCGGTCCTGCCGGCACAGCCTTCCCGCCTGCGCTGGGATGCCCCCGGTGGCCTGTTCTGGGCCCAGGGCGAAGCCACACGCGGCAATCCGGAGCCATCGCCGGTCACCGAAAGCGGCTTCGAGCGCGGCGCCATCGCCCTCGGCGCCCGCCGGGAGCTGACGCTGCTGCCGCACCTGTCCTGGTCCGTGGCCCCACAACTGCGCGTCGAGACGGCGGGGGACACGAACGGCCTGCCCACCGCCCCGGCGATCAACGGCATGGTGGAACAGGAGCTGGCGCTGTCCCTGCCGGGCCAGACACGCATCGCCGCCACGATCGGCCTGCATGACTGGATCGCGGCCGCTGGCCTAGGCGGCCCGCCCACCGGCGCTGCGCCGACGCTGCGGGCCAAGGCCATGGTCGCCATGCAGGGCCAGGTCGTGGGCGCGCCGGTCCGCACCGAGTTCCAGGTCACCACCATCCGGACGGTCGCGGCCGATCATGGGCTGGACCGCCCGCCGTCCTGCGAACTCGGGCTGGCGGTGCGCTGGGCCGGCGGCCCGCCGCTGCGCCTCGCGGGCTCCTGCCCCGGGGAGGCGACGCACCGCGTCACCCTCGGCATCAGCGCCAGCTTCTGACCACGGCGCCACCCGGATGCCGCCAGGCATCCGGGCCACCCGCATCAGCCGGGTGCCAGGCGCGGCCCACGCCATTGCAGCGCGAGCAACACCAGGCCGAGCGCCAGGCCGATCCAGTGCGGCGCCGGCAGCGCGCCGCCGAAGGCGGCCTCGATCAGCGCGGGGAAGATCATCAGCAGCCCGGCGAGGGTGAGCCCGGCCCGCTCCCATCCCGCCAGCGCCCGGCGCGCATGGCCCTGGCAGGCCGCCGCCAGCGCCGCAAGGCCAGCGGCGGCCAGCGCGATCTGCCAGAGCACGTCGCCCCAGCCCATGCCCGGGCGGAAGGCCAGCAGCAGGCCGATGCCCTCGGGGTCGGTGACGAAGACGAAGGGCAGGACAAAGGCCGGCAGGGTGTATTTCCAGGCCTGCAGCGTGGTGCGGTAGGGTCCGGCGCCGGTGATCGCCGCGGCGGCGAAGGGGCTGAGCGCGGTCGGCGGCGAGACCTCCGACAGCACGGCATAATAGAAGACGAACATATGCGCCGCGTAGTCCGGCACGCCGAGCTTGATCAGCGCCGGCGCCGCGACGACTGCGCAGATGATGTAGCTGGCGGTCACCGGCACCGCGAGGCCGACGATCCAGACGATCAGCGCGGTGTAGAGCGCGGTGACCACCAGGCTGCCGCCTGCCGCCTGGATGGCGATCTCGGAGAATTTCAGCCCGAGGCCGGTCAGGGTGATGACGCCCACGATGATGCCGGCGCAGGCGCAGGTCGCGGCGATGCCCACCGCCTGCACCGCGCCGCCCGCCAGCGCTTCGATCAACCTGCGCGGCCAGAGCGCGCTCTCCCGCCGGAGGAAGGAGAGCAGTACCGCCACGCCCATGGCATAGAGCACCGACATGGTCGGCGAGTAGCCGAGGACCATGAAGACGACGATCGCCAGCAGCGAGGAGAAGTGGAAGCCGTACTTCCTCGTCAGCGCCCAGGCGCCCTCGGTGGCGATGGTCTCGCGCACCGCGCCGGAGGCGCCGATGCGGCGCTGGTCGAGTTCCACCATGAAGAGCAGCGAAGCGTAGTAGAGCACGGTCGGCACCACCGCCATGCGCAGTACCTCGAGGTAGCCGATTTTGAGATACTCGGCGATCAGGAAGGCCGCGGCGCCAAGCACGGGCGGGGAGATGATGGCGCCGAGCCCGCCGGCGGCGAGCAGCCCGCCCGCATCATCGGCCCGATAGCCCACCCTGCGCATCATCGGCCAGGCCAAGGTGCCGAGCGTGACGGTCGTCGCCACGCCCGAACCGGAGGGTCCGCCGAGCAGGAAGGAGGAGAGCACCACCGTCCGCCCCGCCGAGGTCGCCTTGCCGCCGGTGGCGGCGAAGGAGAAATCGACGAAGAACTTGCCCGCCCCGCTCATCTGCAGGATGGCGCCATAGATGGTAAACAGGATGATCAGGGAGGCCGAGACATCCACCGCCGTGCCGAAGATGCCGTCCAGCGTGATGGTCAGGTGCGGGATCAGCCTCTCCGAATCATAGCCCTGGTGCGTCCAGGGCGCCGGCAGGTAGTTGCCGAAGAAGCCATAGGCCAGGAACAGCCCCGCCACGACCGGCATGACGAAGCCGGTCGCGCGCCGCGTCACCTCCAGCACCAGCAGGATCAGGATCCAGCCGACGATGAGGTCCTGCGCCTCGGGGAAGACATAGCGGTCCAGCAGCGGCTCGACGCCGATCCGGTCGCCGCCGATCAGCAGGTACCAGGTGACGTAGAGCGCCGCCGCGATCAGCAGCACGTCCCAGGGCATCAGCCGGTGCCGGTGCCGCCGCAGCATGGGGAACAGCAGGAATCCCAGCACCATAGCGAAGCCGACATGGACGAAGCGCAGCACCGTCGTCGGCACGATGTCCCAGGCAGCCCAGAGATGGAACAGCGCCATCGCCAGCGCCGCCACCGTCCCAACCACGCCGAGCCAGCCGCCGAAGCGATTCTGCGCGCCCTCCTCCTCCTCGATCAGCCGCTCGACCCTTGCGGCGGTGTCCTCATCCAGCGCGCCCGGCGGCACTTCGGGAGGCAAGGTCGTGGTGCTGGTCATGTGGCTCTCGTGCGTGTGTTCCGGGTGTCGCAGGGAGGGCGCTGCCCTCCCTGCACCCTCCCGCCAGGGGTCGAAAGGCCCTTGGATCCCATAAGTTTATCGCCATGAGGGGGGACCCCGATGGGGTCCCCCCTCATAGCGATGGACTGATACAGGGGTCCGGGGATCGGTTCGGTCCCCGGCGGGGGCGTTGCAGGGGGCAGCGCCCCCTGCAACGCCCCCGATCAGACGCCCATGCGGCCTCAGGCCAGCGTCGCGCCCTGGGCCTTCCAGAAGGCCTCGGCGGCGGGGTGCCAGGGCACGCCGGCGGCGGCCGTCTTCTGCTTGTCGAGGGTGAAGTTGCGGCCCTCGGCATGGACCGTCGCCAGGTCGGCGCGGTTGGCCCAGGTGGTCTCCAGGATCTGGCGGACCATGGGGTCCGGCATGGTGTCCAGCACCGCCAGGATGTTGGCGACCGACATCTGCTGGTTGTCGGTGGTCTGGCCTGGATAGGTGCCGGCGGGGATCACTTCCGGGAAGTAGACCGGCCCGTGCTTCTCCGTGATCTTCGGCACGTATTCCGCATGGTCGATCAGGCGCAGCTGAATGCCGGGAGAGGCGCCGAGATCGGTGACGGCGCTGGTCGGCACGCCGGAGACGAAGAAATACGCGTCCAGCTTGCCGTCCTTGATGGCGTTGGTGCTCTCGGCGGGCGACAGGCGCTCGCGCGCGCGGAAATCCTTCTCGCGATCGAGGCCGGCGCCCTCGATGAGGCGGAAGGCCATGATCTCGGTGGCGGAGCCGGGCGCGCCGGTGGAGACGCGCTTGCCCTTCAGGTCGGCCATGGTCCGGATGCCGGAAGCGGCGGTGGTCACCACCTGCATGCGGTTGGTGTAGAGCACGGCATTGGCACGCACCTTCACCGGGCGGCCGCGGAAGCGGTCCTCCCCGCGGACGGCGTCCACGCTGGCATCCACCTGGCTGAAGATCATGCCGACCCGGCCGGCGCCGAGCAGCTGGTTGTTGGCGATGGAGCCGCCGGTGACCTCGACGGTCGCGCTCATGCCCGGGATGTTGCGCGAGAGGATATTCGCGAGCGCGCCGCCCAGCGGGTAGTAGACGCCGCCTGTGGTGCCGGTGGCGATGGCGAGCTGGGTGCTGCCTTGCGCCCGTGCCAGGCCGGGCAGGGCGAGGGCGGCGGCGCCAGTGGCGATCAGGGCGCGGCGGGTGGGGCCGGTCATGGAGTCATCCTCCCGGATGGATTTCGTTAATGGTATAGATAGCGACGGCGATTGATCCGAAAAAGAGGCAGAACCCGTACGGAAACCCCGGGCAACGGTGGCGGTTGCAGCATCAGGACTGGTGGCGAACCGGCCCTGCTTGCGCTGCCTCAAGGCCCGCGCGGCGGGAGGAGCGCAGGCTTCCGGCATGTTCCGATGGAGGAGTCCATGTCCCACCTGACCGCCCGCGACCTGATGACCCCGGATGTCGTGACCGTGCCGCCCGAGACCCCGGTGATCGCGGTGGCGCGGCTGCTGGCGGAACGCGGCATCTCCGCCGTGCCGGTACTGGACAAGGCCGGCAAGGTGCTGGGCGTCGTGACCGAGGCCGACCTGATCCGCCGCCTGGCGGGCGAGGAGGACCAGCCGCAAGGCTGGCTGCGTTCGCTCTTCTCCGACCCGGGCGCGCAGGCTGACCGCTATGCCCGCACTCATGGCAGCACGGCCGAGGAGATCATGACTGAGGGCGTGGTCGCGGTGACCGAGGCGGACACCGCGGCGCATATCGCCCATCTGATGGAGGAGCGGGGCATCCGCCGGGTGCTGGTGCTGCAGGACGGCCGGCTGCGCGGCATCGTCTCCCGCGCCGACCTGCTGCGCGCGCTGGTCTCGCCGCCGCGGGAGGAGGGCGAGCTTTCGGATGACCGCATCCGCCAGGCGGTGCTGGCCGCCATGCGCAAGGAGCCCTGGGCCGATACCTTCTACACGCTGGTCGAGGTGAAGGACGGCGTGGTGGAGTTCCACGGCTTCATGCGGACCGAGCAGGTCAAGCGCGGCCTCCGGGTGCTGGCCGAGCAGGTGCCAGGGGTGAGGGGCGTGGTGGACAACACCCAGCCCATGCCGGTCTATCTCTACGGCGGGGTGTAGCGGGGGCGGCCGGCCGCGCTGGACAGGGCGCGGCCGGGCATGGCGCGCCGCTCAGCCGCGCGCCGGCTCCCGCACGCCCGCCAGGAGCACCGCCCCAAGCGCCAGGAAAACCACCACCGTGGCCATTCCGGCGCGCTGGCTGCCGGTCGCCGTCGTGACCGCGGCCAGCAAGGCGGGGCCGAGAAAGCCGGTGATGCGACCTGAAAGCGCGAAGAGCCCAAAATGCGCCGCCACCTCGGCCGGCGGGGAAAGCCGCGCCATCAGCGTCCGGCTGGCCGCCTGGGCCGGGCCGATGAAGATGCCGAGCGCGAGGGCCAGCGCCCAGAAGAACGCCTTGCCCTCCGCCACCAGCAGCCCGGAGCCGAGCAGGATCAGCGCCGAGAGCGACACCATGACGGTGCGCTTCGAGCCGAGCCGGTCCTCCACCAGGCCGAAGCCGGCGGCGCCGAGCCCGGCGGTCAGGTTCAGCGCGATGCCGAAGAGCAGGATCTCCTCGAACCCCATGCCGAAGACGCCGGCGGCATAGATGGCGCCGAAGGCGAACAGGGTGTTGAGCCCGTCCGTGTAGAACAGCCGCGCCACCAGGAAGCGCGCGAGGCCGGGGTTGCGCGGCAGCCGGCGCAGCACGGCGATGATCTCGGCGAGGCCGTTGCGCATGGCCGCGCCCCATGTCGGGCGCGTGCCGGCCGGATCGGGCAGGGCCAGCAGCAGCGGCCAGGCGAAGAGCGCGATCCAGGCCGCGGTCAGCAGCGCCGTCGCGCGCACATGCTCCGCCTGCCCGCGGTCGAGGCCGAGCGGCGAAGGGTCGGGCTGCACCAGCACGACCAGCGCGATGACGAGGCAGAGCAGCCCGCCGGCATAGCCGAGTCCCCAGGCCAGGCCGGAGACGCGGCCCATCTCCTTCTCCCCGGCGACCTGCGGCAGCAGCGCGTTGTAGAAGACCATCGCCAGTTCGAAAGCGAGGGTCGCCAGGCCGACGCAGGCGAGCGCCCAGAGGGTGAAGGCCGGATCGGGCCGGGCGAACCAGATCCCGGAGGTCGAGACGATCAGCACCGCGGTGCAGAGCGCGAGCATGAGCCGCCTGCGCCCGCCAGCATCCGCGACAGCCCCCAGCAGCGGCGAGAGCAGCGCGATGCCGATCCCGGCCAGGGTCTGCATCCAGCCCCATTGCGCCTGGCCGGTCGCAGCGTCCGGCGCAATGCCGCGAGCGAAATAGGCGGCAATGACGAAGGTGGAGACGATCGTCGGAAAGGCGCTGCTCGCCCAGTCATACAGGGCCCAGGCCCAGGCGCGACGGTTCATGCGGGGCAGACTGCCCCGCTTCGCATCCGCTATGCCAGCGCCCGCAGCGCCCGCAGCGCCCGCACGGCGACGCCGATCGCCGCAAGATCGCCGGCCGCCACCGCCTCCTGAGCAAGCTGCGCCAGCGCCGCGCCGTCCGGCACCTGCCCACGCAGCCGGGCCGCCGCCAGCCGGGCCTGCGCGGCGCCGAGATCCTCCAGCAGCGCCGCCTTGGCGCGCGGGCCGAAGGCGCCCGGCGCGGGCGCCGCGGCGGCCGCCTGGCGCAGCGCCTCGATCCGGAAGCGGGCACCAATCTCGGCCCAGGCAGCGGCCGCGGCCGCGGCCGGCGCGCCGGTCTCGGCGGCCAGGCGCAGCACGATCGGCGCGGCGGCAAGGCGCGGCGCGGCGGCGGCCAAGGCCAGGGCACGTTCCGGGATGCCGGCGGCCCGCCAGGATGCCGCAGAGGGACTCTCCGTCCCCGCGGTCGCCGCCAGGGCCGCGAGACCGGGCCGCAGCGCCTCCAGCGCCGCCCCGACCGGGCCCTCGGCGGTGCCGAGCAGCGCCTGCGCCGCCTCCTCCTGCAGCCGCCGCAACGCCAGCAGCACCTCCAGCCTCGCCGCCGCCGGCGCGGGCGCGGCATCCGCCGCATCCGCCGCCTCGGGCAGGCCGAAGCCCTCCCCGGCCAGCCAGGCGGCGCGGGCGGCGGCGACCGGCCCAGCCTCGGCCGCGAGGCGCGCGAGGCCGGCGCAGCCCAGCCGGTTCGCCACCTCATTGGCGATGGCGGTCGCCACCAGTTCCCGCCGCAGCCGGTGCCGCGCGATCAGGTCGGGGAAGCGCTCCCGCAGCAGCGTCGGGAAATAGGCCAGCAGCAGCGGCCCGAAGGCCGGGTCGTCCGGCAGGTCGCTCTCGGCCACCGCATCGGTCAGCCAGAGTTTCGCAAGGGGCAGCAGGGCGCAGATCGCCGGGCGGGTCAGCGCATCCCCCGCCGCGATGCGCGCGCGCATGGTCGCCGCATCCGGCAGGCCGGCGACGCTGCGGTCCAGCACGCCGGCCGCCTCCAGCCGCGCCATCAGCAGCGCCTGGGCCGGCATCGCCTCGGCGCCCGCCCGCTCCTCCAGCGTCACCGCCAGGTGCTGGCGGTGGTTGTCGCGCAGCACCAGCTGGCCGACCTCCGCCGTCATCTCCCGCAGCAGCGCATCGCGCTGCACCCGCGTCAGCCGCCCCTCGCGCTCGGCATCGGCCAGCAGGATCTTGATGTTGACCTCATGGTCGCTGGTCGAAACGCCGGCCGAGTTGTCCAGCGCGTCGGTGTTGATCCGCCCGCCGGCGCGCGCGTATTCGACGCGCCCGGCCTGGGTGACGGCGAGATTGGCGCCCTCCCCCACCACCCTCGCCCGCAGCTCCGCGCCGTTGACGCGGATGGCGTCGTTGGCGCGGTCGCCGGCCTCGGCCTGGCTCTCCGTGCCGGCCTTCACATAGGTGCCGATGCCGCCGAAATAGAGCAGGTCCACCTGCGCCTTCAGGATCGCCTGCATCACCTGCGCGGGCTCGGCGCGCTCGGCCTCGAGGCCGAGCAGCGCACGGATCTCGGGCGAGAGCGGGATGGTCTTCAGCGTGCGCGGGAAGATCCCGCCCCCATGCGAGATCAGCGACTTGTCGTAATCCGCCCAGGAGGAGCGCGGCAGGGCGAAGAGCCGGGCGCGCTCGGCATAGCTGGTGTCCGGGTCCGGATCGGGGTCGAGGAAGATGTGGCGGTGGTCGAAGGCCGCGACCAGCCTCGTCTTGCGGCTGATCAGCAGCCCGTTGCCGAAGACGTCGCCCGACATGTCGCCGATGCCGGCGCAGGTGAATTCCTGCGTGAAGATGTCATGACCCATCTCCGCGAAATGCCGCGCCACCATGACCCAGGCGCCGCGCGCGGTAATGCCCATGGCCTTGTGGTCGTAGCCGGCCGAGCCGCCACTGGCGAAGGCATCGCCCAGCCAGAAGCCGTATTCGGCCGAGAGCGCATTGGCGATGTCGGAGAAGGTCGCGGTGCCCTTGTCGGCGGCGACGACCAGGTAGGGATCGTCGCCGTCGCGCCGCACCACCCGCTCCGGCGGCACCGCACGGCCCTCCACCAGGTTGTCGGTGATGTCGAGCATGCCGCGGACCAGGGCGCGGTAGCACTCGACCCCTTCGGCCATGAAGGCCTCGCGGTCGGATGCCGGCGGCGGATGCTTGAGGATGAACCCGCCCTTCGCGCCGGTCGGCACGATGACGACGTTCTTCACCCGCTGCGCCTTCATCAGGCCGAGGATTTCCGTGCGATAATCCTCCCTGCGATCCGACCACCGGATCCCACCGCGGGCCACCGGCCCTGCGCGCAGATGGGTGCCTTCCATCCGTGGCGAGTGGACAAAAATCTCCCGCCAGGGCCTTGGTGCCGGCATCTCGCCCGCCGCGGCGCTGTCGATCTTCAGCGACAGCCAGGGCCTGCCCTGATGGTAGTTGGTCCGCAGCACGGCATCGAGCAGGGTGCGGAGCCGCGTCAGGATGCGGTCCTCGTCGGGGTTCTCCACCTGATCGAGCAGCGCAGTCCACTCCACCAGCAGCGCCGCCTCGCCCGCGCGCGCGCCCTCCGGGTCGAAGCGCGCATGGAAGAGGTCAAGCAGCAGCCGCGCCGCCCGGGGCTGCGCCACCAGGGCCGCCTCCACCGCCTGCTGGGAGAAGCCGAAGCCCACCTGCTTCAGGTATCGATACATCGCGCGCAGCAGCCAGCATTCCCGCCAGTCGAGGCCTGCGCGCAGGACCAGCCGGTTGAACCCGTCCGCCTCGGCGCGCCCATCCATCAGCGCCTCCAGGGCCTCCAGCAGCGCCGGGAATCGCTCCGGCCCCACCGGCACGGCGGGCAGCAGCGTGAAGACGTGCAGCACCACCACCGCGTCATCCGCCGGTACCAGCCGATAGGGCACCTCCTCGATCGCGCGCAGGTCCAGGCTCTCGAAAAGCGGCAGGGCATCGGCCAGCGGCAGCGGCCGGCCAGGACTGGCGAGGCGCAGCAGCAGCCCCTCCGCGCCCGGCGGGTGCACCAGCGTGGCGGCGGGCCTCCGCTCCTCCAGGGCGCGCTCGGCCAGCGCCAGGTCGGCGACGCCCTGGGCACCCGTCGCCCCCTCCCGGTAGGCGGCCGGGAAGGCGTCCCGCCAGCGGGCGAGGGCCTGGGCCGCGCCGCCCTCCCCGCGCTCGGCCGCCAGGGCCTCCGCCAGCCGGTCGGGGAAGCTGCGGGCGGCCTGGGCGATCGCCGCCTCCAGCACCGCCCCGTCCACCGCCGGCACGCGGCCGGGCATCGTGCCGATGATGTAGTGGATGCGGGCCAGGGGCGAATCGCCCATCGCTATGTAGAAGGCGCTGAGGGTCCCGTCATAGGCCCGCGCCAGCATCGCGCCGACACGCTCCCGCAGCCGCGTGTCGAAGGTATCGCGCGGCAGCCAGGCAATGGCGGAGACGAAGCGCCCGAAGGGGTCCGGGCGAAGCACCAGCGCCGCGCGCGGGCGCACCTGCAGGTCGAGCGCGCGGCGCGCGCCCTCCAGGATCGCCGCCTCCGGCGCCTGGAACAGCTCGTCGCGCGGCCAGGTATCGAGGATGTTGCGCAGCGCCCTGCCGTCATGCCCCTCGGGATCGAGGCCGGAGGCGGCCTGGATACGCCCCACCTTCTCCGCCAGCATCGGGATGCTGCGCGGATTGCGGTTATAGGCCGCAGCGGCAAAGAGGCCGAGGAAGAGCCGCCCGCCCGTCACGCGCCCGTCCGGCCCGAAGAGGCGCGTCGCCACCACATCGGCATGCTGCGGCCGGTGCACCGTGCTGCGCATATTGGCCTTGGCGACCGTGACCGGCGTCGGCTCCCCCAGCGCCGCGCGCACGGCGGGCGGCAGATGCGCCGGGTCGCGCAGCACATCGAAGACCGGCAGGTCCGGGTCGCGCAGCAGGCCGAGATTCTCCGCCGCGACCACCGAGACCTCGCCCTCCGGCGAGAGTGCGAGGCGCCGGTGGCCGAGCAGGACGAAATTGTCATCGGCCAGCCAGCGCAGGAAGGCTGCGCCGCCCGGCTCGGCGCCCGGGGGCGCGGCGGCCACCTCACGCTCCGCCTGGCGCAGCGCCGCCGCCATATCGGGAAAATCCGTCACCGCCTGGCGGACATCGGCCATGGCGCGGGCCAGCGCCGCCTCCAGCGCCGGCCAGTCATCCGCCGCGCCGCGGGCCTGGCCCGGCAGCATGGCGGCCGGCATGGCGCTAAGGGTGATGCGCATCATGCTCTCGGCCGCGCCGGCGCCATCCTCCCCCGGGGGCGGGTCGATCGCCAGCAGCCGCCCGGCAGCATCGCGGCGCACCGGCAGCACCGGGTGCAGCAATTGCTTCACCACCCGCCCCTGCCGCGCCAGAGCGCCGAGGGCGCTGTCCACCAGGAAGGGCATGTCGTCGGTGACAATCTCGGCAACCGCATGCGGCCCCTGGCCGGGGCCGGGCGGCAGCAGGCGGATGCGCGCCTGGCCCGGTGGCCGGTCCTGGGCGAGGGCGAAGAGGCTGGCCGCGGCCGCCGCCACCGCCTCGGCCGGCATGGCGGCGAGTTCGGCGGTCGGCACCCCCGCATGCAGCAGGCGCAGCAGCCGCGCCGCCTCCGGCGGCAGGTCGGGCGCGAGGCGGGCCAGCGCCTCCTCGGCCGTGCGGAGCAGTTCCTGGCGCGCGGTATCGCCCGCGGGGGCAAGATCCGTCATGGCGGCGTCAATCTCCCTGGCCATGGGTTAGGTCGGGCCTCCCCGGCCCGGGCACAACCCGCCCGCGCCGCCTCCGTTGCGATTCCGTGCACAGCGCTTGGGGCATGACCCGCCGGCCCCGGATCGGTTAGGCTTGGCGCCCATGAGCATGACCTTCGCCGAGCTGCTGGCGCCGATGACGCCGGAACAGCTCTTCGCCGAGTATTATGACCGCAAGCCGCTGCACATCCGCGGGGGCCTGGCGAAATTCGCCGGCGTGCTGTCCTGGCGGCAGATCAACCGGCTGCTGGACATGACGCATATCTGGTCCAGCCAGTCGCTGCAGCTGGTGCTGGACGGCACGCCGATCCCGCCCGAGCAGTACTGCACCCGCGCCACCAGCCGGGACAACGACCAGGTGATGCAGCCGGTGGCGGCGATGGTGCAGGACTGGGTGCGGCGCGGCGCCAGCGTGGTGCTGAACGACGTGGACAGCCTGACCCCTGGCCTCGCCGCGGTCAGCCATGCGCTGGAATCCGCCGGGCTCGGCAAGGCGCAGGGCAATGTCTACATCTCCTGGCAGAGCCACAAGGCCTTCCCGGCGCATTACGACACGCATGATGTCTGGGCGGTGCAGGTGGAGGGCGAGAAGACCTGGAATGTCTGGGAGGGCCGCGCGGACTGGCCCATCCCGCACCCGGCCTTCCGCACCGAGAGCCAGGCGCAGCACGAGCAGCAGAAGGGCAGGCTGCGGGAGAAGGTGCGGCTCTTGGCCGGCGACCTGCTCTACCTTCCGCGCGGCTGGTACCATGACGCGCTAGCCGAGGCCCCCGCCTCGGTCCACATCGCCTATGGCGTGCATGCGCCGCTCGGGATGGACCTGCTCAACATCCTGCATGAGCGGGCGCTCTACGACGCGGAATTCCGCAAGCCGCTGCCGCGGCAGGACGGCTCGGCGGCCGCGAAATTCGCCCTCACCAGCCGGGCCGCGCTGCTCGGACAGCGCCTCGCGGAGCTGTGCCGCGACCCGAAGGTGATGGAGGTGCTGGAACGCTTCGTCGCCGGCTACCGGTTCGAGCGCGGCGGCAATGACCTGCTCGCGGCGCGCGGGCTGGCGGCGCCGGAGGCCCCGGCGGCAGGCGTCGGCGAGGACGCCCCCGCCTGGAAGGTGCTGGCGCCGGGCACCAAGCCGGTGCGGCGCGGCTCGGACTGGGTGATCAGGACTGCGCAGGGCGCCCTGCCGCTGGCGCCGCCCGAGGCCGAGGCGGCGGGCTGGATCCTGGCGCGGCCGGATGTGGCGGAGCCGGAGCTGCGCGCCGCCCATCCGGCGGTGGACGCGCCGGCGCTGCTCGCGCGGTTGCGCGATGCCGGCCTGCTGGCGGCCGCCTGATGCTGCCCGCCGTCCTGCTCCTCGCCGCGCTGGTGCCGGGCACCGCCCTGGCCCAGCCGCGCGCCTTCACCTGCGTCGGGGCCGAACATCTGGAGGAGGATGTCTTCGCCATCCCCTTCGCCCGCGGCGCCACCGCGCCGGGCGAGGCGGCACGAACCAACCTGGCCGCCGCGGCGGAACGGGCGAAGCGCGAGCCGGAGCGCAACCTCTGCGTCCTGGGCCATGCCGGGCCGCAGGAGGGCGGGGCGCAGTCCGGCCTGCAACTGGCGGCGAAGCGCGCGGGGGAGGTGGCGGCGGCGCTCGCGAAGCTCGGCATCGAGCGCGACCGCATCCGCGCCGAGGCCCGCCGCGCCGCCTTCGCCCGCGGGGCGGTGCCGGAGGAGCGGAGCGTGACGGTGGTGCTGATGCCGGCGGTGCCGGGGGCGGCCAGGCCCCCGGAGGGCAGCGAAGCCCCGGCGCGCCCGCCCGCCCGTGCGCCGGAGGCGGAGCCGCCGGCGGCGCGTCCCTGACCGCGCCGCACCCTCAGGCGAGGATGTAGTCCCCCTGCAGCGTGATGGAGGTCACGCCCTTCAGCAGGATCGAATCAGCGCCCGCGAATCGCAGCAGGGTATCGCTCTCGGTAAGGGTGATGACCATGTCGGCGAGCTGGGCCTGGAAGCCGCGCAGGTCGAGCCGGTCCCGGCCGAGGCCGAAATCCGCCACCATGTCGGCGCTGCAGCCGGGCGCGAAGGCGAAGATGTCATCGCCCGTGCCGCCGGTCAGCCAATCCGCGCCGGCCCCGCCCTCCAGCCAGTCATTGCCTGCCCCGCCATCCAGCGTGTTCGCACCGGCATTGCCGACCAGGCGGTTGTCGAGCGCATTGCCGGTGCCGGCGATCGGGGCGGTCCCGGTCAGCCGGAGATTCTCGAGCGTCACGCCCAGCGTGAAGGTCACGTTGCTCTGCACCGAATCGAGGCCTTCGCCGGGCAGTTCCACGATCAGGTCCGATAGATCATCGACCACATAGGTGTCGTCGCCGAGGCCGCCGATGAGCGTATCGGCACCGGCCCCGCCATCCAGCCAGTCATTTCCCGCCAGCCCCTCGAGCCGGTTCTGCCCGGCATTGCCGATCATCCGGTTGTCCAGTTCGTTGCCCGTGCCGGCGAGGTCGGCGGTGCCGGTCAGCACCAGACGTTCGAGATTGGCCCCGAGCACCCAGGAGAGGCCGGCGGTGACGCCGTCATTGCCCTCCCCGGCCAACTCCAGCACCTGGTCGCCCGGATCGTCCACGGTGTAGCTGTCATCGCCGGCGCCGCCCGCCATCAGGTCGGCGCCCGTCCCGCCGTCCAGGGTATCGTTGCCCGCCCCGCCGATCAGCGTATCCGCGCCGCCCAGCGCGAAGAGGCGCGAGCCGGCGGCATTGGCGGTCATGCGGTTGTCCAGCGCGTTGCCGGTGCCGCCGATCGCCGCCGTGCCGGTGAGCGTGAGGTTCTCGACCGCATTGCCGAGGGTGTAGCTGATGGCGCTTCGCACCAGGTCGGTGCCCTCCCCGGGCTGCTCGACAATCAGGTCCTGCGCATTATCAATGACATAGGTATCATCACCGAGGCCGCCGATGAGCGTATCGGCACCGGCCCCGCCATCGAGCCAGTCATGGCCCGCCAGCCCCTCCAGCCGGTTCCGCCCGGCATTGCCGGTGAGGGCGTTGTCCAGCGCATTGCCGGTGCCGGTGAGGTCGCCAGTGCCGGTCAGCACCAGCCATTCCAGATGGCTCCCCAGGGTCCAGGAGATGCTGGCGAAGATGCCGTCATGACCCTCCTCCGCCTGCTCCACCGCCACGTCGCCCGGATCGTCCACGACATAGGTGTCATCGCCGGCGCCGCCGGTCATGGAATCCGCGCCGGTCCCGCCATCCAGCCAATCGGCGCCCGCCGCGCCGGTCAGCGTGTCGCTGCCCTCCAGGCCAAACAGGCGCGAGCCGGCGGCATTGGCGGTGAGCCGGTTGTCCAGCGCATTGCCGCTGCCCTCGATCGCCGCCGTCCCGATGAGGGTGAGACTCTCCAGCGCGGTGCCGAGCGCGTAGGAGACGGAGCTCCGCACCAGGTCGGTCCCCTCCTCGGGCAGTTCGATGACCAAGTCCTGCGGGTCGTCGACCGTGTAGATGTCATCACCAGGGCCGCCGATCAGCGTATCGGCCCCGGCGCTGCCATCCAGCATATCCCGGCCCTCCAGCCCCTCCAGCCGGTTCCGCCCGGCATTGCCGGTCAGGGTGTTGTCCAACGCGTTGCCGGTGCCGGTGAGGTCGGCGGTGCCGGTCAGGGTCAGCTTCTCCAGCTCGGCCCCGAGCACCCAGGAGAGGGAGGCAGTGACAAGGTCGATGCCCTCGCCCGGCAACTCCACCACCCGGTCGGCCGCGTCATCGACGCTGAAGGTATCGTTGCCGGTGCCGCCGATCATCAGATCCGCGCCGGCGCCGCCCTGCAGCGAGTCGTGGCCCGCGCCGCCATCCAGGGTATTCGCGCCGGCATTGCCGAAAAGACGGTTGTCCAGCTCGTTGCCCGTGCCGGCGAGGTCGGCGGTTCCGGTCAGCACCAGACGTTCGAGATTGCCCCCGAGCACCCAGGAGAGGCTGGCGGTGACAAGATCATTGCCCTCGCCGGGCAGTTCCACCACCTGGTCGCCCGGATCGTCCACGGTGTAGCTGTCATTGCCGGCGCCGCCCGCCATCAGGTCGGCACCCGTCCCGCCATCCAGCGTATCAGTGCCCACCCCGCCGATCAGCGTATCCCTACCGTCCAGGGCAAGGAGGCGCGAGCCAGCGGCATTGGCGGTCATGCGGTTGTCCAGCGCGTTGCCGGTGCCGGCGATGGCGGCCGTGCCGGTGAGCGTGAGATCCTCGACCGCATTGCGGAGGGTATAGCTCACGCTGCTGCGGACGAGGTCGGTCCCCTCGCCCACGCGCTCGACGACGACGTCGCTGGTGCTGTCGACGATATAGGTATCGTCGCCAAGGCCGCCGATCATCCGGTCCGCGCCGCTGCCCCCATCCAGCGTGTCATGGCCGGGGCCGCCGGTCAGATAGTCCCGCCCCTCCAGGCCAAAGAGCGTCGTGTTCCCCAGGCCCGCATAGAGCCGGTTGTCGAGCGCATTCCCGGTGCCGGTGAGGTCCGCTGATCCCGACAGCCGAAGAGTATGCATCCCGGCGGGCAGCACCGCATCGACATCGCTGACCAGGGTGTCACGGAGGTCGATATGCGCCTCGATCGTCTCGGGCGCATAGGCATAGGCGCGGACATGGTCGATGCGGAGCTCGGCGCCGGAGCTGGTGGGATCGACCATATGGGTGACCGCCAGGTTGAGCAGCAGGTACATCGGCTGGCTCACATCGGCCGGCGTCGGCGCGCTGGCCACCTCCACCCCGTCCAGGTACCAGCGGATCTGGTCGGGCAACCAGCTCACGGCATAGGTGTGGTAGGCCCCGGTACCGTCGAAGGCCACTGGCAGGCTGACGGAGGCGCGCGTGGCACCGATATTGGTGTGGACGGTGAAGCTCACCGTCCCGTCCCCCCGCCCGAAACTCTCCAGCACGTCGATCTCCGGCGGCCAGCTGAGATCCACCGGCAGCATCCAGCACCGGCAGCATCCAGAAGGCCGGCCACCAGCCGAGGCCGGCGGGCAGCTGCATCCGGGCCTCGAAATAGCCGTAGAGCTGGGCGAAGGACCCCTGGGTGGTGATGAGGCCGGAGGTGAAGGGCAGGCCCAGCGGGTTCGCACCCGGCGCGGCGGTGATCACCAGCGCCCCATCCTCCAGCTGGAAGGGATCCACCCCCACCGAGGTATCCGAGTAGTATTGCCGCTCCCCGTTGTTAGTGATGGTGCGGTCGCCCCAGTGATAGGTCGTGCGCCAGCCCTGGCTGCCATCGGCGGACCAGGTGAAGCTGTCGAACTCCTCGGCGAAGGTCAGGGTGAGCGTGCCGGAGTCCGGCGGCAGCATGATGTCGGCGGCCGAGAGCGCCGCGCGATCGACCCCGAGCAGGGTCACGCCCTGCCCGCCGCCGAGGTCGAGATGTAGGTCGGCGCCGTCCTGCCGCAGGGCCGCCAGCACCGCCTCCGGCGTCCCGAGGCCGGGAAAGACGGCGAGGTGGAGGCGATCCTCACCGGGCTGGAAATCGGTGATGACGTCCCAGCCGCCGCCGGCCAGCATCTGGAACTGGTCCGCGCCGCCGCCGCCCGTCAGCAGGTCGTTGCCGCCGCCGCCGTTCAGGATCTGGGCGTATTCGTTCCCTCGATTCGGTTGTCCAGGGCATTGCCGCCGCCATAGGCACCGTCAGCGAGGAGAATGAGGTTCTCGACCTCCTCCGGCAGCAGGGTGACCGAGAAGGCGGTAGAGATGATGGTGTCCACCCCCTCCCCCCAGGGCTATCGCATATGGAATTTCCGGGTCCTCAACCGCGGTCGAAGGCTCGGTTTTCGGCCCTTGTGGTCGAGTTTGGGCCGCCGAGACGGCTTCGTTCGACGCAAACTCGGCCTTAGAGGATCAAATGCGATAGCCCTGCCCCTCCCCCGCCCTCTCGATGACAATGTCGTAGCCGCGGGGCAGGCGGTAGGTGTCGTCCCCCGCGCCGCCGAGCAGGGTGGCCCGGCCGCTGCCGGGCGGGCCCTGTAATTCATCATCACCGGGCGTGCCCTCGACCAGGAGTTCGGGCAGCACGCCGCTGATGCTCTGGCCTGGGACGGCGCTGCGGGGCAGGCCGAGGGCTGCCGCCACGATGCTCTGGAGATCGTCGGACATGAGTCTTTCCCCGGCGAGGTTGGCGTCGGCCTGCGCGTCCGGACGCGGCCTGAATTTCGGATATACAACTTATGGTAGGTAATACCATAGACCGATCCACCGCCTGCCGGCGGTGCCAGGGCGGACCGCCCCACCCTTTACGTTGACGGAGCCTCCGTGCTGGAAGCGGGCCAATACGCCCTGCCGGAGGACACCTGCATGCCGATCCCGCGCCGCACCCTGCTCGCCCTCCCGGCCCTGCTGCCGGCGGCCCGCGCCGCCGCCCAGGCGCCCTGGCCGGAGCGGCCGGTGCGCTTCATTGTGCCCTTCCCGGCGGGCTCCACCCCGGATACCACCGGCCGCGCCGTCGCGGCGCATTTCGCCCGCGTCTTCGGCCAGCCCTTCGTGGTGGAGAACCGCCCCGGCGCGGGCGGCAATATCGGCACGGACGCAGTCGCCAAGGCGACCGACGGCCACACCATCGGCCTGACCATCAACGGCCCGCTGAGCACGGCCAGGGCGCTCTACCCGGACTTGCCCTATGACCCGCGCCGGGACCTCGCCATTGCCTCCCTGCTCGTGCGGGCGGCGCAACTGCTGGTGGTGCACCCGGCGGTGCCGGCGCAGGACCTGGCCGGCTTCGTCGCGCATGTCCGGGCGAATCCCGGCAGGCTCTCCTTCGGCTCGGTCGGCTCCGGCTCGGGCGGGCATCTCGCGATGGCGGATCTGATGGCGCGGGCCGGCCTCGACATGGTGCATGTCCCCTATCGCGGCTTCCCGCAGGCCACGCTCGACCTGGTGGCGGGGCGGATCGAGGCGATGGTGGTGGTCTCGGCCGGCATCCTGCCACAGATCCGGGAGGGACGGGTGCGCGCGCTCGCCGTCACCGCGGAGCGACGCATCCCGCAGGCGCCCGATGTCCCGACCCTGGCCGAGGCCGGCATCCCGGATGCCGCGAGCTATGCCTGGAACGCCCTGATCGCCCCGGCCTCCATGCCTACCGCCCGCGTCGCGCGCCTGGCGGAGGAGGCGGCGAAGGCACTGGCCGAGCCGCAGACCCGCAGCGCCCTGGAAGCCGGCGGCTTCGAGGTGGTGGGGAGCGGGCCGGAGGAGGCGGCACGCTTCGTCGCGGCGGAAACCGAGCGCTGGAGCGGGCTGATCACGCGCCTCGGGATCAAAGCGGAGGCGTGAGCGCCGGGCGCGGCACCGGCCCGATGTCACCGTAGCAGGAGCACACCTCCCCTCCCCCGATCGTCAGTACCGCCGTGCCGCCGCCGATCCATCCTGGCGACGCCGCTTCCCTAATCGGCGGAGGCCATCCCGCATGCCATCCGTCCACCGCTGCGTGCCAGGGAGCCTCTGGCTCCTGGCGCTGCACCTTGCCCTGCTGCCGCCGCTGGCCACCTCCGCGCCAGCCGAACCGGCGGTGCCGGGCATGATCGATCTCCTGCCGCCTCCGCCGCTGCGTGACGGCTGGGTGACGGCTGGCCGGCCGACCGTGGTGCTGGTGCCGGACCATCTCGGCCTGGATGCCCGCGCCGCCTTCCATGCCGCGCCGTTGCTGGAGCGCGGCCTGGCGGTGGTGCTGCTCGACCTGCCGGCCGAGCCTGGCATGGAGCTTGGCGACCGGCTGCGGCCGCGGCCACGCGAGAAGGCGGAGGACGCGCCGGTGCTGCTGCCGGCGCTCTTTGCCCTGCTGGCCCGGCTTGGGGAGGAAGGGCTGCCGCCCGAGGGCGGGCCACGCCGGGTGATCGGCCTGCTCGGCTTCGGCATGGGCGGGGAGGCGGCGCTGCTGGTGGCGGGGGCGGTGCTCCCGCCCGGGGCGCCGCGCTTCCACGCCCATGCCGCGCTCTACCCCACATGCGGCAGCCCGGCGCTGCGGGAAGGCGGGGCAGCCCCGGCCAGGGGCGCCCCGATCCTGCTTATCCTGCCACATGCCGGCGGCGCGGGTGACCTGCCGGGCGGCTGCGCCTCGCTGTTCGATCCGCAGGGCCATCCGGCGGCCGATCCCGTACTGCTGCGCGCCTATGACTCACTCGGCTACGGCTTCGACCTCTGGCCCGCGACGGCCTGGCAGGCGCGCGATGCCGCCTTCGACCCGCTGCGCTTCGACGCGCTGCGGGCCGAACTGGCGCGGCAGGACATCGCCCGGTTCTTCGCCCAGGCCCTCAGCGCGGAGCGGGCCGTGCAGGCCAGCCACCGGTGATGCCGGGCGCGGTGCGCCGACAGTGTGGCGGTGGCGTGCCGAACAGAGCCGCGCATCGACCGCACGGCCGTGGGCCAGGATCGCGTGCGGCCCAGGCACGAGAAAGGCCCGGATGCGCGACCGCATCCGGGCCCGGTTCCCATGGCGCGGGCGGCACCGCCCGCGCCGCCCTGGATCAGACCGCCGCCGGCTTCCCCTCCCCCCGCGTCCGCCACAGGCTGAGCGCGATGGAGCCGGCGATGATGGTGCCGGTCAGCGCCAGGGCGTATTCCACCGGCACCGCCTTGCCGCCCGCGACGTAGTTGGCCAGCATCTTGGCGCCCACGATCATCAGCACGATCGACAGGCCGTGCTTCAGGTACTTGAAGCGGTGGATAATGCCGGACAGCGCGAAATACATCGCCCGCAGGCCGAGGATGGCGAAGACGTTGGCAGTGTAGACGATGAAGGGATCGGTCGTGACCGCGAAGATCGCCGGAATGCTGTCGAGCGCGAAGACCAGGTCGGTCAGCTCGACCAGCACCAGCACCAGGGCCAGCGGCGTCAGCATCCACTTCCCGGCCTCCCGCACGGTGAAGGCATTGCCGCGGTAGCCATCGGTCACCGGCAGGCGGCGCTCCATCCACTTGAGCACCGGGTTGTCCCGCGGGTCGCCCTCCTCCTCACCGACCGAGCGAAGCATCTTGTAGCCGCTCCAGATCAGGAACAGGCCGAAGAGGATCATGATCCAGTCGAATTCCCGGAGCAGGGAGGTGCCGAGCAGGATCATCGCCCCGCGCATGACCAGCGCCCCGAGGATGCCCCAGAACAGCACGCGGTGCTGGTACTGCGGCGGCACGCCGAACCGGCCGAAGATCAGGACGAAGACGAAGATGTTGTCGACCGAGAGCGACCACTCGATCACATAGCCGGTCAGGAATTCGAGGGCGCGGGTGGAACGCTCCTCGGCCGGGCCGTAGGAGGTCCAGAGGAAGGCACAGAAGCCGAGGGCGAGGAGGACATAGGCGCCGGACTTGATCAGCGCGGTCTTCACCGGCACCGGTGCCGGGTCGCCATTGGCGTCCTTCTTGGCAAAGACGCCGAGGTCCAGCAGCAGCAGGCCGAGCACGGCCGCGTTGAAGGTGACCCAGAACCAGATGTTCGGTTCCATCGCAAGATCCTCTCTGGCGCGCCCGGAGGAAGCATGCGGTGGAATCCGCGGGCCCGGACGCGCAATGATTGCACGCATCCGACATCGCGGCTGGCAGCCCGGCGAACAGGCGGGACTGCCGGCACCGCCAAAGGGGCCCGGATAGGAACTAAGCTAGGAGAACTCGATTCCGGTTTCAAGCCCGTTGTCTCGGCGCGGTCGCCGGCCCATCTCCGGGTTTGCGCTGCCGGGGGTGGCGCACTAGTGTCCGCGCGAGTGCCATGGCGAGGGGCGGGAAGACCGCGGCCGGAACCAGGGCAGGGCGTGGCCGCCCAGCGCCGCCGGAGCAGGCCCCCTGACGATGTCGCGCTGCGACGTCCAAGGGACCGGAAGGCAGCGCCGGGCGCGACAACAGACAGGGTTATCGGGGCGTCACATGGGTTCCTTCAGCATCTGGCACTGGCTCGTCGTGCTGCTGGTTGTCCTGCTGCTCTTCGGCAGCGGCAAGATCAGCGGGCTCATGGGCGACCTGGCCACCGGCATCAAGTCCTTCAAGAAGAACATGAAGGACGATGAGCCGGACGCCTCGCTGGCCGAGAGCGCGCCACCCGCGGCGACGCCGCCGGCCGGCACCATCAGCGGCCCCGCGGCCACCCAGCCGAACCAGGCCAGCACCACCTCGACGAGCCGCCCGGCCGCCTGAGACGGCCCGGCCGGGCCGACCGCGCCCCCCGGAGGGCGGCGCGGACCGACCATGCCGCGCCTTGCCTTCCCCAGGGCTGGTTGAGAAAGGGCGCCTCCCGCGCGGGCGGCGCCCGCTTTCGTTCCTTTTCAGGTTGCAGGATGTCCGACGACGCCTTCGCCGCCGCCACGGCGGCGATCATCGCGGCCGGCCAGCGGATGGACCGCTTCGGCTGGGTCCCCGCCACGGCGGGCAATATTTCCGTCCGCCTGCCGGACGATGCCGTCGCCATCACACGCTCGGGGGGCCATAAGGGCTTCCTCGACGTCAACGGCGTGATCCGGGTGGACCTGGACGGCCGTCCAGGTCCACCCCGGCGACCGCCCCTCGGCCGAGACCGGCCTGCATTGCGGCATCTACCGCCGCTTCCGCGATGCGGGCGCGGTGCTGCACGGCCATTCCGTGCCGGTCACCCACCTGTCCCGCACCGGCGGCGACAGCATCCTGCTGGAAGGCTATGAGCTGCTGAAGGCCTTCCCGGGCCTGCCGACGCATGCGGGCGCGATCGCCCTGCCCGTGCTCGACAACGACCAGGACATCGCCCGCCTCCAGGCGGCGGTCGAGGCGCGATGGGACGCGCTGGAGGAGGTGCCGCCCGGCTACCTGATCCGGGGCCATGGCATCTATGTCTGGGGCGCCGACATGCCGGCCGCGCTAATGCGGCTGGAGGCGCTGGAATTTATGCTCGCCTGTGAATTGGAGAAGAGGAGGGCCGCCTGAGATGAGCCGCCTGACCGTGTGGGAGGCCGAGACCGGCCGCCAGCTTCTGAAGACCGAGGATGCCGCCGAGATCGCCGCGGCGCTGAAGGGGATCGGGGTGCGCTTCGAGCGCTGGGAGGGCGTCGCCCTGCCCGAGGGCGCGACGAACGAGCAGGTGCTGGAGGCCTACCGTTCCTACCTCAGCAAGCTGATGGGCGAGACCGGCGCGGGCAGCGCCGACGTGATCTCCCTGACGCCGGACCACCCGCAGGCCGCCGCCCTGCGTGCCAAATTCCTCTCGGAGCACATCCATACCGAGGATGAGGTGCGCTTCTTCGTCCGCGGCAGCGGCGATTTCGTCATGCATGTGGACGGCAAGGTCTGGGACGCGCATTGCGTGCAGGGCGACCTGATCAGCGTGCCGGCCAATACCCGGCACTGGTTCGATGCCGGCGAGCGCCCGCATTTCACCGCGCTGCGCGTCTTCACCGACCAGTCCGGCTGGGTGGCGCATTTCACCGGCAGCGACATCGCGGAGCGCTTCCCGGTCGCGGCCTGACCGGGTCCGTTCCAGGGCGCGCGGGAGCCTCCGGCGCCCCCGCCTGACGCCGCGGCCACCGCGGATTGGCGTTCCTGTCCCTGGCCGCCAATCCGCTGTAAATTCCTGTCTTTCGCGCCATTTGACGCGTGCGGCCCTTCGCCGCCCTACGCGACCGGCGCTGTCGCCGCCAAGCGGAGAGAGGCCTGTCCGGCATGACCACCCCGCGCGCCGTCCTCATGGATATCGAGGGGACGACCACCAGCATCGCCTTCGTGAAGGACCGGCTCTTCCCCTTCGCCGAGGCGGCGCTGGACGGCTTCCTCGCGGCGCGGGGATCGGCGCCGGAGGTGGCGGCGATCCTCGATGAGGTGCGCGCGGCGGCGCCGGGGCAGGACCCGGTCGCGGCGCTGCGCGGCTGGATGGCGGCGGATGCCAAGGTCACGCCGCTGAAGGCGCTGCAGGGGCTGATCTGGCGCCAGGGCTATGCCGACGGGCGGCTCAAGGGCCATCTCTGGCCCGATGTCGCGGCCTGCCTGCGGGCCTGGCATGCGGGGGGCGTCACCCTCGCCGTCTATTCCTCCGGCTCGGTCGCGGCGCAGCGCGACCTCTTCGGCCATACCGAGGATGGCGATCTGGTGCCGCTCTTCCGCGGCTTCTTCGATACGCGGGTCGGCGCGAAGCGGGAGGCGCCGAGCTATGCGGCGATCGCCGCCTCCCTCGGCCTGCCGCCGGGCGACATCCTGTTCCTCTCCGACATCGCGGAGGAGCTGGACGCGGCGGCGGCGGCCGGGATGCGGGTCTGCCAGCTCGTCCGGGCGGCGGATGGCACGCTGGCCTCCGGCCGGCATCCGGAGGAAGCCGATTTCCCCGGCGTGGCCAGGCGCTTCGGGCTGCCGGCGGCGTGACGCGGGCGGGACGCCGCGCCCGCCCCGGCAGCGTCTTCGGCAATTCAGCCCGGCCTGACTGAGGCGCCTCGCGGGATTGAACGCCTCATCCCATCCCGCCGTCGCGGGGCGTGACCTACGCGCCCGCTGGAGCACGGGGCGGCTGCGGACGGCCACAGCGGATGGGCATTACGCCGCTCCGCGATCCGTTTCAGGCCGGATGCGCCGCCAGATGCTCCAGCAGCAGCGCATTCACCCGTTCCGGCACCTGGTCCGGCGCGTAATGGCCAATGCCGGGCAGTTCGACGAAGCGGTAGGGCGCCTCGATGAAATCGCCCGTGCCCTCCGCCGCCATGCGCCCGACCGTGTCGTCGGCATCGCCCCAGAGGAAGAGCGTCGGCACCCGGATCTTCGGGATCGGCCGGTGCACGGTGCCGCGGGCGCGGTACCAGGCGAGCGCCGCTTCCATGGCCGGCACGTTGCCCAGCACGGACAGGTGCTTCTCTGTCTGGGCCGGCGGGATGCCCTGCGCCCGGTGGCGGTTCCGCAGCCAGGCGCAGTCATCGGCCAGCAGCTTCGGCACTGCGTCCGGCTCCAGGAAGGCCTTGTGGTGGCGGGAGCGCAGGGGCTGCTCCGGATCCTCCGCCAGCGCCCGGGCGAAGGCGCCGGGATGCGGGCGGGAAAGCATGGTGAGCGAGGCCAGCCGCTCCGGCCAATGCGCCGCGATCTCCCAGGCGAGGCTGCCGCCCCAGTCATGCCCGACCAGGTGGAAGCGCCGCCCGCCATGGCCGAGGGCCTCCACCAGGTCCAGCGCATCCCGGATCAGCAGTTCGATGTCGTATTGCGCGTGGTCGGCCGGGTTTGGCCGCGCCCCGGGGGAGTAGCCGCGCTGGTTGGGCGCCGCGGCGAAATAGCCGGCGGCGGCCAGGGCGGGCAGTTGCGCGTCATAGAGGTGGCGGGAGACGGCGAAGCCGTGCAGCAACAGCACGAGCGGCGCCGCCGGATCGCCGGCGACCGAGACCTCGAAGACGAGGCCATCCCTCGTCGGCAGCTTGCCTGTGTCCATCGCGCCGTCCTCCCCCGGGGAGGCAGGACAGCACCCGCCCCGGCGGGGATCAACCGGGCGGGGCCGCTCCGGCGAAGGCCTGCTCCGGCAAAGGGCACAAGATGCGCCCTCGGCCGAAGGCCAGGCCTACAGGAATTTCAGCACCACGAAGCCCGCCACGATCCCCGCCGCGGCGCTGGTGGTCACCAGGGTCAGCCGCCGCTCGATGAAGTCCCGGATGGGCGGACCGAAGCGGCGCAGCAGGAAGGCCAGCAGGAAGAAGCGCGCCCCGCGCGTCACCACGCTGGCCGCGAGGAAGATCGGGAAGCTGAATTTGGCCGCGCCGGAGGCAATCGTCACGATCTTGTAGGGGATCGGCGTCAGGCCCTTGATCAGGATGACCGTGGCGCCCCATTGCTCGTACCAGCTCTCGAAGCGCAGCAGCGCATCGGCATAGCCATAGGCCCGCAGCACCGGCTCGGCCAGCACCTCGAACAGGTAGTAGCCGATCGCATAGCCCGCGATGCCGCCCAGCACCGAGGCGATGGTGCAGATGAAGGCGTAGCGATAGGCCTGGTCCGGCCGCGCGATGCACATGGGGATGAGCATGGCATCGGGCGGAATCGGGAAGACGCTGCTCTCGGCGAAGCTGACGCCGGCGAGCCAGCCCGGCGCGTGCCGGTGCGCGGACAGCGCCAGCACCCGGTCATAAAGGGCACGAAGCATAGAAGGGTCCCTGCGGTTGCGGCGGGCTTCGCACGGCCCTGCCTGAGGTGCAACTCAAAGCCGGTTGCCTTGCGGCAGAGTCATGGCGGGGAAAGGCCGCCATGCGCCCAGGGCGGGTTGTGGCGGGACGTACCGCGATGGGATCATGCCGCATTGCAGCGACAGGAGCACGCGATGTCAGGCGAGGTATCGCGGGGTCCCGCGGTGGCGGTCGGGGTGCTGATGGGCTGCGCGGTGATCTGCGCCGCCCTCGCCATGGGCCTCCGGCAGAGCTTCGGCCTCTTCCTCGCGCCGATGACCGCGGCGCATGCCTGGTCGGCCTCCGGCTTCGCCTTCGCGATCGCGCTCCAAGTCCTGATGAACGGCATCTCCCAGCCGATCATGGGCCAGATCGCCGACCGGATCGGCGGCCGGCGGGTCATCATGGCTGGGGCGCTGCTGCAGCTCATCGGCGTGCTCGGCATGGCGCTGTCGGAGGGCCTGCCGCTCTTCACCTTCTTCGCCGGCCTGGTCATGGGCTTCGCCGTCTCGGCGGCCGGCATGCCGGTGATCATGGCCAGCCTGACCCGGCTGCTGCCGGAGGCGCAGCGCGGCCGGGCGATCGGCCTCGGCACCGCCGGTTCCTCCTTCGGGCAGTTCCTGGTGGTGCCGCTGGTCCAACTCGGCATCACCGGCTTCGGCTGGCAGATGGCGCTGGTGGGCGTCGCCCTCGCCTCCCTGCTGATGATCCCGCTGGCCCTGCCGCTGAACGACCGGCCGGCCCCGGCCGCCCCCGGCGCGGTGGCCGAGCAGACGGCGATGGAGGCCTTCCGCCTCGCACTCCGGACGCCGACCTTCTGGTATCTCTGCTGCGGCTTCTTCGTCTGCGGCATGCATGTGTCGTTCCTGGCGATCCACCTGCCGGGCTTCGTTGCCTCCTGCCACCTGCCGGCCGCGGTCGGCGCCGGCGCCATCAGCCTGATCGGGCTGTTCAACGTGGCCGGCTCGCTGATCGCGGGGGAACTCTCCACCCGCTGGAAGCGGCGGGAGCTGCTGGTGGGGATCTATGCCTCCCGCGGCGTGGTGATGACGGTGTTCCTGTTCGCCGAGAAGACCACGGCCAGCGTGCTCATCTTCTCCGCCGTCATGGGGCTGCTCTGGCTCTCCACCGTGCCGCCGACGGTGGCGCTCTGCGCCCGGAATTTCGGCGTGCGCTGGCTGGCGACGATCTTCGGGCTGGTCTTCCTCGCCCACCAGATCGGCGGCTTCACCGGCGCCTGGCTGGGCGGCCTGGTCTTCGACCGGACCGGCAGCTACGACCTGATGTGGGTGATCTCCATCCTGGCCGCCGCCTTCGCCGCCATCGTGCACATGCCGGTGAAGGACGGGCCGCCGAAGCCAGTGGCCGTGCCGGCCTGAGGGGGCGCCCCGGCAGCCCGGTGGTCCCGCCGGTTTGGGCCCCGGCCAGATCAAGGCTAGAACAGCCCCCTGACCTGGACGGAGGATATCGGATGCGGCGTTGGGCCCTGTTGCTTGCCCTGGGGCTGCCCCTTGCCGGGGCCATGGATGCCGGGGCGCAGCAGCGCCAGGGCCCGCCGCATGAATGGACCTTCGGGGTCTGGACTGGCGGTCTCTACCCTGCCGGGGATACCGGGACCCCCGCCTGCTTCGGCAGCCCGACCGTCATCTTCACCCGCGACGTCGTCATGCGCGTCTCGGTGCTCGACACCGCCTATCGCCAGCGGACGATCGAGACGGTGGCGCTGCAGCCGGACGGGCTGGAATTCCGCTTCACGCCCATGGCGCCGGTGGTCGGGCCGCTCGGCAACCGCATGCCGCCCGATGCCGGCTTCGGCTGCGGTGGCAATCCCAACATCCTGCGGGTGGAGCGCAAGGGCCCGGACGAGATCGCCTTTCCCGGCTGCACCGAATTCCCCTCCACCCTCAAGCGCTGCACCACGGCGGCGAAGTGAGCGGCGGCCCGCAACGGCCTGCCGGACCGGAGTTTGAGCCATGCGCATCGCGCTGATCCACGCCCTTCGCCACTCCCCGCCACCGATCGAGGCCGCCTTCGCCCGGCTCTGGCCGGAGGCGCGGCTGATGAACCTGCTGGATGACAGCCTCTCGGCCGATCTGGCGCGGGACGGGTCGCTGACGCCGGCCATGACCGAGCGGTTCCTCACCCTCTCGCGCTATGCCGCCGGCACGGGCGCCAACGGCATCCTCTTCACCTGCTCCGCCTTCGGCCCCTGCATCGAGGCGGTGGCGGCCGAGCGCGCGCCGATGCCCGTCCTCAAGCCGAACGAGGCGATGATCGAGGAGGCGGTCGCGGCGGCGCGCGAGGCGGCGGGCGGGCGCCGGCCACGCCTCGGGCTGCTGGCCACCTTCGCCCCGACGCTGGAGAGCATGCCCCCGGAATTCCCCGGCGATGTGGAGATCCTGCCCTGCCATGCCGAAGGCTCGCTCGCCGCGCTCGACCGCGGCGATGCGGCGGAGCATGACCGGCTGGCGGCGCATGCGGCGCTCCGCCTCAAAGAGTGCGACGTGATCGCGCTGGCGCAGTTCAGCCTGGCGCGCGCCGCCCCGCTGGTGGCGGCGGCGACCGGCCGGCCGGTCTTCACCACGCCGGACAGCGCGGTGCGCAAGCTGCGGCGGTTGCTGGACGCCTGACCCGCGCGCCGGCCCTATCAGAGCCGGGCCTGACCGGGCCATCTTTCACCGGTGGCGGACCGGAACGCGAATGGCTGGCGATGACGCCGAGGGTGCGCACCTCCTGCCAGCGCCCTACGCCGCCCGCGCCCTCGCCCCATGCACCCCGGCCAGGATCTCGTAGGACCGCTTGCGCGCCGCGTGGTCGTGGATCTGCGCCGTCACCATCAGCTCATCCGCCCCGGTGCGCGCGATGAAGTCGGCGACGCCCCGCCGCACCGCCTCCGGCCCGCCGACCACGGCGCAGCCGAGCGTATGCTCCAGCACCATCCGCGCCCGGGGCTCGAGCTGCACCTCGAACCCCTCCACCGGCCGCGGCAGCTTGCCCGGCAGGCCGCGGCGGATGTTCAGCATGGCCTGCTGCTGGGAGGAGAAGAGGAAGCGGGCCTCCGCCTCCGTCTCCGCCGCGCAGACCGGGATGCCGAGCATGACATGCGGCTTCGCCAGCCGCGCCGAGGGGCGGAATTCCGCGCGATAGGCGGCGATGGCCTCCATCATCATGGCCGGCGCGAAATGGGAGGCGAAGGCATAGGGCAGCCCCAGCATGGCCGCGAGCTGCGCGCCATAGGTGGAGGAGCCGAGGATCCAGACCGGGATGTCGAGCCCCTCCCCCGGCACCGCGCGCAGGCGCTGCCCTGGCTGCGCCGGCTCGAAGTAGCGCATCAACTCCATGACATCGCGCGGGAAGTCATCGACATCCCCCGCCAGGTTCCGCCGCATCGCATGCGCCGCCACCTGGTCCGTCCCCGGGGCGCGGCCGAGGCCGAGATCCACCCGCCCCGGATGCAGCGCGGCGAGCGTGCCGAACTGTTCCGCGATGATCAGCGGCGCATGGTTCGGCAGCATGATCCCGCCGGCGCCGATCCGGATGCGCTGCGTCCCTGTCGCCACATGCGCCAGCGCCACCGCCGTTGCGGCGCTGGCGATGCCCGGCATGTTGTGGTGCTCGGCCATCCAGAAGCGGTTGTAGCCCAGCGCCTCGGCATGGCGGGCCAGGTCGGCCGAGTTGCGCAGCGCCTCGCCGGCATCGCTGCCTTCCGGCACGGGGGAAAGATCGAGGATGGAAAGATGGACCATGGGCCTGATATTGGCATGATACGCTGAGGGTCCAACCGGCCTCGCCAAGGTCCGCGGGCGCCTGCGGGAAACCAGCGGGGGCGACTTCGCTTTCAGGTTTCCACCTCCCTGCGACAGGCTGATGCAAACCTCCACCCCCGAAACCGGAGCCGGCCAGGAACGCGGCACGCAGGGACCGCGCTGGCAGGGCTATGCGATCGGCCTGCTGGCCTTCGCCCTGGCGCTGGCCGGGCGCTTCGCGCTGATCGGCGTTCTGCCGCCGACCGGCTTCCCCTTCCTCACCTTCTTCCCCGCCGTCCTCCTCACCGCCTTCCTCGGCGGGCTGGGGCCGGGCCTGCTGGTCTCGGCGCTCAGCATCCTGGCCGCCTGGCACTCCTTCATGCCGCCGGCCGGCTCCTTCACGCTGAAGACCACGGCCGATGTCATCGCCCTGGTCTTCTTCGCGGTGATCCTGCTGGTCGACTGCATCGTAATCCATGTCATGAACCGCTCGCTCGGCCGGGTGCGGGCCGAGCAACGCCGCAACGCCACCCTGGCCGGGGAGCTGGCGCAGCGCCTCACGGAGTTGGGCCGGCGGGAGGAGGAGCTGCGCGCCGCCCTCGCCGAGGGGGAGGCGGTGCGGCAGCGGCTGGCGGCCAGCGAGGCCCGGCTGCAGGCGTTGAACCAGGACCTGCAGGCGCGGGTGGAGGCCGAGGTCGCGGCCCGGGAGGCGGCCCAGATCCGCGCCGCCCATGCCGAGCGGCTGCAGGCGCTCGGCCAGCTCGCCGGCGGCATCGCGCATGACTTCAACAACGTGCTGCAGGCGGTCGGCGCCGCGACCGGCCAGATTCAGCGCCGCGCCAAGGAGCCGGAGGCGATCCGCCGCCTCTCCCGGCTGGTCACGGAGGCCACGGCGCGCGGCGCCGCCGTCACCAACCGGCTGCTCGCCTTCGCCCGCCGCGGCGCGCTGCGGGCCGAGCCGGTGGACGCCCCGGCGCTGCTGGACGGGCTGCGCGACATGCTGGCGCATACCCTCGGCCGGCCGCTGACGATCCGCATTGGGGCCGCCGCCTCCCTGCCGCCCCTGCTGGCCGACAAGGCCCAGCTGGAGACCGTGCTGGTCAACCTGGCCACCAATGCGCGGGACGCCATGCCGGAGGGCGGCACCCTCACCCTCTCGGCCACGGCCGAGCAGGTGAGCGACCCCCATCCCGCCGCGATCGCGCCCGGGGCCTATCTGCGGCTCGCGGTCCGCGACACCGGCACGGGCATGACGCCGGAGGTGCTGTCGCGCATCGCCGAGCCCTTCTTCACCACCAAGGAGGTCGGCCAGGGGACCGGCCTCGGCCTCGCCATGGCGCGCGGCTTCGCCGAGCAGTCGGGCGGCGGCCTGCTGGTCGAGAGCGCGCCCGGCCGGGGTACCACCGTGACACTCTGGCTGCCGCAGGCCAAGCCGAAGGATCGCGCCGCCGCCAGGCCGGCCCCGCCCCCCGGCATCCTGTGCGGGCTTGCCGTCCTGTTGGTCGATGACGAGTGGCCGGTGCGGGAGACGGTGGCCGCCGAGTTGCGAGATCTCGGCTGCCGGGTCACCGTGGCCGAGAGCGGCGAGGCGGCACTGCCGGTGCTGCGCGGGACGGCGCATATCGACGTGCTGGTGACCGACCTCGCCATGCCCGGGATGAGCGGGCTGGCGCTGATCGACCATGCCCGCACCCACCGCCCCGGCCTGCCCGCCCTGCTGCTGACCGGCTTTGCCGGCGATGTCGAGGACGAGGCGGCGGAGTGCGACTTCGCCCTGCTGCGCAAGCCGGTCACCGTCGGGCAGATGGCCGCCGCCCTTGCCACCCTGCCGATGCCGAAGGCCGGGGCGGTGGTGGAGGGCAGTGCCGCCACCGCCCCTTGATCGCGGCACGGCATGCCGAGCGGCCGCGCCCGGCCATGCAGGGATGGTCGCCGCCCGCAACCCGTTCGGGCTCGGCCCGGCCAATCTCGGGCGGCGTGCCGGAACGGCGATCCAGGTCCTGGGGCCTTCCCTTCAGTCCGCTCCGGGACTACGGCGGATTGCGTTCATATCTGAACACCCATCCGCTGTTACTCTTTGCTTTTGGCGCAGTTCGACTTGGGTGTGGGATGGCTTCGGCAGACCGCAGGTAGAACTACGCCAGTGCCCGATCCAGCAGTGCCTTTCCGGTGAAGCCTGGGCGCAGCATCGCCCGGTGCCAACCGAGGTA
>JAESGY010000244.1_pt1 | contig 35862 bp, 37 predicted proteins | sample 9269841 | NCBI WGS metagenome assembly JAESGY01 (sample SAMN17022865, study PRJNA683097) | algae metagenome | isolation source: Spirirestis rafaelensis WJT71-NPBG6 and co-occurring heterotrophs from... | place: USA: Pinto Wells, Joshua Tree National Park, Colorado Desert, CA | collected 2006-08-15
CGACTTCCCGCCGCCGGCTGATCATCTGGTTGGTGAAGTCCTGCAGGCAGCCGATCCGCTCGGCCACCGTCATGGTGGGCCACAGGCCACGACCATCGTCATAGGCCGCCACGGCGGCCTCGAGGGCTTCGATCGCCTCCCGTTCTCCGCCGGAGGGCACACTCCCGAGCTCGATCTGCTCAAGAGGGCCATCCGCCGTTCGGATGCAGACCGGCGACCGCACGGGGTCGACGGGTCCGTTCCAGGCCTTGCGTTCGCCACTGACGAGATAGATGCGTTGATGAAAGGGCCGCGGAGGGCGGTGGTCAGCCGGGATCTCGCTGTCCTCGGGAAAGAGCTGCCTCAACGCATCGGAGTTGGCCATGTCCTGCCTCCTTTTCGCCCGTCAACGTAATCGGCCAGACAGGCAGATCTGTGGCTTGTTCGCCATTCACCCGGCCTGTGATGGTCTTGATTCAGTTGAAGATTGCTGGATTTTGTTTGGGATTGCGACAATCAGAGTCCGCTCGACATATTCCTGCAAGAACTGGCCGAAGACTCCGCGAACCTCCTTGCTTGTACCCGGCCTACTTCCTCTAGGGCTCTAGTGTACTTGTTCCCCAACTCGGCGGCGATCTCACGGGATCGCCGTCTCTTTATGAGAATCTTCGTTGTGTGGGTGCTTGATCCCGGTGATCTGCAGATTGAGCTACGGACAGTCACCTGCGTGCAGACCTTGCGATGCCGACGCGTTCGGCTGTGCTAGACGAACAGTGGCAGATAAAATCCGCCAATAATGAGTGTCAGCATGAGCACTGCAGTAACAGGAGCCCAGAAGGAGCCCCCGATCATTGTTGCGGTCCATGGCTTTGTCCTCACCGGTGAGGCGACGGCACAGCCGTGCCGTTCAGGTTTCGGATTAGTGCGGAGGCGAGACATCCCGGAGACTGGCGTCATGAGCCGCGCCCACGATCATGTCGACAGCAGCAGCCAGTTCGTCTTCGTCAAACTCATAGCTTCCGACACTGTCGATGGACGCCTGGTGTCGCCAGTCAAAAACCTCGATCCAGAACGACGGTAGACCATGGTAGGCATCTGCCGGATGAAGCTCGGTGAGGCGGACCTCAAGCGACCCGAGCCGCATTACGACGACCGATCGCGAGTTGTCAGCATCAACCGCCTTGTACACGAGCTGCACATAGGCCCGGATGATGCGCTGCTCGATCTCATCGGCACAGAGAGCTGACGAGAGGGGATAGTCGACACACGCTTGCTCTGCGGCTGCGTTGGTGAACCGTCCGGCTGCGGGGATGAACATTGTCAGTTTCTCCGACAGTGGGGTGTTCGTCCACCAGCAGATCCGATGAGCGGGCGATAATTGCGCGTTAGATACAGATCTGTATCTATTTCTGCAGAGATAGACCAAGCTGACGTATTTCACAAGCCTCCAGCCGATGGCAAAAATCACAGGCAACCCTTGCAGCCATGCCGACTCAGCCGAACTTGGCTCCATCAAAAAGCTAAGCTGTAGAGATACAAAATAATTTTTTAGCTCTTGGAGACGGTCGGTGCAGAACGTGGGGCCCTGGTGGCCTGCTCGGCAGTTCACTACGCCTCACCGTCGCCGAATTGACGAAGGTCGTTGCCGAATGCGTACAATGCACCCTGTGCCGATTTGGGCAGGGATCGCAAAGATAACGCAAGATCCAACTAGTCTGTCCAATTTTCTCTAGAGCCATAGCCCTGCAGATCAGGCACAATGCTCGTGTTCTGGATCGAACGTAATCCCTCCTGAGATTTGAAAGCGCCTCGCAGGCGCTTTACCGAAGACAGGAAAGCCCGTGACAACGCATGGCAGAATGACTCGCAGCAGCTTTGCATCGGTAATGCCCGTGCACGCTGACCCCCTGAGCTTTACAACTGCGTCTTTCAGGAGGGTGGACCAGGTGACGTTCACCCACCGCACGACTACAGAGGCAGCGGCGGCCCTACTGCCCGTCGATTTGGAACTAGATGAGAGTCCTATGGTCTCGGTCATGTTCCTGTCCTACGCATTCAGCAGCGTCGGGCCATTTCGCGAGTACATCCATATCATTCACGCACGCTTCCATGGGGAGGATGTCGGGTTCGTTCCACACATCTTCATCTCGAATGAGCGCGGTATGCTCGCCGGCCGCGAACGAGAGGGATACCCCAAGCTCTTGGGTGAGATCGATTTCGACATGAACGAGGCTAATGTGTATGGCCTCATTACGGCTAGGCTCTCCCGCCCGGCTGGCGTTACATTGGCGCAAGGCATATTCCGTCCCCGCGAGTTGGTTGCCGAAATCAATTCGGCCGAACCGCGTGTGGTCAAAGCCCTCGGCCTGCGGGTCATCGGCTCGGCTGTTCCTGGAGGTCCCATGGCCGTATGCGAGCTCGTCCCATCAGCGCTCGAGTTTTATGCGGGGGAGGTCTGGTCTGGCGACGGTACCCTGATGTTTACAGGCGCCTCCGCGTTCTCGCCGGTGCACGAGCTGCCGATCCTGGGAGCAGTCGAGGCTACCGCCTTCTATAACTCGGCGTTTCGGTTGCGCCGCCCCACCGAAACCTATCCTGTCACCAGCTGACGAACGGGCTCAGCGTCGATCGGGCGAGTGATTTTTATGCCGGCGCAATCCCATGCTCATGGGTACAACGGGACCTCCGAGGTATCTTCGACGGGACAAACGTCTACACGATGACAGGTCACTTCGTGAGGTGGAGCGCTAAAGACCCTCAGATCGACAAAACCGCAGTCATTGATGAGCAAAAGGAGCGGCTATGGCGAATATGGGCAAACGCACAGCAGCCCTCACAGGCGCGGGCAGTGGGCTCGGTCGAGACATTGCACTCGGCCTTGCCGCGAAAGACTATCACGTCTTCGGTACAGCGATTTCGGCAGACGAAGTCGCGGACCTTCAACAGGCGTCTGATGGCAGCGTGACGCTGACCCGCTGCGACATCACCGATCAGTACGCCGTGAACGGTTGGGCTCGAGAGGTCGCAACTCAGACCGGTGGCGGCCTGGATCTTCTCATCAGCAACGCCGGCATTCTGACACCCGGACCCGTTGAGGTTCTGCCGCTCGACTCCATCCGGCGCGAGTTCGAGGTGAACGTGTTCGGGGCCCTGTCTGTCATCAATGCGTTCCTGCCAGCGCTTCGGCAGGCACGTGGGCGCATCGTCCAGATCAGTACCTGGACAGCGAGCCTGCCACTTCCCTTCAACGGGGCATCAGGCGCATCGAAAGCGGCTATGGATGTGTTCGCCAGCGTGTATCGGGCCGAGCTAAAGCCTTCTGGCGTCGATGTCGTGGTTGCCGTCCCCGGCAACATGAGAACCGGTGGTCCCGCGAAAACGGCTGCTGCCCTCACGCGCATTTCCGAGCAGATGACGTCCGAACAACGCGAGCTGTACGAGCGATCCTTCGATACTTTCGCGGCGGCCCTCAACAGCATGCAGAGCGGCGGGCTTGGCTCAGTCTCCGCCGCCAACAAAGTCATTGAACTGGCGGAGCAAGTACCCGCTCCCAGCCGCGCCCCCGTGGGCGCGGATGCCGAAGAGATGCTCCGGATCGTTCGCAAGAAATCCGACCATGAGCAGGATACGTTGCGTCTCCAACTCGTCGGCTTGAGTTAAGGCCTTCTGACACTCACTGCTTCACGGACAGGAGTTACCGATGATTGAGCTCGTCCGTCCCCATCCCATTCATAAACTCGGTACCCGCGAACCGTTTCCTGTGATCAGGTCACCGATCGCGCCTGAGTAGACAGGAGAGCCAGATGGCCAGAACCGTAGCCGAGCAATTCATGGAGATCCTTGCCGCAGCTGGAGTACAGCGGATCTATGGCATTGTGGGCGACAGCCTCAACGGGCTGACCGACGCGCTTCGTCGCCAAGGCAAGATCGAGTGGGTTCCTGTCCGACACGAGGAAACTGCCGCCTTCGCGGCAGGCGCGGAGGCCCATCTGACGGGTGGACTGGCCGTCTGCGCCGGCACTTGCGGTCCCGGCCATCTGCACCTCATCAACGGCCTGTTCGATTGCCATCGCTCGCGGGTGCCCGTGCTTGCGATCGCGGCTCATATCCCATCCGCCGAGATCGGCTCCGGCTACTTCCAGGAAACGCACCCGCAGTTGCTGTTTCAGGACTGTAGCCATTACTGCGAGCTGATCTCGAGCGCCAACCAGATGCCGCGTACTCTGGAGATCGCGATCCGCCACGCTGTTGCCCAGCGAGGCGTCTCGGTTGTGGTCCTGCCCGGTGATGTTGCCCTTCAGCCCACATTAGAAACCCCAGCGCAAAAAACCGCAACCCTGTTCCCGCCGCGTGCAATCGTGACGCCCACAAGTGAGGATCTGGGCCGGCTGGCTGCTTTGCTGAACAGCGGCAGTCGCGTAACCCTCCTCTGCGGCTCAGGTTGCGAGGGAGCTCATGACCAGCTTCTGGCACTCGGGGAACGCCTGAAGGCCCCGATGGTGCATGCCATGAAGGGCAAGGAGCATGTCGAATGGGACAACCCCTTTGACGTGGGGATGACCGGGCTGATCGGGTTCTCGTCGGGCTACTATGCCATGCTCGATTGCGACGTCCTACTCATGCTCGGGACGGACTTCCCGTATCGGCAATTCTATCCTCATGGGGCGGTGAGCATTGCCCAAATCGATCTCCGGGCCGAACAGATCGGGCGTCGGGCCCCGGTTGATCTTGGCATCGTCGGAGATGTGCGAGCGACAATCGAGGCCCTGTTGCCGCTTCTGGTGGAAAAACAGGACCGCTCGTATCTGGATCGGGCTCTGGAGCATTATCGCAAGGCACGCCGCAGCCTTGATGAGCTTGCCGCCGGCTCGCCCGGGCGGCGCCCTATTCATCCGCAGCAGGTTGCGAAGGCTATCAGCGATCTGGCTGCCGAAGATGCTGTTTTCACCTGTGATGTCGGCCTGCCGACGGTATGGGCAGCTCGCTATCTGGCTATGAACGGTCGAAGGCGGCTTCTGGGATCCTTCTGGCACGGCTCAATGGCCAACGCGCTGGCCCAAGCCGTCGGGGCCCAAGCGGCCTTCCCGGAACGGCAGGTGATCTCGCTGTCCGGCGATGGCGGGTTTGCCATGCTGATGGGCGACTTCCTCAGCCTTGGGCAGTTGAACCTGCCCGTGAAAGTCGTGGTGTTCAACAACAGCTCCCTGGGTTTTGTCGAGGTCGAGCAGAAATCCTCCGGGATCCTGCCCATTGGTACGGAGCTCAAGAACCCGAACTTTGCCGCCATGGCCGAAGCAGTTGGGGTGCGTGGGATCAGGCTTGAGGATCCCGAGGAGGTCGAGTCCGGCTTAGCCAACGCTTTTGCTCATGATGGGCCGGTGCTGGTCGATGCGGTGGTCAACCGGATGGAGCTTGCTTTGCCGCCGGCCATCACCAGCGAAATGGCCAAAGGATTTACGCTGTACATGTTGAAGGCTGTGATCAGCGGCAGGGGTGACGAACTGATCGAGTTGGCCCGCTCCAACCTGTGGCGTTGACCCGGAGCTTGTCACGTTTGCAACAGGGGCGATCACACTGGGTAAGCGTAGCTCGTTCGCATGATCTTGCCCTCGACTCGCGGCACCTGATCTCACCGCGAAAAGGCGTGGTGTGCAGGTGAGTGAAGATCGGGCTGACAGTAAACTGGCGTCATTTCAACCGAAACGGCGGAGATGCGGGGAGCGGTATGAACTCTGTCTCACCTGGCACACCAGGGAACTGGCGATCACGCCAGTCCTGGGCCGCCTGCTCAATGCGCTCCTTGCGGCTTGAGACAAAATTCCAGTAAATGTAGCGCTTCTCAGGAAGGGGCTCGCCGCCCAGCAGCATCAGGCGGGTTGCGCCCACGGCCCGCAGCACGATCTCGGCACCAGGCTTGAACACGACAAGCCGATCCTTGCCGAATCCGCCCGTCTGCCCGGCAATCTCGATCTCACCGCTCACCACATAAACCGCGCGCTCCACGTGCTCGGCCTCGATGCGGAGCCGGGCTCCATCACGCAGTGAGACATCAGCATTGAACAGGTCAGAGTAGGCACGGGTGGGTGCCCGGCGCCCGTGCAGTGTGCCAGCGATCAGCCGCAGATTGATGCCTTCTCCCTCGATATGGGGCAGTTCGCCTGCATCCACGTGCTGGAACCCAGGGGTCGTTTCTTCGTGACCCGTCGGAAGGGCGACCCAGCTTTGGAAGCCGAAGACCGTCCCTCCCGTGGAGCGGACCGTATCACTGCTGCGCTCGGAGTGAACGATGCCGCGCCCGGCTGTCATGACATTGACCTCGCCCGGATGGATCGGCTGGACATAACCTTCGCTGTCACGGTGAAGGAGTTCGCCATCGATGAGATAGGTCAGGGTCGCCAGCCCGATGTGCGGGTGGGGACGCGTGTCGACTCCTTCGCCTGCCCGGAAGGCGACAGGGCCGAAGCTGTCGAGAAAGATAAAGGGGCCAACCATCCGACGGTGAGCGGAGGGCAGGGCGCGTCGCACTTCGAAGCCATCCCCGATATCACGCACTGCAGGCAGGAGAACCTGCTCGACTTCGGCTGCGTAGGAGTGAATTGTCATGGCGATGTCCCTTTTGCCCCGTCGCGGTGTGTCAAAACACGTAGCCTTTCCTTGCACACTACGTTAGCTGGCGCTGGTCAGCGGCGACGTGCGTCCAGGCTGAAGCGCCCAGCGCCAAAGGCGGTGACTTGCAGCAATCCACCGACCATGGCGATGTTCTTGAAGAAGTGGATGAACTGGCTCTGGTCAGCGAGATTGTTGTGAAAGGCGAGTGCCGTTGCAAGGGTGAAGGCGGCAAGGCCTGCTGCCACCAGCCGAGTGCGATAACCGGCAAGCAGAGCAAGGCTGCCGAGGATCTCGACGACGACTGCAACAGCGAACCCGAGTGGCGCCAGCGGCAGACCCATGGCCTCAATGTAGCCGATTGTGGCGGCGGGAGCGGCTAGCTTCGACACACCGGAGAGGACGAAGATTGCGCTCATGAGAATCCGGCCGGCGAGGGCGGCGGCATCGATAGAAGCGGAAGCCGGGCGGTTCTGATCGAAAGCGTGAGAGGCAGTTGCAGAGTTTGACATGCCGGTTTTCCTTCTGCGGCGGCGTGCTTACCAAAGAGTGCCGAGGACAGGACAAGAAATGCCACTGCTTGACATGGCGGAGTATCCGTCCAAGCCACAAAATGCGACCGGCGCGGTCGATTTTGGCAAGTCTGATATAGCCAACGCAACATCCGACTAGTTGGGGTGCTTTCCGGTACAGCCATAGCCCTGCAAATCAGGCACAATGCCCTGATCCCGATGCTTTCGTCCGCGACTGAAGGCTTTCGGTCAAACTCCTCCCGAGACCACAGGAGATACTTCCTCCTGAGACCTCAGGTACAATCCTGTATCAGCCTGCCGGCCGTTCCTATCGGCGGACGCAAGCTCCCCTATCTGCTCGGCCTGTCTTTAGATCCGCAGGAGGCATCATGTTGGAAGATTTCAAAGGGAAAGTGGTACTGGTCACCGGCGCCGGCTCCGGCATTGGACAGGAGGCTGCCCGCCTGTTCGCTGCCCGTGGAGCACACGTATTCTGCGGTGACGTGAATGAATCAGGTCTGGCCGAAACACACGATCTGATCACTGCAGCCGGTGGGAAATCTACAACGGCGCGGGTCGATGTCTCCTCGGAGAAAGATGTATCGGCATTCGTTGGCCTCATCGATAAAGAGGCCGGTCGCCTCGACGCAGCGTTCAACAATGCCGGGATCACAGGTGGCGCTCACCGCATTGAGGATTTCCCGCTCGACGACTATGAGCGGGTACTGGCAGTCAACCTACGGGGCGTCTTTCTGGGAATGAAGTATGAGCTGCCGCTGATGAGACAAGCGGGAGGTGGGGCAATCACAAACACCGCCTCGGTCGCAGCCATGACGGGTCCAGGGGGCATGATCGCTTACGCAGCATCGAAGCATGGCGTTCAAGGAATGACACGCGTGGCAGCACAGGAAAATGCTGCGCATAGGATTCGCGTCAACGCACTCGCGCCCGGGTGGACCGAAACACCACTGGTTGCTTCGAACAGCGTGCAGAACCCGGCGTTTTCAAAACTCGTTGAATCCGCGATTCCCGCCCATCGCGGTGCACACCCGAAAGAGATAGCCGCGGCGGCTGTTTGGCTGTGCTCCGATGAGGCAAGCTACGTGTTCGGACACATGCTTGTCGTAGACGGTGGAATGACGATTGGCGGTTTCGAATTCTAGAGGACGCGTTAGGATCTAAGTGGCTGCTCAGGCTATTCGTTTAGTCAAGAGGTGGCTCATTGCATGGTACCCATGGCTCGATGGTGGCAGCAAGGCTCTTCCAACTCTTGGCCAGGCGGCGGTTGCGCACGAACCAGGCAAAGGGGCGCTCGGGGAAAGGCGGACGCTGAACTCACGCGTTGCATCTCAGCGTGCTCGGCCTGCGCTAGGACGACGTGGCGTTTAACCCACAACAAAGGGAAGAATTTAGCGATGATTGAGATCATTGATACGAATGATAGTCGCGCGGTTCGCAACAAGAACAACGTTCTCGCCCTCTACGATTTGATGATCAACCAAAAGAAATCGAAGGAAGCTGCGGCCCAGTTCGTGCACCCCGCATACGTCCAGCACAACCCTCTGATCCCAGATGGTTCAGAGGCGCTGGGGGCTAGCTTCAGCCAGTACACGGGAGAACATGTTCAAGCACGCGTTGTTGTCCATCGCATCATTGCCGCCGGAGACTACGTGTGGGCGCATGTCCAGTTCTTGAACGTGTTCACCAACGATCCGCAGGACACAGGCGTCGCCGGGGTCGACATCTACAGAATAGACGCCGATGGACAGGCGGTAGAGCATTGGGATGTTCTGCAGCAAGTCGGTGACCCAAGCAATTCCGCACCGTGGCTGGCACCGAACATCCAGCGTGCCAACCCTAACGGAATGTTCTAGCGCAATGAGCCACGAGCGCGGCTTCGCGGCTGGCATGGACCATCGGCTTCTTGGGCACGCAGCCGAGGATTACGCAGGCTCCGTCAATCCGGTACCCCCCTGCGATCATAACCTCCGCGTCTTAAATCCCAGTGCCGCTGCCCGGCGCGTCAGCTTCGAAGGGCTGCGGCTTGCACTTGCCGCAGCTCTTGCGGTCCCTGGCGGCGACGAGGGCCGCGTTCGCGATGCTGAACGTAACGGCGCCGGCCAGGACTCCGCCGATGGTGGCTGCAGCGTTGACCAGGATGAGTGCCTCGGACGCGACCTTGAACGAGGCGGCAGAAAGCAGCACGCCCGCGCCAAGTGACATAAAGGCGGCAATGGACCGGTGCCGGATCTTCGTGGTGAGCCCGAGGATAGCCTCGAGAAGCAAGCCGGACGCCGCTGCCACCCCCAGCAGAAGGCCCACGTTACTCCGACGATCTCCTCTGGCATTGGGGCTCTCAAGTGTCTCACTTGGTTGCGGCTTAGATGCGACCTACGTCCTCGATCTGGGGCAGGTTCTTCCTGACCGCGTCCTGGATCTTCTCGAAGGCACGCACCTCGATCTGGCGCACGCGCTCACGGGAGACGCCGAACTCCGTGGAGAGCTCCTCCAGGGTGATCGGGTCGTCCGAGAGCCGCCGCGCCTCGAAGATGCGGCGCTCGCGCGGGTTGAGGACGGAGAGCGCGTTGCGCAGGGCCTTGAGCCGGTTCTGCCCTTCCTCTTCCTCGACGAGCACCTGCTCCTGGCTCTGGCTCTGATCGACGAGCCAGTCCTGCCATTCGCCGCCGCCTTCGCCCTCGTCGCGCAAGGGTGCATTGAGGGACGAGTCGCCGCCGAGCCGGCGGTTCATGTCCACCACGTCCTGCTCGGTCACGCCGAGCTGGGTGGCGATCTGCTTGACGTTGTCAGGGTGCAGGTCGCCTTCCTCGAAGGCCGAGATGCGGCCCTTGGCCTTGCGCAGGTTGAAGAACAGCTTCTTCTGGTTTGCGGTGGTGCCCATCTTCACGAGGGACCAGGATCGCAGGATGTATTCTTGAATCGCCGCCTTGATCCACCACATGGCATAGGTGGAAAGGCGGAAGCCCTTGTCGGGCTCGAAGCGCTTGACGGCCTGCATCAGGCCGACATTGCCTTCCGACACCACCTCGCCGATCGGCAGGCCGTAGCCACGGTAGCCCATGGCGATCTTGGCGACCAGGCGCAGGTGGGATGTGACGAGTTTGTGGGCGGCTTCGCGATCTCCATGCTCGCGCCAACGCTTGGCGAGCATGTACTCCTCGTTGGGCTCAAGCACGGGGAAGCGACGGATCTCATTGAGGTAGCACGAAAGGCCTCCCTCACTGGCGAGCGTTGGCAGCGCTGTAGCCATCGTGTCTCCTCCTTTGGTTCTGGTGTCGAGATTGGTCCTCCGGGCATTGCGTGCTCGTCATGGCCATCGCTGTGCAATCTCTCACGCCAAGGAGGCTCCATGGAGCAGGGCACGACATGCCTGCTCGCAGCTGCGACAGGCCTCGGCACAGACACGACAGTACTCATGCATGGCGGCATGCTCCTCGCATTCCTCCGCACAAACCCGGCATGCCTCGGCGCAGGCCATCAGCTGCGCCTCCACCAGCATCGGGCTCGGGCGTGTCAGACGGGCGACGATACGGGCCGTGGCAAGGCATACGTCCGAGCAGTCGAGGCAGGTTCGGACGCAGCAGACCAGGTCTGCCACGTGAGGCTCGCCCAGGCATGCATCCGAGCAGGTGATGCACAGGCTGCCGCACTTGGAGCACGCTGCGGCGCATGCCTCGATCAGTGACAGATCCGGAGGACGTTGAGGGTGGGTTGAGAAGACTGCTTCGATGCTCTCCATGGGCGCCTCCAAAAACAAATGCTTCAGCGCGTAAAGCTGTCGCCGGCACGGCTAGCCGCCAAAACGCTCCGTGCGTATGGTCGTCGGATTCAGACCGAGATCCAGAAGATGACTGGTGACAGCTTCCACGAAAGGGTTCGAGCCACACGCGAAGGTCAGTCGCGGCGCAGCGCCAAGCCTTGTCAAAGTATCTTCAAGAAGTCGCACATCGACCCTGCGGCCAAAATCCTGCGGCCGCCGCGCGGTATCCCTCGACAGGCTCAGCACGAGCGTGAAAGCACCTTCGGCTGTATCGCGTGCGATTAGCTCCTCACGGAAGATCACGTCATCCCAGCTTCGAGCGGCGTAAAGCAGAACGACAGGAACTTCGCTACCGACCACAGCGCGATGGCGTAGGATCGACAGGAGCGGCGCGACCCCGGACCCGCCGCCAATCAGCAGGAGAGGCCCGCCATCCTCCTGGCCCCACGCAAAGTGACCGCCGAACGGACCGCGGACCTCAATTGTGTCGCCGACCTCGGCCACATCGTGGAGAAAGGGCGAGACCTCGCCGTCATCAAGGCGTTCGATGACGAGTTCGTAGAACCCCTCCAGTTCGGGTGCGGACGCAACCGAGTAGCTTCGCTGGGCCTGATAGCCATCCGGTGCCGTGAGCCGAATATCGAGGTGCTGACCCGCCCGGAAGGAGCGCCATATCCGGGGACGAAGGAAGAAGCTCTTCACCCCTTCCGTTTGGCGCTCGATCTGCTCGATCGCCGCCTCCTGCCACTGGACGTGACCTGCCTGTAGAGTGGCGTCTGCCATGATCAGTCGCCCCTGTAGCGCTGCTCGCGCCAGGGATCGCCATAGATGTGATAGCCCCGCAGCTCCCAGAAGCCCGCCTCGTCACGTTCCAGAAACTGAAGCGCGGTGACCCACTTCGCTGACTTCCAGAAGTAGAGATGCGGCACGAGGAGCCTCGCCGGGCCACCATGCTCAGGCGTCAGAGGCTTGCCTTCGTAGTGCGTGGCGACCATGGCCTTGCCGCCGAGGAGGTCCGCCGTGGGCACATTCGTCGAGTAGCCGTCAAAGGAATGGGCCAGCGTGTAGTCGGGTGGTGACGCAAGCCCAGCTTCGGCGAGAATATCGTCGATCAAGACGCCTCTCCACGGCGTGTTCAGTTTCGACCACTTGGTCACGCAGTGAATGTCGCGGGTCATCTTGGTCTGCGGCAGAGCCAGGAACTCGGCCCAGGTCCAGCGCATCACGGGACGGACGCCAACTTTGAGGGTGAACGACCAGTCCCCAAGTGAAACCCGCGGGGTCGGGCCGGCGGTGAGGACCGGGAAGCCCTCAGTAAAGGATTGTCCGGGCGGGATGCGATCCGAATGATCCGCGGACGGCGCCTTGCTGGTAAAGCCACGTGTCACCATGATCCTGCTCCTTGATGTTAGCCTGTCACGTCTACCTGCTTTGGGACGGGGTCCGCTTGGCTGGCAGCTGCCAGCCAAGCCGGACGGAATGGCAGGTGTAGCTGCCCGGGTATCGCTCCAGGAAGTCCTGATGCTCGGTCTCGGCCTCCCAGAAGTCACCTGCTGGCGTGACTTCGGTCACCACTTTGCCCGGCCATAGCCCCGATGCATTGATATCGGCGATCGTGTCTTCGGCGACCTGCTTCTGTTCATCGCCGGTGTAAAAGATTGCTGACCGATAGCTCTCCCCGATGTCGTCGCCCTGGCGGTTACGCGTGGTCGGATCGTGGATTTGGAAGAAGAATTCGAGAAGCTTGCGATAACTGATGGTGGCGGGGTCAAAGATGATTTCGATGGCTTCTGCGTGGCTTCCATGATTGCGGTAGGTGGCGTACGGCACGTCACCTCCCGTGTAGCCGACGCACGTGGAAACCACGCCCGGTTGGCGGCGGATCAAATCCTGCATTCCCCAGAAGCAGCCCCCGGCAAGGACCGCGCGTTCGGTTGATGGCGTCATGCTTTGCCTCCTCCGCATGCGTCTCTGCAGCTCATCGATCCTGCAATGACGCACGTTATGTTGACCTCACTTGGTCTGCTTAGCCACGTCCTGAGCCTTCTGGTAGCTCTCGGCAACAGCCTGGAAGTTGGGTGCCACCAGCGCGTACAGTTTTGCGATTTCAGCTGCTTCAGGGCGGTTCCACGTGCGGTGGGTTTCGGACAGCACCGCGTTCGTTGATGTCGGAATGACGCCACCCTGCACAAACCGTGCGATCGTTGCTTGTGACGCCAACTGGCCCGGGTCGCCGGACGCATCAATGACGGCATAGACCTTGAACCCTGCGGCTTTGGCATCCAGTGCCGGGAACATCACGCAGACGCTGGTCCAGACGCCCGCGATGATCAGCGTCTTGCGACCCGTGGCACGAACCGCTTTGACGAAGTCTTCATTATCCCAGGCGTTCACCTCGCCTTTGCGTGGCACGTAGAGCGCATGCGGTGCGAACTGCTGGATCTCCGGCATGAGCGGTCCGTTCGGGCCGTTCGGCTCAGACGCGCTCGTAATAACAGGGATCTTCAGAATCGTCGCCAGCTTCGCAAGCATGACGGTATTCGACCGCAGTTCGGAGATGCCGATGTCTTTGACGGTCTGAAGCAGACCTGTCTGATGGTCAAGCAACAGGATCAAGCTGTCGTTCACGTCGAGCAGGGTCTGCCCGCCACCTGTGGGCAGCACGCTCGAAGGAGGAGCGCCGGCCGTCTGGGCTACCGCGCTCAGATTGGGCGATAAGACACCCATCGCCAGAATGGCGAGGCACTGCAAGGCGCGCTTCAACACGTTCAAATTTGGTTTGCCGGTCATGGTCAGCTCCATCGATTGAATGGCGGACCTTACGCCTGGATGGCGAAGGAGCCAGGTAAATTCATGGCGGTCAGTTCATGGCGAGCCATTGAGACGGGAGGGGGCGCAGCCGTCCCTCTCCTGCGACGGTTGACGATGTCTAGGTGCTGCCATCCGCCTCCTCCTCGAAGGTGACCGCGACATCGGCGTTCGCTGACAGGCGCACCTTGTCGCCCTCGACCTCTGCAACGAGGGATGTCGGAATGTAGTGATGGTGGCCCTGGTGCGAGCCTTGGCCGCTGTCTTCCTTCGTCAGCTTGATCCGCTTTCCCTCCAGTTGGTCAACAGTGCCGATGTGAACACCGTCGGCCCCGATCACTTCCATATGCTCCCTGATTGCGCTTATATCTGTCATGTGCCTTCTCCCGTTTGCGGTGGTAGGTCATTGGCCTTGCGATCACGCTCAGACTCTCGTCCTCATTCGGCGATTGCATCGATCGTTTGCTCCTCCTTCTCACCAAGTGCGCCCTACAGGGCTAATGCTGGTGCCGGCGGCGGGCTTGAGCGCCAGGCTCGCCCGGTCCGGCCCATTTCTTCGCCGACGCGAAAGAGCTCGCCCATGTACTCGCGGTCGAACTCGGAGCGGGTTGCTGTCGTGAAGTCCGGCGGGATGGAGGTGAACAGAACCCGTGCGTTGGTCTCGCGGGCAATGCGATCCAGTCGCCGCAGGTCCGACAGGCCCTGGTACTTCGTCAGCGTCGTGATGGACCGCGTCGCCAGTGGGAAGGCTCTTTCCTCAGTTGGCCTGTAATCGGGCGTGAGCTTGCCGTTGCGGATCACGTACAGGGTGCGCTCTCGTGGACGACCGAAGGCCATCTGCTCGAAACGGGCGAAGCGGGTCCGCGGGGGTGCGAAGAAGAGTTGAGCGGTGACACCGCCGTCAACATGCAGTTCGTCGTAAGTGCGTCCTTCCGCGTCCACTCGGATCCGCACAGCCGGAAAGAGGCCCGGCAGTGCGGTTGATGCGAGCAGGATCCGGACGATGAGATCGCGCCGCTCGGGTTGGCGGCTGGCTGCGATCGCCGAGAGATCCCAGATTACCGGCCGCTGGGCATCAATGTTGGTGGTCTGCACGAGCAGGCGGCGGCCCTTCGCATACTCCCGCGCGACCGCATCCAACACATCATCGGTCATATATCGCTCGAGCAAACCCTTGAGCGGGGCGGTGTCGTAGCGGGACGATCCCATAAACCCGAGCAGCCCGCGATCGACGACGAGATCCCTGTCGCCGTACTGGGTGTAGATTTCCTTCAGCACGTCGTCATAGGAGGGTCCAAGGAAGGCGAAGGGAGCCGCGAGAGCGCCGGTGGAGACGCCGGTCACGACCTCAAAGTCAGGCCGCTGCCCGCTCCGCGTCCAGCCGGTGAGAAAGCCGGCCGCATAGGCGCCATCGCCGCCGCCACCAGAGATCGCCAGAAAGTCAGCCTTCCGGGTGCTGGCTCCCGGCTGGCCCGCAAGAGCGGCGTCTCGGACCTGCCGATACTGCCGGCGGATGATCGCCTCGACTGTCGGGGTGACCACGTCGCCCCAGGAGCGGATGTCGCTATAGCCGCTGACCTGAGCGGCCTCAAGCTCCGGTCCCGGCACGGCCGTGCGCTCCTGCACCGCAACGCAGCCGCTCATCATGACCGCAAGCGCCATGATGAGACCTGTTTGGGCTGGAAGGTGGAACGTCATGTCTCGCCCCCTTCAGAGTTCGATGGACTAGGGCTGCCCGGCGGTGCCGCCGGTCGTCTCGGTCGGGTTCTGCATGTCGGCCGGGGCGGGTCCCCGTTCACCAGCACCGTGCTCCAGCCGTCCTGCAATCTCGGCCACGTGCCGGCCCTGGAAGCGCGCGCCGTCGAGCTCGTTCTGGCTCGGCTGGCGCGAGCCGTCGCCGGCCGCGATGGTGGTGGCGCCGTAGGGCGAGCCGCCGGTGATCTCGTCCATCCGGGTCTGGCCGGCAAAGGAGTAGGGCAAGCCCACAATGACCATGCCGTGGTGCAGCAGCGTGGTGTGGAAGGACGTGATGGTGGTCTCCTGGCCGCCATGCTGCGTGGCCGTGGAGGCGAACACGCTGCCGACCTTGCCCACAAGGGCACCCTTCACCTACAGGCCGCCGGTCTGATCGAGGAAGTTGCGCATCTGAGCTGCCATGCCGCCGTAGCGGGTTGGCGTGCCGAAGATGATCGCGTCGTAGTCGCCGAGCTCGTTGGGGCTGGCGATCGGCGCGTCCTGGTCGAGCTTCATGCCTGATTGGCGGGCGACCTCGTCCGGCACGAGCTCAGCAACCCGCTTGATGGTGACGTCTGTTCCGGCCACCGAGCGGACGCCTTCCGCAACGGCTTGGGCCATCATCTCGATATGACCGTAGGAGGAGTAGTAAACAACCAGGATCTTGGCCATGGGAGGCCTCCATGTTTGTGTTGCGACAACGCGGTACGAAGAGACGCAAACGCGTGTTCAAAACTTCACCTCCTCCTGGACCGCAATCAGGAAGCGACGCCGATCGAGGACGTCCGCCAGGACGCCTGCCCGAACAGCAAAAGGAAGACCGGCAGGATCCCGGCAGCCTGAATCATACCCGCCGGTCGCGGCATCATGCTCAAAGGGGCGGACCTGATCACAGCAACTGGGCCTCCGCGTTCTTTCCCGGCCAGCACTAGTACAGGGTTGCAAGCGCCTCCCGTGTGAAGTCGCGCAGCTGCTCGCAGCGGCCTTCGCGGATCTTTGTCGGCCATTGCGGATCGGACAGCACCGCCCGGCCTACAGCCACCAGATCGAAATCGCCGCGCTCGAACCTGCGGACCAGTTCGTTCAGGGAACTCGGGCGAGAGCTTTCGCCCTGGAACGAGGCAATGAACTCGCCCGACAGACCCACCGAGCCCACCGTGACCGTTGCCTTGCCGGTCAGCTTCTTGGCCCAGCCCGCGAAGTTCAGATCCGATCCTTCGAACTCCGGCTGCCAGAAGCGCCGCTGCGAGCAATGGAAGATGTCGACCCCCGCTTCCGCCAGAGGCCTGAGCCAGGCGTCCATTTCCTTGGGCGTCTTGGCGAGCTTTACGGCAAAGTCCTGCTGCTTCCATTGCGACAGGCGCACGATCACGGCGAACTCCTCGCCGACAGCCGCCCGTACGGCTTTCACCACCTCGACCGCGAAGCGGCTGCGTTCGGGCAGGGTCGCTCCGCCCCAGCCATCTGCGCGTTTGTTCGTGCCGGCCCAGAAGAACTGGTCGATCAGGTAACCATGAGCACCATGGATCTCGACCGCGTCGAAGCCAAGCCGCTTCGCGTCACCCGCCGCGCGGCCGAAAGCGGCAATGGTTTCGGCGATGGCGCTGTCGGTCATCTCAGTTCCGGTTCGCTCGCCGGGGACAACGAACCCGGACGGGCCCTCGAATGGCGCCGGCGGCATCCAACCGGAGGGATGCGGGTGCATGACGCCCATGTGCCAAATCTGCGGCGCCATGGCGCCACCGGTGGCGTGCACCTGATCGATGACGCGCTTCCAGCCTTCAAGCGATTGCCCGCCGTAGAAATGCGGCACGTCCGGATCGTTTGAGGATGCGGGCCTGTCGACGACGGTGCCCTCCGAAATGATCAGGCCGACCTCGCCGCCGCGCCGGCCGTAGTACGCGGCGACATCAGACGTGGGGACGCCACCCGGTGAGAACGACCGGGTCATCGGAGCCATGACAATCCGGTTCTTCAACTTCAGGGACTTGAGGCTGAAAGGCTGGAAAATGGCTTCCATATCCATGACACTTATCCGTTTTGTTGAAGCCGCAGAGTATCCTCGCCGCTCCTTCCAACCTCCTCGGAACACTCGGCACGAGCAGCCGAGCGACCCCAAAACGTCCGGATGTCAGAGGCTGGCACATTCGCTCCCCAAGCCCAGACTACACTGGCAGCGAGTATCAAAAGCTCACCCACAACCGCACAAAATCCCGGATCCGATGGGCGGTGCGCCTCGCACCCCAAAGCCCCGCCAGTGCCAAGCACGATGCCGAAATACGAAGCTGGAACGTTTGGGGTAGTCATCTCTGCCTTTCTTGCTCGATGGGCTTGAGCTCACCGAGCAGCGTTGGGATCAGCTCCGAGACCGTGGAGCCTTGGTCGGGATGCAGCCAGCATTGACGCAGGTTCCACCCACCTGCTTTCGTTCGCTCAGGGCGACTTTCATGCTGGCCTTTGTCAGCCACTCTGTTAGGGCGGGGCCATCCTGCCCGGCACCGATGGTGATGGTGTCGAAGACGGTCGTCATGTGACGACTCCCGGAGGTTTCCGGGGCTGAACCGGTCTCCTGTGGCCACCAGCAGCCTGTCGCCGCAAGCGCCCATTCTCGGCTCGCAGCAAGGCCATCTCCTGCCGGATCGGGGCAAGCCCCTCAACGAGCTCGTCTTGCGTAAATCGAGGGGTGATATGTTGCGGACAGTTCCAGTCGAAGCCCGCGACACTGATCAGCACGGCCCGCTCAATCCGGGCCCGATAGCCCGGCATCACGAGCTGCGCCAGGAGCTCCGGATTATCCCGCACATCCGTAACGGCCATATGGCCCAGAATCTTCAGACGCTCGCGATGGGCGTAGTCCATTAGGATCAGCGACACGCGATCATTGCTCATCACATTGCCGGTGGTGATGTACTGTTTGCTGCCGCGGAAATCGGCGTAGCCGAGCAACCGCTCGTCAAGCACGCGCAGGAAGCCTGGCGGGCCACCGCGGAACTGCACGTAGGGCCAGCCGGTCTCGGAGACGGATGCGATGTAGAAGCTGTCGCGTGCGGCGATGAAGGTGTCCTCGTTGGGACCAAGCCGATCATTGGTGTCGGGACCACCTTCGCGGCGGGCATAGGGGACCCGGCTTCCCATTCTCTTCTGCATCGCTTTGACTGCTTCGGTGAAGACGATTTCCGAATATTTGTGGCCCATCACGCATCAGTCCTTTTAGCTATGAACGCTAGGACAGGAGGACGATCTGTCATTGGAGGCCTCCTTATCTACGGCGGGTCCATCAGGTCCTTCCGTCCATGATCAGCGTCTTGCGGACGCCAGCTCCCACACGGCGTCCGCGAACTCCCTGGGGGCTTCCTCCGGAAGGTTGTGGCCTACGTTGGGAATCACGCGATGCTGGCGCCCTCCCGTGAACTTCGCGGCTGTCGATTTTCCGTCCGTGGCCGGCACTACCCCGTCCGCGCCCCCGTCGAGCGTGATCGCCGGCACCGTGATAGGAGGGAGTGCTGCGAGACGCTTCTCTACGTCTTCGTACGGCGGGTACCCCGCTGCCAGACCAAGGCGGTGCCGGTAGGAATGAATCACCACATCGACATAGTCCGGGTTGTCGAACGCGCTGGCGTGCCGGTCGAGCGTCGCCTCGTCGAAGCGCCAGGTCGGCGAGTTGCGTTGCCAGAGCGTTCGCGTGAGCTCGCGCCTGTTGGCGGCCAATCCAGCGCGTCCACGCTCAGTCTGGAAGTAGTACTGGTACCAGAGACCCGACTCGATCGAGGGTGGGAGCGGGCGTCCGGCATTCGCGATGTCTTGAATCAGATAGCTGTTGACCGACACAAGGCCCGCGCACCGCTCGGGCCAGAGGGCCGCAGGAACGCAGGCGGCCCGTCCGCCCCAGTCGTAACCCGCCAGGACGGCACGGTTAATCCCCAGTGCATCCATCAGGGCGATTGTATCGACGCCGATCGCACCTTGCTGACCTGCACGCGGTGTGTCTCTGTCAACGAAGTGCGTCGATCCGTGCCCACGCAGATAGGGAACGATCACCCGGCACCCGTGCTCGGCAAGCATCGGCGCGACGTCGGCATAGCTGTCGATGGAATACGGGAATCCATGCAGCAGCAGCACCGGTGGGCCATTGCTCGGACCGGCCTCATGGTAGCCGACGTCGAGGACGCCTGCCCTGATCTGCTTGATGGGAGCAAACCTCAGGCCGGATTCCTGTGCCTTGGCGGACCTGGTTTGTCCGGCGCCCATGAAAGTCATTCCTGCTGTTGCCATGCCGGCCCCAAACGTCCCGAGGAAGCTTCGGCGGGTATGAGTGATCGAGTCCGGCATGGCCTGGCAGCTCCTGTTGGCAGACAGATCAGACGCCCATGTAGACCAGCTTCGTGAACCCGGGGGGTTTTACCGCGAACTGTCCCCATTTGGCGTCATAAGCGGCGGTCGGCTTGGCCGCGATGATCTCGTCGAGCGAGCGGCCTTGTTTCTTCAGCGCCGACACCTTCTCGCGGATGTCGACAAGCATATCGCGGTAGGCCTTGACCTCCGCCTTGTTGCTGACTGGGCCATGGCCCGGAATGACAATCGTCCTGTCAGTGGCGGCGGCGAGATTGGCGTCGGTCGCCCGGATCGTTCCGTCGAGGCTGCCGCCGGTCGAGTAGTCGATGAACGGGTAAAAGCCGTTCCAGTACGTGTCGCCGGTATGCAGGATATCGGCCTCTTGGAAGGTGACGGAAAGATCGCCATCCGTGTGGCATGGCCCATAGTACTTCAGAGCGAGCGTCGCGCCGTTTGTCTTCAGGGTTCTGTCATTGGCGACGACTTCACTCGGAACAGCACCGGCAGGGGAGGGCGGGAAGTTGAAGTCCCAGTCCTCGACCCGCGTGGCCTCCGAGAGATGCTTGCGGGCATTTTCGTGGGCGATGATCGTGGCGCCATCCTTCTGGAGCCACTCGTTGCCGTCGGCATGATCGAAGTGCCAGTGGGTGTTGATCACGTACCGGACCGGATCCTTGCTGAGGCTTTCCAGGGCCTCCTGGATGCGCTGACGCGAAGCGGTCATCCCGGTGTCGACCAGCACCTTGCCATCAGGTCCTGTGAGCACGCCGATGTTGCCGCCCGAACCCTCGAGCATGCTGATGTTGTTCCGCAGCTTGTGGATCTTGATCGGCGCCTCCGCAGCCGCGGCTCGGAAGGCATCGACGACGTTGCGGGATTGCGCGAAGACCTCGCTGGGGGAGAGCCATCCACCTGTGGCTGCGAAGGTTGTGACCCCGAGGCAGCACAGGCAGAAGCCGCGGCGGGACAGATGGGGTTTGCGGGCATAGGTCATGAGAGCCTCGGAATACCTTACTGGACAGAATGGTGTATGCGACCAACAGGCTGGCTCGTTTCAGCTCTTGATGAAGGCGAGCAGATCCTGGTTGAGACGATCCTTGTGGGTTGTGGCAATCCCGTGCGAACCGCCCTCGTAGATCTTGAGCGTTGCATTCGGGATGATCTTTGCGGACCGCAAAGCCGAATTAGCGATCGGTACGATCTGGTCGTCGTCGCCATGGATGACGAGCGTTGGAACCGTAATTTTCTTCAGATCCTCGGTGAGGTCCGTCTCCGAGAACGCTTTGATGCCAAAGTACGATGCGGGAAAGCCGGCCATCATGCTCTGGTGCACGAACTGCTCGCGCACGCCCTCCGAGATCTTGGCGCCGGGTCGGTTGTAGCCGAAGAAGGCCATGCTCAGATCCCGCCAGAGCTGCGTCCGGTCGCCAAGCACGCCGGCGCGAAGTTGATCGAAGTTCTCCTTCGGCAGGCCCGTGGGATTGGCCTCCGTCTTGAGCATCAACGGCGGAATGGCGCTGACCAGCACGGCCTTGGCGACCCGCGAGGTGCCGTGCCGGCCGATGTAGCGGGTGACCTCGCCGCCGCCTGTGGAATGGCCGATATGGATTGCATCCCGCAGATCAAGCGCCTGGACCAGTTCGGCAAGGTCGTCCGCATAGGTGTCGAGGTCGTTGCCGTGCCAGGTCTGACCGGATCGGCCATGGCCGCGACGATCATGGCCGATGACGCGGTAGCCGTTGTTGGCGAGAAAGAACATCTGGTCCTCCCACGCGTCGGCGGTGAGCGGCCAGCCATGACTGAAGACCACCGGTTGCCCCCGACCCCAGTCCTTGTAGTAGATTTGTGTGCCGTCCTTGGTGGTGCTCGTTCCCATCAGCTGTCCTTTCGTTGGCTGGGCGGGAAGGGGCTGGGCCGCCGACCGGTCGGAAGCGGTGAGCAGGGCCGGGGTTGCCAGGGTCGTGGCCGCAAGCAGACCGGTGGCACCGGCGAGAACAGTCCGCCGTGATGGGTTGGCGGGATCAGGAGGGTATTCAGCCAACCTATGGGACATGGTAACTCCCTGAAAGCGTGATCGACCGATCGATAACCTCGGTTCGCAGCGTCTGCGTGGGCAGAGGGGATGTGATCATCGAGCGAGGCCGACAACGTGCCGGCCTTTGGCGGTTCATGGGAGTGAGGATAATCCTGTCCGGCGGTCCGCCGTTATCCACGTATTGTCGGAACTAGCCGACAATTGCGGGGACTTGCGGCAAAGTCCAAAACAATCAGAACTCTTAGTTCGCTCCGTCTGTTGTTCTCTGCAGAATCCTGAAGAAACCTGAAATTTCCTGAGTCAGGGTGCGTGGGTGTCATCACAGGACGGACGGATATATGAATCCGGACAGTGGGCTATCGACCTGGGCCGGCACGAGTTGCTGGCACATGGGGTACCGGTCCCGATCGGCGGCCGTGCGTTCGAGATCCTTGAGGTTTTGGTCCGCTCCGCCGGCGAGTTGGTCAGCAAAGACGATCTTATGTGCCAAGTGTGGCCCGGCGCGATCGTGGAGGATAACACTCTCCAGGTGCATATCTCGGCGCTTCGCAAGGCCCTTGGCTCCGACCGTGGCCTGCTGAAGACAGTGTCCGGGCGGGGCTATCGCCTTCTCGGCAGTTGGAGCCCGCGAGCGGCGAACGCCATGAACATTGTTGTGAACAACAGGTATGCGGCACTCTCCGAGCCGTTCCAGAGCAATTTGCCCTATGCCGGATCCAACCTGATCGGCCGGGCCGCCGCCCTACAGTACCTGCGCGACCGGATCTCGGCCTACCGGGTGGTCACGCTCACCGGACCGGGGGGCATTGGCAAGACCCGCCTGGCTCTCGAGGTTGCCCGCAGCCTGATGCCAAGCTTTCAGGGGGATATCGCCCTGGTTGAATTCGTATCGCTGGCTGATCCGCGGCTCGTGCCATCGGCAGTCACAGGCGCACTTGGGCTGGCTTCGCGGGAGGGCGAGATCTCCGCCGCCTCCGTCGCCCGGGCGATCGGACAACGATCGCTCCTGCTCGTCCTTGACAATTGCGAGCACGTCATCGAAGCGGCCGCCGAGTTCGTCGAGCAGGTCGTGCGTCACTGTCCGCGCACGTCCGTTCTGGCCACCAGCCGGGAGCTCCTGCGAGTGGACGGAGAGTACGTGTACCTTGTCCCGCCGCTCGAGGCGCCATCCGAGTGTCAGGAAATGCCCGAGAATGTGCGGGAGCATACCGCCGTGCAGCTCTTCCTAGCCCGGATGGAAAACCTATCCTCACATCATCCACTCCAAAATAATGATCTTCTGACCATCGGTGCGATCTGCCGCCGCCTCGACGGCATTCCACTGGCCATCGAGCTGGCTGCGGCGTCCGCAGCCACATTGGGGCCTGAAGTCGTCCTGTCGCGTCTCAACGATCGCTTCACGCTGTTGATACAAGGCCGGCGCACGGCCCTGCCTCGGCATCAGACGCTACGGGCAACCCTGGACTGGAGCTATGAGCTTTTGCCCGAACCTGAGCGCCGGATGTTGCGCCTGCTTGCCGTCTTCCCGGCAGGGTTCACCCTTGAGGCGGCGATTGCTGTGATCAGTGACGCCGAAGCCGACGCATCGACGATCGTTGAGGGGATCGACAACCTTGTTGCCAAGTCGCTCCTATCCCTGAACAAGTCCGATATGCCATCCCGTTGGCGACTGCTCGAAACGACGAGGGCATATCTGCTCGGGAGGCTTGCCGAAAGCGGAGAAGCCGAGCATGCGGCGCGGCGGCACGCTGAGTTCTTTCGCAACCTGCTGACGTCCGGCACGCCAGGGTCGAAACCGGAACCAACCCAGGACCGGATGCACCGGTTTGTCCGGGAGCTCGACAACATTCGCACCGCCCTAGCCTGGGCCTTCTCCACCACGGGGGATGCTGCGATCGGCGTCACGCTCACGGCAGCGTATGTACCCGTTTGGCTTCATCTGTCACTCGTGGGCGAATGTCGTGAGTGGGTGGAGCGGGCGTTAAGCAGCCTTCAGCAGGAATGGAGCCCGAGTTCCCGGTTACGCATGGAGCTCACGATCGCGCTCGAGTTCGCGGTGCATTATACGATGAGCCCTTCGCAAATCGGCGAGGCCGTCCTAACCCAGGCTCTCGAAACCGCCGAAGCCCTGGATGACACGGAATCGCAACTGCGTGGGCTTTGGGTTCTGTTCGCCCGCCGGTTCATTAGCGGCGACAGCTTGGTGGCTCTCGATCTGGCGAGGCGGTTTTCGCACGTGACCCGTCGCACGGCGGATCCCGCCGACATCCTAGTGGGTGATCGGCTCATCGGATCGGCACTGCATTATGCCGGCAAGCAGCGTGACGCCTTCCGGCACCTCCAGCGCGTCCTTGATCTCTATGTTCCCCCTGCCAGGCACCGGCATACGGCATGGTTCCTGCACGACCAGCGGCCCTTGACGCGGCTGATGCACGCGCGGGTGTTGTGGCTGCAGGGCCTCCTGGACCAGGCCAGACATCAGGCGGTGTTAAGCGTGGACGAGGCCAAGGCGACGGATCATAAGCTGGTAGTCTGCTACGCTCTCGCTAACACCGCCTGTCGCATTGCGCTCGAAACAGGCGACTTCGCCCGGTTTGAAGGTTCGCTCGCGATGTTGAAGGGTTTTGTGGAGGGCGCCAGAGGAACCTACTGGAACAGATGGGCACTCGGACTCGAAGGCGAGTTTCTGATCCGGCAGGGTGAGTTGGCGCAAGGTGTTGGGCTATTACGCAATGCCCTTGATACCCGCAGCCCAGGCGAGTGGATGTTACACTACCCGGAACACCTTGGGGCACTGGTGGAAGGACTGGCCGGTCGCGGGGATATTGCCGGGGCGGCTGCCATACTCGACGAGACGTTGGGGCGGTCTGACCGGCATGGCGCTCATTGGTATGTTCCAGAGCATCTTCGGATGAAAGGCCAGTTGATGCTTCAGGCGAGCACAGGTCAGGCTATGTCCGAGGCCGAGAGCTGCTTTTATCGTGCCCTCAGAGTCGCGCGGGAGCAGGGGGCCCTGTTCTGGGAACTGCGGATCGCCCTCAGTCTCGCCCGGTTGCGGGTCGTTCAGGATCGGCATCAGGACGCCCGTAGTGAGCTCCTGCCGGTGTACAGCCGATTCACGGAAGGTTTTGAGACAGCGGATCTCCGTTCCGCCCGGGATCTCCTCAGCCTTCTTGATTAAGAAGATTTCAGAACAGCGTAAAGGAACCCAGTGCCGAACTGGTGCCAGATGGTATTGCTTGGCATAGGTCCAGCGCTCCCGCAGCGATGCTGACCGCGGCGGTGGAGGATCAAGAGTTCTCCGGGAGGCCACCAATGGGCCTAAATGATGCCTTGGGACCGCCGGCGCAAGATCGTACCAGTACAGAACACGGGGCGATCATCGACCCGCATCCTGATTGCTGCTCCCGGTCATGTGGGAGCAACCACCCATACCAAACTGACATCTGGCAGGCCCATCCAGTGGAGGGACGAGCAAATGCGTAAACACGGGCAGACTGGACAGAGGCAGGACGACCGGGGCGGGGGCTCTGGCGCAATCGGTCAGCGCCTCGCCGATCTTTTTCAGGTCAACGCTGCGCCTGCCTTCATCGTGCGCAAACTGGGCGTCACAAAGATGGCGGTTACCGAGATCCGTGCGGATGATCCGGTGCTCGGGCTCACCCCTCCCGTTCCCACCGAGGACGCGTTTCTCCTCAGCTTGATGTTCAGAGGTCTTGACAACCACGAGGCTTGGGAGAGTGAGCGGCCATGCCCTCGGCACTCGATTGCAGCCGGCCAGTTCATTATACGGGACCTGAAGCGCGAGCAAGCGGCTCTGATCGAGCAACCGCATCATTCCCTCCAACTCTATCTACCTCGAGCAGCACTCGACGAGATCGCGGACGATGCGGAGGTCAGCCGTATTGGCGAACTGCGCTACCGGCCCGGCGTGCCGTTCAGTGATCCGGTGGTGTGGCACCTGGGCTCGTGTTTGCTCCCGGCGCTGGAACACTCCGAACAGGCGAACCGGTTGTTTCTCGAGCATGTCACGCTCGCCTTGGGAATTCATGTCGCCCACACCTATGGCGATCTGAAACCTCTCTCGAAAACGCACAAGGGCGGCCTCACGGGCTGGCAGGAGAAGCGTGCTAAGGAGCTTCTCAGTGCGAATTTGAGCGGCGGGGTGTCTCTCAGAGAGTTGGCCGAGCAGTGTGGTCTTTCGGTCAATCACTTTTCCCGCGCGTTCAAGCAGAGCACGGGACTCGCGCCTCACCAGTGGCTCATCCGCAGGCGGGTCGAGGTGGCGACGGCCGTGCTGAGCAACCCGCACATTTCGCTGGCCGAGGTGGCGCTGATCTGTGGCTTTGCCGATCAGAGCCATCTCACGCGAGTTTTCTCTCACATTATGGGCACCAGCCCAGGCGCTTGGCGACGCACCTACGGGATCAACGGTGACGACATCAGCGCGTAGATCAACGAACAAGCGGAGCATGTATCGAACGAGTAGAAGAGAATTGTTCAATCGGTGGAGTTTTCATTCAATCGGTGGGGGTTTTGTTCAATTGCTCGCGTCGCCGACGAGCTAAAAAAGGCTGTTCAGCAACAGAGACGTGGTGACGTGCATGAATCCCGGACGGTGCTGAAGAGGTGGGTCACACCGGCGAATCACGCTCGAAGCGGTCAATCGAACGCCGTTTGTGCAGCTCTGATTATTCATGACGAGAAGCTGTTCTCGCACTCAAGTGATCACTGCCTGTAAACGGTGGTACGCATTCCGGTATTCGGTATTTGACGACGCGTCCCAGCAACGAGTATCGCGCGGCGTTCCAAGCAACACGGAGGCCCCCATGAGCCTGGATAATGCCCTCAACCTGCAACTTCGCAATGGCCAGCTCTGCGAGATCTTAAGGTTGGACCGTCAGTGGGACGCGTTGGCGGCCGAGCATGTGGTCATGCTGCGCCCCAAGCCGCATGACTTCAGCCTGCATAGCAGTCGGCACTACCTTGCCCTGCTGAATGCGTACCGCAGGGATGGGGAAACCTTCGCGGACGAACTTCCGCGCTCCACCTTGCGCGATGGCCGGGGCAAACTGATCTTCATCCCGGCCGGCTGCCGCCTGCAGGGCTGGGCCCAGCCGGGAACCACGCCCGTGGCCTTCACGGCCGCCTATCTTGACGCGGCCATCGACTCGCAGCTCGAGCTCGCGCAACGCCAACTCTACCCGATGCTGCATTTCGAGCATCCGCTACTGGCGCAGATGATGCTGCAGCTCGACCGGATCCTGGCGCAACCGGAGATGTATTCGCAGATTTATTCCGATTCGTTTGCAGTCGTTCTGCTGTCGGAAGTCATGAACTGTCAGGCGATTGGTCCTTTGCGGGCCCCCCTTGCCGAGCGGCCTCCGGCAAGGGGGGGACTGGCCAACTGGCAGCGTAAGGCTGTGTGTGACTACATCGAGGAGAACCTCAACCAGGACATCTCCCTGGCCGAACTGGCCGCGATTGCCCGGCTCAGCCCGTATCACTTCTGCCGGGCGTTCAAAGAGGCCGTGGGGGAGCCACCCCACCGTTACCAGACGTCCCGCCGCATCGCGCGAGCCAAGGCGCTATTGGCCGATCCCCCGCTGTCCATCGCCGACGTGGCGGTCACCGTCGGCTACGGCAGCCCAAGCCGGTTCTCGGCCCTTTTTCGGAAGATCACCGGCCACTCGCCCCGGGCCTACCGGCGGCAGATGATCTAGAGTTTGGCTCACCTGGGCCAATGACGCGAGCGTTCCTTGGAGGAATGGTGACATTCCCGACAGGAGGGCAGACCGATGATGATCATGCCGTGGTGCAGCAGGTCGGGGCTTCCGTTCCCGGCGGAGATCCTCAACCCTATGGCCGAAGCATTGCCCCTCCCTCCCGGTGTCTGTAAGCCCAACATAGCACCAAGCCGCAGCTCTATCGATCAGGTCTTCGAGTTTGTCGGGGTTTGCGAGACCCTGACCAGCGTTGAGGCCATCATGGATTCGATCGGCTCGCTCGTGGCAGACCTCGGCTTCTCGTCGGTGATTGTGACCAGCCTCCCGCTCATGAACCGACCCATGGAGCCCCTGGTCCTCCTCAGCTGCTGGCCACGCGGTTGGGTCGAACGCGATTCCTCGCAGAACTACTTCGAAATGGACGCTAGTTCGAGGGAGTTGGCGGCCGCTCACCTTCTCGCCCTTGCCGCCTACGGCAGGCTTCGGATCCTGCTTGGTGACAATCCCCCTGCGAGAAGGAAGCTGACGCCGCGCGAGCGCGAGGTTCTGGCCTGGGCCTCCGCCGGCAAGAGCGCCTGGGAAACATCCGTTTTACTTGGTATCTCGGAGGCGACCGCCATCACGCACCTGGACCACAATCCGGCGCAAGCTCTACGTCGCCAACACCACGCACGCCGTGGTCGTGGCCCTGCAGATGGGTGAGCTGCACCCCTGCTGACTATCCTAAGATCTTGGGATGGCGACCCGCCTTCGGTCGGGCAACAATCGTTGCCCAGCTTCCAAGGCAGCAGGAATGGCATGGGCGACCTGCCCCGGGCCGGCAACCAGGAGCACCCGTCTGAGCGCCATGCTCGGTTCTTTGACAGGTGATCTCAACGGCGCGTTAAACGGACATCCCAATGCCCAAGAGGAAAGATCTCGATGGTGGAGAGTTGACCCGGGAGGAAACGGTCGATGCCCTGCTGCGGAGAGTTGCAGCCTACACGGTCGTTCTGAAACGGCAGGTCACCGAGGAGGACTACAAGGCCCTGAAGACCCTGCGTCCCTTTCTGAAGGCTGCCGACAGGCTGATGGCGGAAATCGGCTACCAGGATGAACCGTAGCGGTTTCCATACGCTTGATCGACGACTGTAGGGTCCTGCGACAGGGGTCTAATGCAGAGCCGCAGCCGCCCTGTGCTTGGACTCCCGAGCAGCCTCGAGGACGAACTCGGCGGCGGCAGCCATAGCACCCGGTGCAGGCAGATCATCGCATCTGGTCGTAGCAGCGGGATCAATCCTGGCCATCCATCCTCAGCCCTGCAGCAGGGGATCGAGTTGCCCCTTATGCCCGAGGGTATGCAGGTCATCGGAGCCGCCGATGTGCCGCCCCCGGATGAAGATCTGCGGCACGGTTGTGCGCCCGCCAGCCTTCCCGATCATCTCCGCCCGCTTCTCGGGCTTGGCCTCGATGTCGATCTCGGTAAAGCTGGCTCCCTTCTGCGTGAGCAACCTCTTGGCCGCAGCACAATAGGGGCACCAGCTCTTCGTATAGATGGTAATCTCTGCCATCATCATCTCCATTATGTGGATCAATCGCCTGATGACCTGCAGGCTTTGAGAAAAACGACCACCTGGGTACAGGCCTTTCAGGCCGCTGCATTCGTCTGGTTTAGAGAAACAACGGCAGATAAAGTGTGCCAACCACCAGCATCAGCACGAGCACTGCGGTGACAGACGCCCAGAAGGATCCTTGGTCATTGTTGCGGTCCATCGGCTTGTTCTTACTCGTGTGGCGGCGGCGCAGCCGTGCCGTTCAGGTTGATGGTGAGTGTTGACGTGAGATGTTCCGGGTGTCGGCTTCCTGCGCCGCGCCCACGATCATCGCGACAGCAGCAGCCAGTTCGTCCTCGTCGAACTCGTAGCAGCCGATGCTGTCGATGGAGGTCTGGTGCGGCCAGTCGAAGGCCTCGATCCAGAAGGGCGGTACGCCAGGAGCGGTGTCATCCGGATGTATTTCGGTCAGACGGACCTCGAGTGGCCCGAGCCGCATCACGACAACGGATCGCTGGTTGTCAGCGTCCACCGCCTGGAACACCAGCCCGACATAGGCCCGGATGATGCGCTGCTCGATCTCGTCGGCACAGAGATCGGACGAGAGAGGGTAGTCAATGCATGCTTGCTCTGCGACTGCATGGGTGAACTGTATGGCTGCGGGGATAAACATTGTTGATCTCTCCAGGACGGCATTGAAGATGCTGACGGTTCTCGTTGCAGAATCGATTGGATCGCCGGTTGCCTTGACCTCGTGATTAGCGGCCGACCGACGACGTGACGGGGGCTTGATTGCTCAGCCAAATCCAAGCGTGAGTCCGGTCGCCTTCACTCTTGATGTAGACGTAGCCGGTCTGATGCCACGGCAGGACGGCATCTCGCTTATTGTCGAGGATGAAGTCGCCCCGGTCGGTGTGGACCGCCATGACCGCATGTCCTTGGCCCAACTCGTCCAGCACCACGACCATGCGCAGGGCCCGCCGCGGTAATCCAGCTTCGACCAGCAGGCGGCGCTTGAGGATCTGGTAATCCTCACAATCGCCATAGCCATCATCCGGATAGTCCCAGCGGTCGACCATGCCCCAGTGGGCGATGTCTTCCTGTGGCGACACGGCGGCGTTGACCTGCTTGTTGATCGCGACGATCGCATTCCACATCCGTTGATCGAGCTGGATCGTGGCCGGCTCGGCCGGGTTGATCGCGCACTCACCGGGGTTCCGCTCGCAGAACTCGCTCCAGGCGGCAGTCGGCTGAGCGCTTCCGTCCGCAATTGGAATCCAGGCGGCATCGAGCTGATAGATCTCGGCCGCACGGGCACGCGAACCAAGGACAAGAGCAAGAAGCAGAAGGATGGTGATCGCAACCGTCCGCAGCAGCCAGACGAGGCTGCCGCGGGAGCTGGGGCCGGCTTCAGGGTCGGGGGTACGCTCGTGCTTTCCTCTAACGGTCCAGGGCATAGCGGCCCCTCCTGGTGCGTCCGGTCGGGCAGATCGCCCTGCCAGCCTCAAGAAACGATACCGATTGGTATCGAACGACTGCAGAGATATACTGACCTGTATCGATTAGCAAGGCCGCTCTTGGCGCAAAAACGCCGAGGTCTTTTTGCATCTTTGCTGCGTGCTGCCTTGAGGATCCTTGCTTTCAGTGGATGTTGCTGCCACATTACGATACATATCTGTCTCCTGCAGTGAGGTCGTTTGAGAAACTCGCCCATGCGGCGCGGTTTGCCGAGCCGAAGCGGGTAGCGGCCGAGATCCACCTGCTGCACGAGGGCGCAATGGCCATCGCTCAGTTGCTGGCCAACCGCTCCCTGTCGATCTCCGACGTGGCGGCGGCAGTCGGCTATAACAGCGCCAGCCAGTTCTCGGCCCTGTTCGTGAGGATGACGGGTCTCTCACCAGGAACCTACCGGCGGAAGATGATCAAGAATTTGTTACGTGATATTATTAGCGTACCTGCAGCTTCCGCATCTTACGGACGTCTCGACCGACCTCTGGGTGCCGGATCACGAGGATTCCAGCAGACACACATTCGTGGTCTAATCCCAGTCAGCTTGAAAGAACGGCTGGGAGAGGCGAATGAGAGCTCTGTTGCAGCGCTTGCAGCTCCCCGACACTCTGCTGGAGCAGGCCGGTGAGGTCTGGTTCGAGCATTCCGACGAGAGCCTCTTTATCATTGCGGTTGAACCGGACCGTTTCGTCATTGAGCTCCTCAACCCGGCCCATGAGAGACGCACCGGCCTCAGGAACACCGACGTGTCCGGCAGGACACCGCATGAATGCCTGCCGTCTGCGGTGGCGGATGCCGTGACGGACCATTACCGCTCTTGCGTGGAAGCGGGAGAACCCATCCGATATAACGAGACCCTCGACCTGCCCGGCGGGGTCAGGCACTGGCACACCGTTCTCACCCCGGTTCGGGACGACGCCGGGCGGATTTACCGGATCCTTGGGAGCTGCCGTGACGTCACCCTGGAACACGAAGCCCTGAGACGGGAGGAAGAGACCCGAAGCCTCATGCGGCAGATGATCGAGGCCTCGCCCGACATCCTTTACGTTTATGATCTCGTCGAGCACCGCAATGTCTTCGTCTCCGGACAGGTGCGGGAGATCCTGGGCTGGTCCCGCGAGGAGATCGCCGGAATGGATGAGCAAGTCCTGAACACTCTCACTCATCCGGAGGACCTCCCTGCCGTGCGCCAACATCACGCACGGCTCAGGGGCCTTGCCGATGAGGCCATTGCCGAAGTGGAATACCGGATGCGGTGGCCCGATGGCCGCTATGTCTGGCTGCACAGCCGGGACAAGGTCTTCCAGCGTGGCCCTGACGGGCTGGTGAGCCGGGTGTTCGGGGCCGCGACCTGCATCCAACCCTACAAGGAAGCCCAAGCCAGGTTGACCTCCGCCACGGGCCTACTGCAGGCTACCTTGGACTCCCTTACGGCCCAGATCGCGATCCTGGACGCCTCCGGGCGGATCATCGCCGTGAACCAGGCTTGGCGCCAGTTCGCCGAGCACAACGTCCTGACCTGGCCAACTGAACCCGTCGGAACCGACTACGTCAGGGCTTTCCAAACCGGTGCCGGATGTGAGCCCCACGCGGCCGTCGTGGCCGAGGGGGTCAAGGCGCTGCTGGCCGGCACCCGATCGGACTTCCAGATAGTATACCTGTGCGGCAGCCGCAGGTTCCTGTTGCGGGCCAACCGCTTCGAGCATGAGGGGGCGGTGCATGCGGTGCTGGCGCACGAGGACGTCACGGAACTCGCCAGTGTGCGCCGGGAGCTCGATGCGACAGCAGAGCAACTCCTCGGACTTCAGGAGGAGGAGAGGCGCCGGATCGGGGTGGAACTGCATGACTCCACGACCCAGCACCTGGCGGCTGCCGGGCTTGGTCTCACTCAGATTCAGCTGTTGGTCCCCGACGATCCGGCTCTCGCCGCGGCGGTTGAGCGAACAACGGCCTCGCTGGCCGAGGCTCAGCGCGAGATCCGGGCCTTCTCGTACCTGCTGTTCCCGCCCAGCCTTGACCGGGATGGACTGGCCTCGACCTTGCGGCACTTCGTTCAGGGTTTCGCCCGGCGCACGGGCCTGAAACTCGCCTGCAAGGTCGACGATGCAGCAGACGGGACTGCCCCGCCTGTGCAGCGAACCATTCTCCGGGTCGTTCAGGAGGCGCTCACCAATGTCCACCGCCATGCCCAGGCCACCCGGGTCTCGGTGAGGATCCAAGTGGATGGGCCAAGCCTGAAGCTTAGGATTACCGATAACGGCGTTGGGCTCCCGGTGACCAAGAATGATGCCCTCCCGGAACTGGGCGTCGGCATTCCCGGCATGCGGAGCAGGGTCCGGCAGTTCGGGGGTGATGTGTCGCTGACGAGCGGCCGGCGGGGCACGACGGTGCTGGCCTCGATCCCGCTACGTCCGGCGGTCGAAGGCGATCCACCCTCCTGATCCCTGTCTCAGGGGTTTACCGGAATGGCGCCGTGGCGCCAGCACGCTAGTATGGCTATGATCCCTGCTTCCCGTGAGGTGCCTTGATGACACGCATCCTCATTGCCGACGACCATGATGTCCTCAGAACCGGACTGCGGGCCTTGATCGAGACAAGGTCGGGCTGGGAGGTGGTCGCGGAGGCACGGGACGGCCTGGAGGCGCTCCAGACTGCGGAGGCGGCCAAGCCCGACATCGTAGTGCTCGACTACGCCATGCCGGTGATGAACGGTGTCGAGGTAGCCCGGCAGCTCCGGGCCCGGCCCAGACGGCCTGAGATCCTGATCTTCACGATGCACGATGACGATGCCGTTCTCCGGGAGGCGGTGCTGGCGGGCGTGCGGGGCTATCTGCTCAAGTCGGATGCTCAAGGCCATCTCCTGGAGGCCCTCGCAACGCTGGCCCGGCATGAGGCCTACATCTCGGGCCAGGTCTCCGGCACCCTGCTCGAGGCGGTTCTCAAGCCCGGGAAGCTGCGGGATGGCGATCCGCTGACGCCGCGGGAGCGCACGGTCGTCCAGCTCATTGCAGAAGGGCGAACGAGCCGGGAGATCTGCCCGATTCTGAACGTTGGCATCAAGACGGTCGAGACACACCGCGCGTCCGCCATGCGCAAGATCGGTGCCAAGAGCACGGCCGACATCGTCCGCTACGCCATCCGCCATCACATGGTCGAGGCCTGAGCCGCCGCCTCAGCCTTCCCCTGAGATCGGATCGGGGTGGGCCCAATAGTCACCCTGCTGACTTCGGTTCACCATGGCGAATCGAAGCTCACGTCATGGACGACCAAGACCTCTCCAGGAGGCGACCATGAACCGGGATGATGCGGTGACCCTGCAGGTTCGCAACCGTCTGACTGCCGACACCTTGCGGCTGAGCCACGGCTGGGGCGTTCTCGAGGCCGAGCATGTGGCGATGCTGCGACCGCAGCCGCACGACTTCAGCCTTCACAGCAGCCGGCATTACCTTGCCTGGCTGAACATCTATCGCAGGGATGGCGAAACCTTCGCCGACGATCTCCCGCGTTCCACCCTGCGGGATGCCCGGGGTAAGCTGGTGTTCATTCCGGCGGGCTGCCGCCTGCACGGTTGGGCCCAGCCGGGCGCCACACCGGTGGCCTTCACAGGCGCCTACCTCGACCCGGAGATCGGCTCGCAGCTGGAAGCAGGCGAGCCCGCGCTCGCCCCGATGCTGCATTTCGAGCATCCCCTTCTGGCCCAGCTGATGCTGCAGCTCGACCGTATCCTGGCGCAGCCGGAGATGTACTCGCGCCTGTATGTCGAGTCGTTTGCCACGGTTCTGCTGTCGGAGATCATGAATTGCCAGGCGGTTGACCTGACGCCGAGACGCCGCACCGAGCGGCACAGACCCGCTAAGGGCGGGCTGGCAAGCTGGCAGAGCAAGGCGGTGTGCGACTACATCGAGGCAAACCTCCACCAGGACATCTCGCTGGCCGAGTTGGCGGCGATCGCGAGGCTCAGTCCGTATCACTTCTGCCGGGCCTTCAAGGAATCCATCGGCGAGCCGCCGCACCGCTACCAGATGAACCGGCGCATCGCACACGCCAAGACGCTGCTGGCCAAGCGGTCCCTGTCGGTGAGCGATGTGGCGGCCACCGTCGGCTACGGCAGCCTGAGCCGGTTCTCGGCCCTGTTCCGGCAGACCACCGGCCATACGCCTCGGGATTACCGGCGGAACATGACCTGAGGCTTCCTCCGAAGGTCCGGCATATCTTAGCATTGCGCTGAATCGCCTGGAATTGCGGCAATCGACCTCCTTGTAACTGAGACTTCGCTGCCGCCGTGGCGTGCGCCGCAACGCCTGTTAGTCTGTTGACCCGATGGCAGATTGGGCCAGTTCTCAGCTCCTCTCCGGCAGATCACCGGCCACTCGCCCCGAGGTATTCCGGCGGACAATAACCTAGAGTTTGGCTCAACGGTGAGCGAGGTCTGTCATGGCTGCCACAGGAACAGGACCTTCGATCAACGAAACGCGTCGGGACCAGGTTTTTCCGATTCTGGATGCGGCCGAGATCCAGCGCCTGCACCGGTTTGGCGAGGCCCGCCGTTACGAGGCAGGCGAAGCCCTGTGGCGGACCGGGGAGGTCGGCCATGGCCTCATGGTGGTGCTCAGCGGGAGCTTGGCGATCAGCCAGCCTGAGGGCCGGCAGCGCCGCCTGATCGCCACCCATTCGCCGGGCGAGTTCCTGGGCGAAATCGCCCAGCTCTCAGGCCGCCCCGCCCTGGTCGATGTTGATGCCCTCGAGCCGGTGGAGGCTCTGATCATCCCGCCCGAAAAGCTGCGTGCCGTGCTGGTCGCGGAGGCGGAACTCGGCGAACGGATCATGCGGGCCCTGATCCTGCGCCGCATGGGGCTGCTCGAGCTCGGCACCGGTGGGCCGGTGATCGTCGGACCGGGCGACCACGGCGACGTGCTGCGACTGGGTGTGTTCCTGTCCCGCTGCGGCCATCCGCACCAGAGCCTGGACCCCAATACCGATCCGGAGGCGCGGGCGCTCGTCGAGCGGTTCGGGGTCGATCCTGGAGAACTGCCGATCGTCCTGTGTCCGGACGGGCGGCTCCTGCGCAACCCGAGCGAGGACGAGCTGGCCCGCTGCCTCGGCCTGGTCAGCATGCTCGACCCGGACCGGGTCTATGACGTGGCTGTCGTGGGCGCCGGCCCCGCCGGTCTGGCCACTGCTGTGTATGCGGCCTCAGAGGGGCTCTCGGTCCTGGTGCTCGACTGCCGGACCTTCGGTGGCCAGGCGGGCGCCTCCATGCGGATCGAGAACTATCTCGGGTTTCCGACCGGCATCACCGGCATGGCCCTGA
>JAESGY010000245.1_pt1 | contig 35733 bp, 39 predicted proteins | sample 9269841 | NCBI WGS metagenome assembly JAESGY01 (sample SAMN17022865, study PRJNA683097) | algae metagenome | isolation source: Spirirestis rafaelensis WJT71-NPBG6 and co-occurring heterotrophs from... | place: USA: Pinto Wells, Joshua Tree National Park, Colorado Desert, CA | collected 2006-08-15
AGGCGGCGCTGGACGGCCGGATCGCGGCCGGGTCGGTGGTCTGCTCTGATGGTACGACGGCCTATGCGAAGGCAGCCGTGACGGCGGGCGCCGAGCATCGCCGGGTGGTGGTGCCGACCATCACGCCTGTGGCGGTGAAGGTCACTACGCTGCCAACCAAGCGGCGACAAAAGGGCCGCCTCGGGCTTGGGCGGGTGAACGCGCACCATGGCCAGATCAAAGGGCTGGTGAACGGGCGGTGCCGTGGTGTGGCGACCCGGTATCTCGGCAACTACCTCGGTTGGCACCGGGCGATGCTGCGCCCAGGCTTCACCGGAAAGGCACTGCTGGATCGGGCGCTGACGTAGTTCGACGTGCAGTCTGCCGTGGCCACCCCACACCCAAGTCGAACTACGCCTTACCTTATCTATCGGCCAGCGATGCCTACCAACTCTGCGGCTTTCGAATTGTGACAGCGCTGTCTACCTTTCGACAAGCCGGACTTATCGCGGGTGAGGCGGCTTATCGTGGGCGCGGGAAAGCTTGCCCATGGCGCGGTCGCGCCTCTCGGCCTCGGCCGGCGGCAGGCCAACCGCCCGCACGATGTCCGGGGCTGCGGTGATGCCCTGCTCGTCGAGATGGGTGTTGATACAATAGCGTAGGCGGATGGCGCACAGCCGCTCCACCTGGTGCTCCCTGTGCCTGGTCCCCGGCATGCCCCTGCCCTGCCGCCAGGTACTGATGATACTCTGCGTCAGGCAAAGGCCCGTGCAATCCGTGCCCAGTCCTCAATCGCTACCTCTTCTCCTGGTGTGATGGGAAAGACGAGCTGCCGCCATCCCGCATCACGCAGCGCCTCGATGCGCTGCTTCAATTCCTGCTCGGTGGCGGTGAAAGTGGTCCGGCGGATCAGTTCGGCAGTGACGAAGGGTTGCTCCTCCGGCTTTACGAAAAGGAAGTGGCCTCGGTGGTTCATCAGATATCGTGCATCGGGCGGCTCGAAGCGGCGCGCTACTTCCACGTATCCATCGATGCTCTCCTGAGTTGAGGGTGGCACCTGCGCCGAATTCTTCCAGCCCTCCATGTCCAGATCGGCGGCGCGGTGCAGCAGCACGGCGGCGCGTGGCCCGGCTTGGCGCATCGCGCGCGGCGAATCTGCAGGCTCGCCCGGCTGCAGCACGCAGCCGCAAACCCAGGCCGTGGTGTACAGGTCGGCGCTCGCCTGTCCCGCGGCATCCCAAGCCTGCTTCATGTCCTCGATTGCACCTAGCGCGCCGGGCACGTCAGCGATGAAGGTCTTCCAAGCGGCGCCAAGCCGGCCAACCAGCGCCTGCGATTTAGGCCCATAGGCGGAGATGTGCAGCCGGATCGGATCCTTGAGATTGAACAGCCCGGCATCAGGATTGAGGAAACGGATCTTTCGCCTCTTCCCTTCGACCACGGTCTCCACGGTCTCCTCAGCGAGGAGCCCGTAAACGACGCGAATGTACTCTTCAAGTTCAGCCAGTTTGATCGCATTCAGCCCCATGGCGCGGCGTGCGGAGAAGCCAGTGCCGACCCCGAAGTCGATGCGCCCCGGCGCGAGACCGTTCAGCGTGGCAAAGGCGTTCGCAGTGACTGCGGCGATTCGGTTGGAGGGGACGAGGACGCCGGTACCGAGGCGAATGCGGCTGGTCTTCATCGCCGCGGCGCCCATGGCGACGAAGCAATCCGCGGTAATCATCTGCGTGTCGTAGAACCAGGCGTGGGTGAAACCGAGCTCTTCAGCCCGCTGAACAAGCTTCCATGATTCACTTGAAGTCGGGATGCCGACGCCGAATTCCATGACGGCTGTGCCTTCTGGTTTGTTCCCTCTTGAGCAACGCTAGGAAGGAAGCACCACGTCCCGCAAGCCTACGGCGAGCTTTTGCCACCTCGTTCCAGCTAAGCCGAGGGTTCTGTCAGCCCGGGGCTATCCGGGCTGACCGGCCGACAGCAGCAAAGCCGAAGTTCCAGGGTAGGCCGCGTAGTGCATGCATTTGGGCGGCGGCCGGTCTACCACCGCGGCGATTGTTCTAGCTTCCGATAAGTTGGATTATCGGAGGGGAGAAGAGGGTGCCATAATCGCCGGAAAACAAGCTCAGTCAGGGCTTTACCCGGATGGGGAGGCACCCGGGGCAGATTCGCGGGCAGTGCCGAGGCGCGCGCGATACGGCAACGGTGGAAGCTCTTGAAAAAAGCCGTTTTTCACGAACCAAACCGGCCACTGCTGCACCTGCGTGCCCGGGAATTTGCCCCAGGTGCGATGGGGAGGGGCGACAGCCCCACCCGCAGGGAGCACCGTCCGGTGTCGGCCAGCGCGGCCTGGCGCAGGCCAGATGCTGTCTCCCTCACGCACCGGCGGGTGCCGCCCAGGGCGCGGCGGACAGGCGGCCAGCCAGGAACTCGATCACAGCGGCGACGCGGGCCGGTCGGTGCCCGCCTGGCGGCGTGACGATGTTCAGGGCGATCGGGGGCATGGACCAGTCAGCCATGGCAACCTCCAACCGTCCGTCCGCGAGGTCCTCCCAGACCAAGAACTCCGGTTGCACCGCGAGGCCCAGCCCGGCCCGAAGCGTCGGCATCATCGCGTCGCCGTTGTTGGTCCGCAGCGGACCGCGCGGCGTGACGGCCGCCTCCTCACCCGAAACGTGGACGAAGCGCCACCGGTCGGGCGTGGGCAGGTAGGCGTAGCCAAGGCAAGCGTGACCGGCGAGGTCCTGCGGGTGGACGGGACGGCCCCAGCGCGCGAAGTAGGCCGGAGCACCCACGAGCAGGCGACGTATCCGGCAAATGCGGCGCGCCCGCAGGCTGGAGTCAGCCAGTGCCGCGATGCGGAGCGCCAGGTCGAACCCGCCACCGACAAGGTCCACCAGCTCGTCCCCGAGGTGCAGGTCGACTGCCACCTGCGGGTAGGTCGCCAGCAGCTCCGGTAGGATCGGGGCCACGTGCGCGATGCCGAACGACATCGGCGCGGCCAGCCGCACCAAGCCCCGGGGCTCCATGGATTGCGACATGGCCTCTGCCTCGACTGCTTCCCCATCCGCCAGGATGCGGCCGGCGCTCGAGGCCGCGGCGCGGCCGGTGTCGGTCAAGGAGAGCCGCCGGGAGGTGCGGTTCAGCAGGGAGGCACCGATCCGCGCCTCCAAGCGCCCAATGGCCTTGGACACTGTCGCCTTGGACATGCCGAGTTCCGCAGCGGCGCGCGTAAAGGAGCCGGTCTCCGCCACCTTGGCGAAGACCGCCCAGGCCTCGAGGTCGGGAAGGCGGGGCATGGCCATTTCCGGAAACGGTGGCTTTCCACTGTTTCTCTTTCTTCACCGCCTGCCCAGTCCGATCTTGGGCACGACGGGCCGGAACGGCCCCACCACCAACCCCGGCCCTCCAGGAGCCCGAGATGACCAAGGTTCTCGTCCTCTACTATTCCAACTACGGCCACATCGAGACCATGGCCGGCGCCGTCGCCGAGGGCGTCCGCGCCACGGGCGCCGAGGTCGAAATCAAGCGCGTCCCCGAGCTCGTACCGGAGGAGGTGGCGCGCGCCAGCCACTACAAGCTCGACCAGGCCGCGCCGATCGCTAAGCCCGCTGACCTCGTCGAGTACGACGCCATCATCGTCGGTACCGGCACCCGCTACGGCCGCATGACCTCGCAGATGGCCAACTTCTGGGACCAGACCGGCGGCCTCTGGGCGCAGGGCAAGCTGATCGGCAAGGTGGGCGCGGCCTTCACCTCCACGGCCAGCCAGCATGGCGGGCAAGAGATGACGCTCATGGGCATCCACACCAACCTGCTGCACCACGGCATGGTCATCGTCGGCCTGCCCTACTCCTTCCAGGGACAGCTCAAGCTGGACGAGGTGACCGGCGGCTCGCCCTACGGCGCGACGACCATCGCGGCGGGTGACGGCTCGCGCCAGCCCACTGAGAACGAGCTTGAAGGCGCCCGCTTCCTTGGCCGCCATGTGGCCGAGATCACCACCAAGCTGGCCGCTTGACCGGCACTGACACGGAGAGATGGCCATGACGACATTCGGTGCCGAGCGGGTCAGGGACGAGGTCATCCTCGCCGCCCGCATCCTGCTCATCGTGCTTTTCGTCGTATCCGGCTGGGGCAAGATCACCAACTACGCCGGGACGGTCGGCTACATGACGCAGGCTGGTGCCCCCATGCCGGAGATCGCCGCGCTAGTGGCGATCGTGGTCGAGGTCTTCGTCGCGCTCGCGGTCGCTCTCGGGGTCTGGACGCGTCCGCTCGCTCTCGTGCTCGCGCTCTTCACGCTGGGGACCGCGCTCATCGGGCACCCGTTCTGGTCGATGGAGGGCGCCGCCCGCTATGCGAACTCGGTCAACTTCTACAAGAACCTCAGCATCATCGGCGGCTTCCTCCTGCTCTACGTCACTGGCCCGGGCAGGTACTCGGTCGACGCGGCACTTGGGCGGTCCGGCACGCCGCTGCCTCGCTGAGCTTGCCGACGACAATCACCCGGGCGGCGTAGGCCGCCCGAAGGAGGCAGCGATGCAGCTCCACGGAATCCATCACGTGACCGCCGTCTCGGCAGACGCGCGCGGCAATCACGACTTCTACACGCGCGTGCTCGGGATGCGGCTGGTCAAGAAGACCGTCAATCAGGATGACACCAGCGCCTACCACCTGTTCTACGCGGATGGCGCGGGGAGTCCCGGCACCGATCTGACCTTCTTCGACTGGCCCGTCGGACGCGAGCGCCGCGGCACCCACTCCATCGTGCGTACAGCGCTGCGGGTCGCCGGGCAGCCCGCACTGGAGTACTGGACCGCGCGCCTCGATGAGGCACGCGTGCAGCACGGCCCGGTGCGGGAGGTGGACGGGCGGCTCCAGCTCGACTTCGAGAATCCGGAAGGCCAGCGCCTGACGCTGGTGGATAGTGGCGGCATCGGTCCCGGCCCCTTCCAGCCCTGGGCGCGCAGCCCGGTGCCCGAGGAATTCCAGGTCCACGGCCTCGGCCCGATCACCATCAGCGTGCCCGACCTCCGCCCCTCCGATCTGTTCCTCACGCATGTCATGGCGATGCGGCAGGTGCGGAGCTATGCGGCGCCGGACGCCTCCAGCGTCACCGTCCACGTCTACGAGATGGGCGAGGGCGGTCCCGCGGCGGAGTTGCACATCCGGGTCGAACCGGGTCTGCCGCCCGCGCAACCGGGTGCAGGCGGCGTGCATCACGTCGCCTTCCGGGTGCGCGACGAGGAGTACACCTACTGGGTGGATCGGCTGCAACAGCAGCACATCCCTTCCAGCGGGCCGGTCGACCGTTTCTGGTTCCGCAGCCTCTACACGCGCGAGCCCAACGGTATCCTTTACGAAATCGCCACCGACGGCCCGGGCTTCGCCACCGACGAGCCGATGGAAGCGCTGGGCGAGCGCCTGGTCCTGCCACCCTTCCTGGAGCCGAGGCGAGCAGGGATCGAGCGCGGCCTGAAGCCGCTCTGAGGCGTGGTGCGGGAGAGGTGACGATGCGTGACGTAACCGAAAGCTGGGGGCCACATGCCGAGCGCCCTGTCGCCACGGCGGGGGCGCCGCTCGCGGAGGCCACGGGGACGCTGATCCTGGTGCATGGCCGTAGCGGGAGCGCGGACGAGATGCTCGGGCTCGCCAAGCTCGTCGCCCCGCCGCGGACCGCTTGGCTCGCGCCACAGGCAGCGGGGCACACCTGGTACCCTCACCGCTTCATCGAGCCGATCGGGGCGAACGAGCCCTATCTCGGCTCGGCCCTCTCCGTGCTTGGCGAACTCGTGGACCGGGTGACCGCGGGCGGGATCCCGCCCGAGCGGATTGCCCTGCTCGACTTCTCGCAGGGCGCCTGCCTCGCCCTCGAGTTCGTCCGGCGGCGGGCACAGCGCCTCGGGGCCGTCATCGGCTTCAGCGGCGGCCTGATCGGCGACACGGTCGCCCCTCCTCCGACGGGTACCAGGCCGTTCGAGGGCATGCCCGTCCTGCTCGGGTGCAGCGAGCGCGATCCGCACATCCCGATTGGGCGCGTGCACGAGACGGACGCCGTGATGCGAGCGCTTGGCGCCGAGGTGGTCACCCGCCTCTACCCGGGCGGCGGCCACGGCATCAACGAGGACGAGGTCGGCATCGCGCGCCAGATCCTCGCCAGGGTGGCCGGGGCGGCACCGGGCGCTGCCTAGGCCCGGCTCGGGCCGAACTGCCCGGACCGCCGTCGAGGCTCGGGCCCGGATGGACACTCAAACCGGGGCTGTGCCCCGGGCATTCGGAGGAAGGACGATGACCTGGCTGCCTGTCGAGGATCCCACCTGCCCCACGCCGCCGAACGGCCTGGAACTGGTGCTCTTGCCCCGTGCCCATGACATTGGCGGCTTCGAGGTGCGCCGAGCCCTGCCGGCGAAGGAACGGCAGATGGTCGGTCCCTTCATCTTCTTTGACCAGATGGGGCCGGGCGAGTTCCTGGCGGGCAAAGGTCTGGACGTCCGCCCGCACCCGCATATCGGCCTCTCGACCGTTACCTACCTGTTCGAGGGTGAGATCCTGCACCGCGACAGCCTCGGCTCGCACCAGCCGATCGTCCCGGGGGACGTGAACTGGATGACCGCGGGCCGCGGCATCGCCCATTCGGAGCGGACCGACCAGGGGCTGCGCACGCGTACCAACCGCCTGTTCGGCATCCAGTCCTGGGTCGCGCTGCCGAAGGATGCGGAGGAGACGGCACCCGCCTTCGTCCACCACCCGGCTGCGAGCTTGCCGCTGATCGAGGACGCTGGCGTGCGGCTACGGCTGATCGCCGGCGAGGGCTGGGGGCTCGCTTCGCCCGTCGCCGTATCCTCGCCGCTGTTCTACGCCGATGCCGTCCTGACGCCGGGCTCGGCCCTGCCGCTGCCCAACGAGCACGAGGAGCGTGCGGCCTATGTGCTGGACGGCGAGGTGGAGGTGGCGGGCGACAGCTTCGAGCCCGGCCGCATGCTGGTGTTCCGCGCCGGCGACCGGCTGGCCCTGCGCGCCGGGCCGCGGGGCGCTCGCGTGCTGCTCCTCGGCGGCGCGGCGATGGACGGTCCGCGCCACCTGTTCTGGAATTTCGTCTCTTCCTCCCGCGAGCGGATCGAGCAGGCCAAGGCCGACTGGCAGGCGGGCCGCTTCGGCAAGGTGCCGGGCGACGAACAGGAGTTCATCCCCCTGCCCGAGCGCGCGGTGGTGCGGGCCGCGAGCCGGCCGTCGGAACCCGGGCAGGTCAGCGAAGGCTCTCCCACGAGCTAGCCGGGATCCGGCCGCCTCGGAACTGAGCGCTCGCGGATGAGATGGAGTCCCCGAGTGCCGCCGCCTGGCGGCATGTCACCCGATGAGGATGAGGCCTGGTTGTGGAGCGACATGGAGGCAGGACAGACGGGCACGAGGGTGGCGGGGGGACGCCTGCGCTGGAAGTGCGCCAGCGGTCCGCCGCCGCCACCGGGCCGACCCCGCGCCCGGTGAGCCTCGCGCTCCAGGGCGGCGGCGCGCATGGCGCCTTCACCTGGGGCGTGCTCGACCGCCTGCTCGAGGACGATCGCATCGCCATCGAGGCGGTCAGTGGCACCAGCGCCGGGGCGATGAACGCCGCCGCGCTCGCGGCCGGCTACGCGCAGGGCGGTCGGGAGGGCGCCCGGCGCGCGCTCGACCGGTTCTGGACCAGCACCAGCGAGCGCTCGGTCTTCAGCCCCTTTCAGCGAACCCTGTTCGATCGGCTGCTCGGGCGCTGGAACCTCGACCACTCGCCGGGCTACCTCTGGTTCAACCTGCTCGGCCGGCTGTTCTCGCCGTACCAGACCAACCCGCTCAACCACCACCCGCTACGCGACATCCTCGCCGGCCAAATCGACATGGAGGCGGTGCGCGCCTGCCGGGCGCTCCGGGTGTTCGTCACCGCCACCAATGTGCGCACCGGGCGCCCGCGGGTCTTCGGCCAGGAGGACCTCTCGCTCGATGCCCTGCTCGCCTCGGTCTGCCTGCCACACCTCTTCCAGGCGGTGGAGATCGACGGCGACCCGTATTGGGACGGCGGCTACATGGGCAACCCGGCGATCTGGCCTCTGATCTACGGCTGCCAGACCGCGGACGTCGTGCTGGTTCAGATCAATCCGCTGGTGCGCGAGGGCACCCCGCGCACCTCGCTCGAGATCGACAACCGGATGAACGAGATCGCCTTCAACTCGTCGCTCATGCACGAGATGCGCGCCATCGCCTTCGTGCAGCGCCTGCTGGAGCAGGACGCGCTGAAGGAGCCGATCGCCTCGCGCTACAAGAACATGCGCATCCACATGATTGGCGACGAGGAGGGCGTGAGGGCCCTCGGCGTCACCAGCAAGTTCAACGCGGAGCGCGACTTCCTCGAGCACCTGAAGGCTGCCGGCCGCGCCTGCGCGGGGCGCTGGCTGGAGGCGACCTCCGGCGACCTCGGTCTCCGCTCGAGCGTGAACGTCCGGGAGACCTTCCTGTGACAGACAGTAAGCTCGACTCGTATCAGCCGGCCCATCAAGCGTTCCATCTCTGACCTCCTCATACCGCAGCCGCCGGTGCGGCGCAGCCAAGCCGCGGAGCGGCGCCGGCGTTTGAGGCCGCATGAATGCGCTAGCATTCATTCGGGACGGTATCGCTCCGCGGCGCGCCAGCGGGGCGGGGGTGAGCCGGGCGTTGGCAGCGAGAGGCTCGCTGCGTCCACTCGTATCCGGCGGAACATGCGTTCCTGATCAAAATGCCTCATGCAGGGCAAGCCGGCTCGGGGTGGCGGGACCTATCTTTGGCGACGGCTTGGAGAACCCCGTCAAGCTCCGGTCACACGCCACCCCCGCCCGACCGGCGTGCGACGAGCCGCCGCGCCGACCGAACCTCGTCCGTCAGGCCGCCTTCAGCCGTGCCCCCTCAGGCAGGAGCCCCGTCGTGACGTATCGCCACAAAGCGACCAGCAGCTTTCTGGCGAGGGCGACGGCGGTGATCTTGCGCACGCGCCCTTGGGTTGTGCCGACACGCTCGGCAAACCAACGTGCCAGGGCACTGTCCGGCTGGTAGCGCAGCCAGAGCCAGGCAAGCTCAATCATGCTCTTGCGCAGCAGCGGGTTGCCCGCCTTAGAAATGCCCTGCTCCCGATGCCGGTCGCCGCTGGCGTAGGGACTGGGCGTGAGCCCGGCGTAGGCGGCAACCTCCTTGCGGTTCGCGAATGGCCGGTACAGCGTTTCGCGCACCAGCACGGTCGCCAGCTCGATGCCGATGCCGCCGAGTTTGGCGAGCAAGGTCACCTTGGCTGCGTCGGTATCGCCGGCTACCGGTTCCATGGCCGCCGCGTCGCGTTCGGCCTCGACCGCCTCGATCTGCTCGAGCACGAGTTCCAGCCGTTTGAACTCGCGTTCGATCTGGCGGCGCAGGCGCGGAGGCAACTCACGGCCATCGCCGGTGCGGAGCTCGGCCAACCGCGCCCAGCGGTCGCGCCGCAACGGTTGGTGGTCGTAGATGCCCTGGGTCGCCAGCAGGCCCTTGATACGGTTCACGTGCTGAACGCGCTCGCTGATCAGCCTCTGACGTTCGCGGTGGGTCCGCCTCGCATCCTCCCGCTCCACCGAGGGCACCTGCACCATGTGGCAGGCAGCCCGATCGCCGCGCCACCATGCGATCAGTGTCCGCAGCAGCATCGCCGCGTCGAGGCGGTCAGTCTTGGCGCGCCGCGCCTTGCGGTTCACCTGCAGGCTGCCTGGGTCCATCACGTGACAGCGGATCCCTTCGGCAACAAGACGCCGCTGCAGCCAGAACCCGTCGTAGCCGGCCTCGTATCCGAGGACGATCCGCACCTCGCCGCCATGGCACGCCTGCTTCTCGCGGGCCTGCAGGCGGCGGAGCAGTTCAAGAAGACCGGCGATGTCGCCGGCCTCGAGCCGATGCGACGAGGTCTTGCCACTCGGCGAGCCCTGTACAGCGAGCAACCAAGCCGATTTGCTGAGTTCCATCGCCACGAACACAGCAGCTCCGTCCCAGGCGGATTGTCCCGCAGCGACCTGACGCATCGGCCAACTCCCTCCCAAACCAACCGAAGCCGCAGTGTGGCTCCGGTCACCGGCCGACTGCATGGTATCTTTGGCCATTTCCGGGAGACGAGGCGGCAGAGCGGGTGAGCGGCTAGGCTTGGGGGCGTCCCCGCCAAAGGACAGCCGCCATGCCGCGCCTGCCGGCTCACTTCGCCGCGGTGATCCTATGCTTCGCGCCGCTCTTCCAGCAACGGAGTTGGCGGCATGCTCAGGTTCTGCTGGTCGGGGCCATCTTGGCGCCGGGCCAGCGCACAGTGAGCAGCATCCTGCGGATTAGCGGGCTCAGCCGGGAGCGGCGGTTCGTCAACTATCATCGCATTCTCAACCGTGTCGTCTGGAGTGGGCGGGCGGCGGCGCGGGTCCTGCTTGGCTTGCTGCTGGATGCCTTCGTGCCGCTCAGGGATCCCCTCATTCTATACTGTTCTTCGGTTGGCAGTCTCTGTCACGATTTGCTCGGACCGAGCATATTCTTCCAGCAGCACGGCTTCCACCACGCAGTGGCAGCCTTGGCAGCGACGTGCTTCGTTCGATCTCTGGATTGAGGATGGCTAGTAAGCTGATATGTCAGCAGAAAAATGAGGGGATCCTTGAGTTCGTGCAGGCGGGGCCGGTGCTGCTGGGCCTCGATGACACCATCGAGCGCCGGCGCGGCAAGCGCATCAGCGCCAAGGGATCTATCGTGACCCGGTCCGCTCCAGCCACGGCCATTTCGTCAAGGCCAGCGGCCTGCGCTGTGGCGTCGAGCCGGCGGATACGGTGCCGGTGAAGCAGGTGCGCCAGCGCCGCCTCGCCCAGGCGCGCCGCCTTGGCCGGGGTGGGTGCCATGCTCCACAGCTCCAGGATCCACTCGGCGCTGAGGTCATCGGACAGCGTGAGCAGTTGCGGGTAGTAGCGCCAGAGCTGCTGGCGGATGCGGTTGGTCAGGCGCAGGCGCTCTTGCTGCAGCTCCTCGGCCAGGCGCGACCACTCGCGCAACTCGACCACGCTCGGCTCGCCGATCTGCAAGGGACGGAACAGGTGCGGGTCGGTGCGCAGCCCGGCCGCCGCGACCCGGGCGTCGCGCCGGTCGTCCTTTGGCCCCAGCCATGCTGAAGCGATCGCGCAGCCGATCGAGCTGTTTGGGGTTGATCGCGTGCACGGCGAAGCCGCGGTCCAACAGCACATCCACCACCGGTCCGTGCGGTACCTCGATTGTCACCGCCACGTCACCGAGGTGACCGGCCAACGACACCAGCCAGTCGCATAAGGCCACCAGGCCCGCGCCGCTGTGTGCAAAGGCGCGCTCGCCGACGACCGTCCCGGCAGCACCGAGCAGGCAGACCTGATGCTGCTCTGATCCCCAGTCGATGCCGGCAAACCAGCGTCTCGTCTCGCCCATCATGGTCCTTGCCCTCGCGCATCACACGAGCCACCACGACAGCCTGCCGATCCCTGTACCAGCGCTCGCGGGCGCGACTTCCTACTGGGCATCCGTCGTGGCCAACTCGCCGGGGCACATGTCCCGGTTTGGTGCTCAGGGCACGAGGTGTTCAATGGTCGCTCCCAGCGAGCCGGCTCGCCTGGCCAGCTTACAACCTGGGCCGACCAGACGTCCCGGAGGGTACAGATTGTTCAACATCTACCAGCGCTTCGAGGCGGAAGGCGCGAAAGGGCTGATCAACAAGCCGCCCGGGCGCAAGCCTGGCGAGCAGCGCCTGCTGACCCCGGCGCAGGAGGCCGAGGTGCAGGCGCTGGTCCGCCGCCACAACCCCAGACGAGCTGGGCCTGCCCTTTGCCCTCTGGAACCGGGCGGCGGTGCGGCGCTGGTTGCGGCAGGACTACCCGGGGATCGTGAAACGCGCCAAGCAAGCCCGCGGCGTCGTGGTCTGGGGTGATGAGACCGGCCTGCGCGCGGATGACGTGCGCGGCCGCTCCTACGCTCCCCGGGGCCGGACCCCGGTGGTGCGGGTCTGCCAGACCCGGATCAAGCTGAGCCTGATCACGGCAGTGACCAACAAGGGCGAGCTGCGGTGGATGGTCGTCGATGGCGCGGTGAATGCCCCGACCTTCCTCCGCTTCCTTGAGCGCCTGATCCGGGACGCTCGGGGCAAGGTGTTCCTCATCGTGGACCGGCTCAAGGCCCACCGCGCCCGTCTGTTGCGGGACTGGTTGGACGCCCATCGCGCGGAGATCGAGCTGCACTACCTGCCGTCCTATAGCCCGGAGCTCAATCCGGATGAGGGCGTCAATGCGGACCTGAAGCAGGCGCTCCCGCGCCAGGAGCCGGCGCGAAGCAAAGAGCAGCTGAAGCGAGCTACGGTCCGGCGTATTCGCAGCCTGTCCAGAAGGCCGCAGCGGATCCGTGCCATCTTCCAGCATCCGCAGTTCCGCTACGCTGCGTGACCAAAATGTTGAGGACCGGATCAATAAGAGCCGACCGCGTAGACGTAGGACTGCACCGAACCAGGTGCAGGCCCTCGCTCCGGCCCTGCGTGGTCAGGATTAGGCCCAACTGGGAAATGTGCAATAAAAGGTTTGCGGGCCCACACAGCCGTCAGACCTGGTGTGCGGTCGATTGACGCCGACGGCTACATGTTCGGGTGGTTGGGCCCCCGCTACCCCAGGGAACGTCGATTTCCGCTCATTCGCGCAGCGGGTTGCTACTGGCTTGGCGGCCCATAGCCATCACATCAGAGCGTGTGCCGGCCAGGCTCACATGGCTAACCGGAGCGATGCCGAGCAGCTGCGCCACGTCACGAGCCGCGTCGCGAACCGCGTCGGTGCTCAGGCCAGTTTCGACGCCCGATTCGTTCAGCATGTGTACTATGTCCTCGGTCGGCAGATTCCCCACGGCTCCGAGCGAGGCGGGCAAGGTCATGCCACCACCTATACCGCAGATCGCCCCCTCGATGCTGGTCGCACCGCCGTCGAGTGCGGCCAGGATGTTCGCCGTGCCCATCCCGGACAGGTTGTGGACGTGGAACCCCGCTTCGACGTCCGGCCAACGGTCACGGACCGTGCGGAAGAGGATGTTGACGTGACGCGGGTCCTCCATGCCGACGCTTCCGGCGAAGTAAAAGCGGCGGATACCTTGGGCGTGGAAGCGCTCCACCAGATCCAGCACACGCTCCTCCGGCACTCGTCCCTCGTAGGCGCACCAGAAGGACATGCCGATTGCCATTACGAAGCGGCATCCGGCCTGGTCGGCGACGCGGAAGGCGGTGACTGCCTGCTCTGCTCCCTGCTCCAGCGTCATGTTCTGGTTCTTGCGCTGGTAGGTCGCGCTCGCCGTAATGAGGCCGAGTACCTCGTCCACGCGAGCGGACACCGCGCGCTCCGCACCACGGGCATTCGGCGCGAGGGCCCGGTAGATGGGACCCGGCCGGCGTGCGATGCGCGCCATCACCTCCTCCGCGTCACGCAGATTCGGGATGGCGCGAGGGTGGGCGAAGTTCGTCACCTCCACGACCGGGAAGCCGGCCAGGCTGAGCCGGTTCACCACAGCGACCTTCGTGTCGGTGTCCACCCATCGAGCGAAGCTCTGCAGCCCGTCGCGCGGACCGACCTCGACCACGGTCACTGCGTCTGGCAGGGTCAGCATGGGATCTTGTCGGGAAGTCGTGGGGAAGCGGAACTCGGCGGCCGGGTCGTGCCGGAGCCGGGCCAAGCTTGCCTGCCTCGCCGCCTTCGCCCTTGCGTCCATCCCGTCCACGGCGACCCGTCTGCGTAGATTCGTTCGCTGACGACCATGATGCCCTCTCCAATCAGAGCAGCTAAACTCGAGCCCTGGCGCCTCGCATAGCCGAGCCTGCTGAATTTGGCGGGCCTACCGAGCCGGAGACCTCTCCGTCACTGCGATCCGGTCAGCGAGCTCCAGGGTGCGCCGAGCACGAGCCGCAATGGGGTAGTCCACGAATCGGCCGTCGATCTGAATGGATGCCGTGCCTGACGCTTCTGCCTCCTCGAAGGCGGCGACGATCCGTCGCGCCTGTTCCACCTCCGCAGGCGCTGGGCCAAAAGCAATGTTGGCGTCTGCGAGCTGGTTCGGGTGGATGCAGAGCTTTCCTTGAAACCCCATCGCGGCACCCCGCTGACATGAGCGGACGAAGCCTTCCTTTTCCTGCAGCTCCGTAAACACCGTGTCGATCGGCGCCTCGAGGCCGGTGCAGCGGCTGGCCAGCACCATCTCGCTCCGCGCCGCGGCAAGCTCCGTCTCGTCGAGCGTCCAGGTGACTCCGAGATCTAATGTGTAGTCGCCCGCACCGAAGGCGAGCCGCCTGACCCTCCCGCCGAGCGTCACTGCCGCCGCCGCAAGCGTGCGACACCCGGCCAGCCCGCGCCCCGTCTCGATGATCGGCATGAGGTCGATGCCGCGCTCCGGCAGGCCGCACTGCCGCTCCAGCGCAGCCATAGCCCAGTCCACGGCGACGAGCTGGGCTGGCTCGTCCAGCATTGGCAGTACGATGCCGTCCAGCCATGGCCCGATCACCGCCTGGAGGTCGCCGAAGCAGAAGGGCGTGGCGAATCCGTTCACGCGGACATAGCCACGTCCACGCCGGGGCCGGCCGAGCGCCGCCACGACCGCGTCCCGAGCCGTCACCTTCGCGGACAGCGCGACGGCATCCTCGAGGTCGAGGATGACGGCATCTGCATCCGCCGCCAGCGCCTTCTCCGACCGCCGCGCATGGTCGCCCGGTGCGAAGAGGAAGGTCCGGTTCGGTCCACTCATGGCACCTGCTCCTTGCCCAGCCACTCCGACAGGATCTCCACCGCATGGGCGTCGAGAGGCGGCCCGAGCCAGCGGATGGCACCTGGCGTTCCGGTCAGCCGCGGCACCGGCGCCGGCACCGCCAGGTGGCGGTCGAGGCGCGGCTCAAACACGCGGGCGATGTTGCCGCGAGCCGCGTAGTGCGGATCCTTGAAGATCTCGTCAACGGCATAGACCGGCCCGCACGGCACCTGGCCCCGCTCGCAGGCGGCGAGCACGGCATCGCGGGTCATGCTGCTTGTCCAATCGGTGACGATGCCGTCCACCTCCGCCCGCGCGGCCTCCCGCTGCGCGACGGTCGCGAAGCGCTCCGGCGCGGCGAGCTCCGGCCGCTCCATCGTCTCGCAGAGCCGGGCGAAGATCTTGTCGCTGGTACAGGCGATGGCGACCCAGCGCCCGTCGCGGGTGGGGTAGTGGCTGTGCGGCACAACGTTCACGGTCGCCGCGCCCATGCGCTGCCGCACCTTGCCGAACAAATCGTACGCCGGGGCGAGTTCGTCGAGGATTCGGAAGACGCCTTCGTAGAGTCCGACATCCACCACTTGGCCGGGCGCCCCGGCCGCGTCTCGCGCGCGCAGCGCCATGAGCACACCGATCACGCCGTAGAGGCCCGCCATGTAGTCGGCGAGGGTCGCGGAGCCAGGAGTGACCGGCGGTCCCTCCGGGTCGCCGGCGAGGAAGGAGATGCCGCCAAAGGCGTTGGCAATGCGCCCGAAGCCCGGACGGCCGCTATAGGGGCCTGTCTGGCCGTAGCCGGAGACGCGCAACATGACCAAGCGCGGATTGACCTGCCGCAGCGTGTCCCACCCCAGCCCCCAGGATTCGAGGGTGCCCGGCTGGAAGTTCTCGCAGACCACATCGGCCACGGCGACGAGACGCTTTAGGGTGGCGGCGCCCTCCGCGGTACGCAGGTCGAGTGCGATGGAGCGCTTGTTCCGCGCCTCGCTCAGCCAGGGTAGGGTCTCACCGCAACCCGTCATGCTGCCGAAGCGTCGCGTCGGGTCGCCGCTGCCGGGCAGTTCCACCTTCACCACATCGGCCCCGAACTCGGCCATGAGCGTTGCGGCGTAGGGTGCGGCGATGAAGGTGGCGAGGTCGAGGACGCGGATGCCGGCCAGCGGTCCGCCTTCCGCTTCAGCCTGACAGCTCTCTCTTGCTTGCATGGTATCACCATTTTGTCCGGACATAATGGCTGGACACCGCCGCCTTCGTCAAGAACCGCTGGCCTTTCGAGGTTGCCCGATAAACCGATGGACTGATAATTCGTCGCTAATTCAGTGTCTTGCTTTGATATTTTGCCGGAAGCGCGCTGCAGTAGAGCGATGATTGCGCGAGGTGCGTTCGCCAAATTTGCACTTGACCGAACAAGTTTGATGCTCTTTCTGTGTCGCCCGCAAGGACGTGGGCCAGGGAGGAAAGAGTGCGGAACGGCATCTTTGTGGGACATTCGTCACCATCGCAGCCAACGACTCTGATGGCGAGCCGCCGCGGTGTGATCGCAGGGATGCTCGCTGCTGCGGGAATGGGGTCTCGGGCGCTGGCGCAAGGCTATCCGTCGCGGCCGGTGCGGGTCATCGTTCCCTTTCCGCCGGGAAACCTGGCCGACCTCACGGCTCGGCTGACCACCGAGGAGGTCCAGCAGCGCCTGGGCCATACGTGGGTGGTCGACAATCGTGCCGGGGCCAGCGGCGCCATCGCCATCCGCGCCGTCGTGCAGGCGCCGCCGGACGGCTACACGCTACTGCTGAGTTCGGTGTCCCCCATCGCAGTGAATCCGGTGCTCACCGCCAACCCAGGCTACGATCCGCTGGGCGATCTCGCCCCGATCCTGCTGATGGGCTGGACCGGGTACCTGCTGGTCTGCAGCCCCGATTTCCCGGCGACGACGCTCGCCGAGGCCGTGCGCGTGATCCGCGCCGCGCCGACCGGCCGTTATGCCATGGCTACCCCCGGCACAGGCACGGTGACGCACCTTGCCTCCGAGCAGCTCATGCTGCAGACCGGGACGAAGATGGAGACGGTGCCCTACCGTGGCAGCGGCGCGGCCTTGATGGACGTCGCAAGCGGCCGCGTGGCGCTGATGATCGATGCCATGAGCACCTCCCTGCCTCAGGTCCGTGGCGGGCAGGTCCGTGCCCTGGCGGTGATGCAGCAGCGTCGCTCGCCCTTGGCGCCGGAAATTCCCGCGGTTTCGGAGCTTGGCGTCCCGGAGGTCGCCAACATGGAGGTGCGGGCCTGGACTGGCCTGCTCGGCGCAGCAGCGACGCCGCCCGAGGTGGTGAATTACTGGAACCGAGAACTCGGGAAGCTACTCACTGACCCCGCTGTCGTTCAGCGTTTCGCGGCGCAGAATGTCGAGATCGCCCCGCCCGAGCCGGCCGCGCGGTTTCGCGAGCTGATCGAAGCGGAGCTGACCCGGTGGCGCCGCGTGGTGCGTGACGCGAAGATCGAGGTGCAATAGGTCGCGCTTACGCCTGCCGCCGAAGCGTCATCTCATAGGTGAAGCGGTCGGCCGGGTGGAGGTTGAAGGCAACCTCCACCAGTTCGCCGCCGACCAGCCGGTAGGAACGGCGGATGCTGATGGCCGTGCTGCCAGGGTCGCAAGCCAGCTCGGAGGCGAGATGCTCCGGCATCGGCTCGGCGCGCAGGACCTGCTGCACCTCGCCGATCCGGACGCCGTACATCTCCTCAATCCACGAGTAGATCGTGCCGGGTCTGCGGCCGATCAGCAATCCAATGCCAGCATAGTCTGAGAGAACGAAAACCTCCGTCCAGCAAATCGGCGTCTCTTGGCCGGCGACGGTCCGGAAGCCCTCGACCCGTAGCCAGCGCTGTCCGACCTGGCAGCCGAGCCGCTCAGCCAAGGCGGCGTCCGCCATCACCATTCCGCTCTTGTCGACCTCGTAGCGAGCTTCGGTGGCGTACTGCAGCAACTCCTCCACCGAGGCGACCGAAGAGGTGTAGAGCGGCGGAGCCGCACTATGGCGAATGACGGTTGTGCCAGCACCTTGGCGGGAGGCCACCAGGCCCTCTTCCCGGAGTTGCCGCAAGGCCTCGCGGATGGTGTGTCGGCTGCACCCAAAACGGCGGCAGAGTGCTTCCTCAGTCGGCAGCTTCGTGCCGACAGCGTAGACGCCGGACAGGATCTCCTGGCTCAGCGCGCCAACGACCGTGCGGTACAAGGGCGGGCTATCGCCCCCAACCTCTCGTTCTGCTCCTACGCTGCGCTCGCCCATTGTCGGATCCTCGCCGGGCGTTGCCGCCCCCAGACTTGTAAGAACAACTTTGCCAAGTTGTTCTGCGTTTGGGACCAGGTCAAGGCTCTTGAGTGGGCGCTATCTCGCATACCGGCAACAGCGCACGTTCAAATTGGAGGTTGTACGTACAAAAAAACCATGTCATAGACCGCTCAAGACGAGGGTGGAGCTTGCTGCCATGAACGCTGACTTCAAAACCCGCGAGCTGGATGAGGGCGATGCGGCGCAGCTCATGCTGGCAATCGACCGCTGGATCGAGCGGGAGGTGAAGCCGATCGTCAAGGAGTACGACCACGCCGACCGCTACCCGGCGCACATCGTCGAGCAGATGAAGGAGCTCGGCCTGTTCGGGGCGACGATCGGCGCCGGGTACGGTGGTCTCGGCCTCCCGGCCCGCACCTACGCCGAGATCGTCATGCGGATTTCCTCGGTCTGGATGTCGATCACCGGCATCCTCAACTCCCACCTCATGCTGGCGCTGGCCATCGAGAAGTTCGGTACCGAGGCGCAGAAGCAGAGCTGGCTGCCGCGCCTCGCCACCGGCGAGGTCCGGGGCGGCCTGGCGCTCACCGAGCCCGATGCTGGCACCGACCTCCAGGGCATCCGCATGACCGCCCGGCGCGACGGCGACCACTACGTCATCAACGGCACGAAGACCTGGATCACCAACAGCATCGAGGGCAACTGCGTCGCCCTGCTGGTGAAGACAGACCCGCACGCGCAGCAGCGCCACAAAGGCATAAGCCTGTTCATTGCCCCGAAGCAGAAGGGCTTCCGGGTTGGCCGCAAGCTTGAGAAACTCGGCTACAAGTCGATCGACACCGCCGAGCTTGTCTTCGAGGACTACCGGATCCCGGCCGACCACCTGATCGGCGGCGTCGAGGGTCAAGGCTTCTACCAGGCCACTGGGGGGCTCGAGCTCGGCCGCATCAACGTCGCCGCGCGCGGCGTCGGCATCGCCGAGGGCGCGCTGCGGCTGGCCACCGAGTATGCCCAGCTCCGCAAGACCTTCGGCAAGCCGATCTGCGAGCACCAGGCGATCCAGCTGAAGCTCGGGGAGATGGCGACCCGCGCCCGGGCGGCCCGGCTGCTGACCCTCGACGCCGCCGCCGCCTTCGACCGCGGCGAGCGCTGCGACATGGAGGCCGGGATGGCGAAGTACTTCTCCTCCGAGGCGGCGCTCGAGAACAGCATCGAGTCCATGCGCATCCACGGCGCCTACGGCTACTCGAAGGAGTACGACATCGAGCGGCTCTACCGCGACGCGCCGCTCACCTGCATTGGGGAGGGGACCAACGAGATGCAGCGCATCATCATCGCCAAGCAGCTCATCAAGCGGAACCCCGCGGCATGAGGCCGCTCGATGGGATGCGGGTGGTCACCGTCGAGCAGTTCGGCGCAGCCCCCTACGGCACCATGCTCCTCGCCGAGCTCGGCGCCGAGGTGATCAAGATCGAGAACGCTGAAACCGGCGGGGATCCGTCCCGCAGTGTCGGGCCGCACATGCTGGGTCCTGCCGACAGCCAGTACTTCCAGGCCTGGAACCTCGGCAAGCGCAGCGTGACGCTGGACATCAAGTCCCCCGAGGGGCGGCGGCAGCTGGAGGCGCTCGTGCGGACCGCTGACGCGGTCGTGAATAACCTGCGCGGAAACCTGCCTGCCAAGCTCGGTCTCGACTACCCCACCCTGAAGCAGGTGAACCCGTCCGTGGTCTGCCTGCACATCTCCGCCTACGGCCGCGACAACGAGCGCGCCTCCTGGCCCGGGTACGACTACCTGATGCAGGCCGAGGTCGGCCTGATGAGCCTGACAGGCGAGCCGGACGGCCCGCCGGCGCGCGTCGGCGCCTCCGTGGTCGACACGATGACAGGCATGATCGGCATGATCGGCCTGCTGAGTGCGGTTCTGCGTGCCAGACAGACCGGCATCGGCTGCGACGTGGACACCTGCCTGTTCGACGTGGCGATGCATCAGCTGTCCTATCCCGCCATGTGGTACCTGAACGAGGGCGATGCCTCGCGACGCCTTCCGCGCAGCTCCCACCTGTCGCTCGTACCGGTGCAGACCTTCCCGACCTCGGACGGTTGGATCTTCATTATGTGCATGACAGAGAAGTTCTGGCGGTCCCTCTGCGACGCGATCGGGCGGCCGGACCTGCCGGAGGATCCGCGCTTTGTCGACTTCCCGGCCCGCCACGAGAACCGCGACGCTCTCACCGCGGTGCTGGACGCCGAGCTGCGCAAGGCCCCTACCGAGCATTGGCTGAAGGTTCTGGCGGGCCTGCTGCCGGTGGCGCCGGTGTACGACCTGCCGGAGGCGCTCGACAGCGGCTTCGTCCGTCGCGCGAATGGCATGGTCCGCAGCGTCCCCCACCCAGCGAAGCCGGAGATGAAGGTTCTGGCGAATCCGCTGAAGATCAACGGCGCCCGCCTCGAGCAGTCGGCCTGCGCGCCGCTCGGCGCCGACAATGTGGCGTTGCTGGCGCAGCCGGTCCCTGCCGCACCAGTGGGCAGCGCGACATGAAGCTCGAAGGCCTGCGCGTCGTCGACCTCTCCTGGTTCCTGCCAGGCCCCTACCTGACAATGGCCCTGGCCGACCACGGCGCCGAGGTGATCAAGGTGGAGCCGCCCGGCGACGGCGACCCGGGGCGCCGCATCGGGCCGGCGGACGGCCGGACCAGTGTCTTCTTCCGCAACCTGAACCGCGGCAAGAAGAGCCTGGTGCTCGACCTGAAGCAGGGGGCGGACAAGGAAACACTGCTCCGCCTCTGCGACAGGGCCGACGTCGTCGTTGAGTCGTTCCGCCCGGGTGTCGCGGCTCGGCTTGGCGTCGGATACGAGCAGGTTAGCGCCCGCAACCCGCGCGTTGTCTACGTCTCGATCAGTGCCTTCGGCCAGGACGGTCCCTACCGTGATCGGCCGGCACACGACCTGGCGCTGGAGGCGGTGAGTGGTGTACTCAGCCTCACCCTCGGCGACGACGGCCGGCCGGCCATCCCCGGCATCCCGACCGCTGACATCGTCAGCGCCTTGCAGGGTCTCTCGGGCGTGCTGATGGCCTTGCTCCGTCGCGCCACCACGGGTCGAGGCGACTACCTCGACGTCGCCATGCAGGACGTCCTGGTCGCCGCCTGCGCCAACGTCGTCGGCCCCACCTTCGCCGAGGACCGGCAGCCGGACGTCAAGCAGGAGCGGACCACCGGCGGCTCCGCCTTCTACCGCATCTACGACACCAGGGACGGACGGCAACTCGTCCTCGCCGGGCAGGAGGAGAAGTTCGTCCGGTCGCTGCTGCGGGCCCTCGGCCGCCCCGACCTGGAGGCGCTCTGCGCCCGCGGGCCCGGTGCGCACCAGCGGCCCGTGGCCGACTTCCTGCAGGAGACCTTCCGCCAGCGGGACCTGCAGGACTGGCTCGGCTGGCTCGGCGGGCTCGACCTTTGCTTCGCGCCGGTGAACACTTTGCCGGAGGCCTTCCGGGACGCGAACCTGCTGGCGCGCGGGATGGTCCTCACGGATGAGACCGGCCGTCGTCATATTGCGCCGGCCGTCCGCTTTCGCGACGAACCACCGAGACCGCGCCTGCTGGAGCCGCTGCATGGGGAGCACACGCAGCAATTGCGCGCCTCTCTGGACAGCTGTGCCGGCGACCGCCGCTAGCTCCACACCACGACAGTACCAGGAGACGGACCATGGTTGGCATAGCGAAGCAGGTCGGGCCGCAGCGCTGGCGCGAGAGCTTCGGCCGTTACTACGAGGACTTCCAGCCCGGAGACGTCTACGAGCACCGGCCCGGCCGGACCATCACGGAGACGGACAACACCTGGTTCACCCTGCTGACGATGAACACCCACCCGCTACACTTCGACGTCGCGTTCGCGGCCAAGTCGGAGTTCAAGCGGCCCCTGGTGAACAGCTGCCTTACACTGTCCATCGTCGTCGGCATGAGCGTCAGCGACCTCAGCCAGAAGGCGATCGGCAACCTGGGCTGGAACGACATCCGCCTCACCGCGCCGGTCTTCGTCGGCGACACGATCTACGCCGAATCCGAGGTGCTGTCCAAGCGCGAGTCCGCGAAGCGCCCGACCCAGGGCGTCGTCACCGTCCGCACCACCGGGAGGAAGGCGGACGGCACGGTCTTCATGACCTTCGAGCGCACGATGCTCGTACCCAAGCGCGGCCACGCCGTGGACGACGTGGCGGAGTACTAGCGGCAATGCCGTTCGAGCTGACGGAGGAGGAGGTCGCACGGGTGGTCGACGAGGCGATCACGTCTCGCCGGAGCGTCCGTGGCTTCCGGCCAGACTCGGTCCCGACCGAGACCGTTCGGGACATCCTGGCCGTCGCGAGCCGCGCCCCGAGCATGACGAACACCCAGCCCTGGCGGGTGTACGTACTGACGGGCGCGGCACGCGAGCGGCTGGCGGGGGAGGTCTGCGCGGCGCATGCCCGCGGCGAGGAGCCGGAGGCGGAATACGCCTACTACCCGCGCGAGTGGCGCTCGCCCTTCTTGGACAGACGCCGGCAGATTGGCTGGGCGCTGTACGGCCTGCTCGGCATTGCCAAGGGCGACCGCGAGGCGACGGCACGGCAGCACCGCAGGAACTACGACTTCTTCGGCGCCCCGGTCGGGATGATCTTCACGCTCGACCGCTCGCTCGGGTACGGCAGCTGGCTCGATCTGGGCATGTTCATGCAGAACATTATGATCGCCGCCCGGGGTCGCGGCCTCGACACCTGCCCGCAGGCGGCGTTCAAGAGCTACCACGCCGTCATCCGGCGGCAGCTCGACATACCGACGCACGAGCTGGTGGTGTGCGGGATGGCGCTGGGCTACGCCGACCCGGAGGAACCCGCGAACCGGCTGCATTCGCCGCGCGATGCGGTCGAGGCATTCGCCGAGTTCCGGCATGCGGTGGTAGCGAGATAGAGGGAGCCTGCAGCGCCCTGACGCACACCGGACCACGTCGGTGCACGGGTCGCCCTGTCGGACACCGCGGGTAGGCTGGTTTGGAGGGCGAACCCTCAATCGCTGCGAGGGGCCCACCATGCCGTTCAAGGCCAACGCAGACCGCCAGCTCCACATCCCGAGACAGCGGCGCCGGGTGACGCTGATCGGCCTCGGCGAAGTCGCGATCTGCATGTGCAGGCGCTCACGGGGCGATGCGCGTGAGCATGAGGCGGCTCATGGCAGCATTGACCATCGCCATTCCGCCTTCGGGCCGGGCACCCGGCCCGCCGTGGGCTGAACCGAAGGTCCCGCTCTGACCACCTGGATACCTTCATGCAACGCCGCACCATCCTGCCGCAAACTTTGCTGCTCGGCGCGTGCGGAGAGGCCATGCCACACTTTGCAGCCGTGCCACCGCCCGCCAAGTTGGGCTTCATCCGTTCGCTAAGCCTACGTCCACCTCCGAGCCGACGGCATCCTGGTCGAGCGCACCTACACCGGCCCCGCGCAGCCCGGCGAGCCGATGCATCATCGCCTCGGCCGCGTCCGCCCCTTCGGCTCGCGCCGGCGCGGCGTCACGCTGCGCCTCGAGGATCGCGATCTGCGCGAGCACGAGCTCGAGCCGGTCGAGCATGCGCAGGATCCCGGCCCCGGCGTGCGACGGCAGCGGCCCGCCGAGCGCCGTCCGGAGCTGGCCGAGACGATTGCGGCGGTCGCGCCGGAGCGGGGCGTAGCCCTCGACCCCGAGCGTGGTCAGGATGCTGCCGATCCGGTTGGTGAGGGCGATCCGCTCCGCGATCAGCTCTTCGCGCTCGCGCCCGGGATGGCGGGTGGCGGGCGTCCTCGTCCGCCTCCTCGGGCACGGGCACCATCGAGCAGACCCGGCTCGATGCCGGCGGCGTCGAACCGCCGCGGAGGAAGGCCGGGCAGGTCCGCAGCAGCAGGTCGACGTCGATCGCGTCGGTCTTGGCCCGGCGGGCCCGCCGGTCGACCGGGACGCTCACGGGCTGGATGACGTGGACCTCGATGCCGGCGCGCCGGAGGACCCGCGCCAGCCAGAACCCGGAGTAGCCGCCGGACTCGTAGGCGGCGGCGGTCCGCTCCACCATGGCCCCCTTGTCGGCCGCGCGCCGCTCCAGCCGCGCGATCGCGGCGAGCAGCGCGGCCGCCCGCGGCTCGAGGCGCTGCTTGACCACGGTCCCCTGGAGGCCAGGGACCTGGGCGGCGATGACCCAGACGGTCTTCGAGACCTCCACCACGACCACGAGCGTGGTCCGAAGGTCCGGAAGCAGAGCAGGCGCGGTGGTCATGGCATAGCGTCCCGAGCGAAGAGCAGTCGACCGGCTATGCTCGCTGGGACGCCGGCCCCGCTCATTGGGTCTGTACGCGAATGGGCCAGCAGGCGAGGATCATCGGGCGCCTGAGGCCTTGAATGCCGCCGAGGGCCGTCATGGGCCAGAATGGCACCATCCTACGGCGTGCCGGTCGTGGTCTGGGCAGACTCCTCCTGTGTCAGGCAGCCGCGTGCAGCCTTGTGGCGCGACTTTCGGCAGCATTCTTCACATTCTCCGCCGCGCGCCTGCCGAGTTGCGTCACTCGCCACATTGCTCCACGGGCAGGATCAGCGCACCGCAGGCAACTAGCGCCGCGACTTCGTCGGCGCTGAAGCCGGCCTCGGTCAGCACCGCGCGTCCATCCTGGCCCAGCGCCGGCGCGGGGCCAGTGACCTGTCCTGGCGCCCGGGAGAACCAGCCGGGTATGCCGGGGAAGCGCAACGTGCCCAGCGACGTCTCTTGCTCGGCGAAGAAGCCGACCGCGTCCAGATGGGGGTCATTCATCAGAGCGGAGGTGTCCTTCACTGGGGCGGCCGGGATCTCCGCCCGGGCAAAGCCCTCCAGCCATTCGGCAGTGCCGCGCTCCTGCAAGGTATCGGCCATGCGCGCATAGACTTCGTCTATATGGCGGGAGCGGTCCCTCAGCGTCGTGAAGCGTGGGTCGTCCATCCAAGCCGGCCGGCCCGCGACCTCTCGGAAGGCGCGCCAGTGCTTGTCCGTGTAGATAAGCACGGCTAGCCAACCATCTGCGGTGCGGTACGGGCGGCGATTCGGCGAGATGGCGCGGGCATAGACCGGCTCGCCCTCCGGCGGTTCGAACAGCGCGCCGTTGATGTGGTCGGTTAGGACGAAATTGGCCATGGTCTCGAACATGCCAACTTCGATCTCCTGTCCCTCGCCGGTACGGCCGCGGTGCAGCAGCGCCATCAGCACGGCGTAAAGCGCGGTGAGACCCGAGACCTTGTCTGCCACCAGAGTGGCCGAATAGGCCGGCTTGCCAAGCATCCGCCCCTGCAGCGCGGCCATACCGCACATTGCCTGGATGGTGTCGTCATAGGCCGGGCCGTTGGCGTAGGGGCCGCGGCGGGAGAAGCCGTAGACATTGGCGTAGATGATGCGGGGGTTGACCGCCTCCAAGTCGGCGTAGGTCAGGCCGAGGCGCGCAATGGCATCCGCCCGCATGGCATGGATGAACACGTCCGCGCCCTGGGCTAGGCGCAGCAGCGCCGCGCGGCCCTCGGGGCGCTTCAGGTCCAGCGCAAGGCCGCGCTTTCCGCGGTTGAGGTTGAGGAACATCGCCCCCATGCCCGGCCCGCGGGAGACCGGCAGCTGCCGCGTGGTGTCGCCCTCCGGCCCCTCAACCTTGATCACCTCGGCGCCGTGATCGGCCAGGATCTGGGTGCAGAAGGGACCCATCAACACCGCTGTCAGGTCCAGCACACGCAGCCCGGCTAGTGTCCCGAAGCCGCGACCGGGGAACTGCTGAGTCTCCTGCATCACTCGGTACCTTCTTCTCTCGCCGCGCGTCCGAGGGCCTCACGCGCCTCGGGCGCCGCTATGGCGATCAGGCGGCGACGGCGTTCCGCGAGGCCGCAGCCGCGCAGGTCGGCCGCGCCGTGTTCAGTCACCACGACCTGCACATCCGCCCGCGGCGTCGTCACCGGGCCGGAAAGGCGCGCGACAATGCGGCTGGCCGCGCCTGAGGTGGTGGCTGGCAGGACGACGATCGAGCAGCCGCCCGGCGAGCGCGAGGCGCCGCGAGCGAAATCCGCCTGCCCACCGATGCCGCCGATGATCGCGCGTCCGGCCTGCTCGGCATTAACCTGGCCGGTGAGGTCCACCTCCACCGCGGAGTTCACCGCGACTAAGCGCGGGAGTCGCGCCAGCACCGCATCGGCATGGGTGTAGCCACAGGCCCGCAGCTGCACCGAGGTGTTGCGATGCGCGAAGGCGTACAGCGCCTCGGTGCCGACTAGCGTCGTGGCGACGCTGCTCCCGGTGTCGATCGGCTTGCGCGCGTTCGTCAGCACGCCCGCCTGCGTCAGGCGCATCGCCGCGTCCCCGAAGATGCCGGAATGAAGGCCGAGGTCGCGATGCTGCGCCAGGACGTCGAGTATCGCTTCCGGCAACTCACCCAGGCCGGTCTGCACGGTGCATCCGTCCTCGATCAGGGCAGCCACATGCCCGGCAATCCGCCTACCGACATCGCCGCTGCGCGGTGGCCGCGCGCCGAGCGGAGCGCGGTCGCTTTCCACGATCGCGTCCAGCCGCGAAGCGGGGACGGTGGCATGGCCAAGCGTGTAGGGCACCCGGGGGCTGATCTCGGCGATCACGGTGCGGGCGCTGGTCACCGCCGCGTCCATGTAGTCCACGGTGCAGCCCATGCTGTGGCTGCCGTCCCGCCCGGCCGGGCCGACCATGAGGAGGGCGACGTCGCAGCGGATCCGCCCGGCGGCGATCATCCGGCCCACCTGGCCGCCATGCAGCGGCATCACTTCGAGCACCCCGGAACTGGCCAGCGCGCGGTTCGTGCCCAGCCCGCCGAGGCCGCACATCGCGATGTGATCCGCATGCTCCGGCCGCAGCGTCGTCGCCAGCCCCGCGCCGAGGAACACCGAGACGCCACCGAGTGCCGCACGCTGCGCCACCAACGCCTCCACCAGCGAGGGCGGCTCGCCAGCCACCTGACCCCAGAGAATCTGGTCGCCGGGCCGAATCAGGCCCCGCAAGTCGGGCAGGGCGGGATTGAGGCGGCGCATCGGCTCAGTAGGATTTCGCTAGGCCGAGCACGCGCTCAGCGATGAAGGAAAGGATCAGTTCGCGCGAGACCGGAGCGATGCGGGGGATCAGACTTTCCCTGAGGTAGCGCTCCACATGGTACTCCTGCGCATAGCCCATGCCGCCGTGGGTCATGACGGCGGTCTCGGCGGCGCGGAAGCCGGCCTCGGCGGCCAGGTACTTCGCGGCATTCGCCTCGGCGCCGCACTCTTGGCCCCGGTCGTACAACCAGGCCGACTTCATCACCATCAGGTCTGCGGCCTCGAGTTCAGCCCAGCTGCGCGCCAACGGGTGCTGGATGCCCTGGTTCTGGCCGATCGGCCGGCCGAAGACCTCGCGCTCCTTCGCGTACCGGCTGGCCTTGCGCAGCGCTGCGCGGCCGATGCCCACGGCCTCGGCGGCGATCAGAATGCGCTCGGGATTCATGCCATGCAGGATGTAGTGGAAGCCCTTGCCCTCTTCGCCGATGCGGTCCTCCTCGGGAATCTCCATGCCGTCGAAGAACAGCATGTTCGAGTCCACGGCGTGCCGGCCCATCTTCTCGATCAGCCGCACCTCGACCTTGCTGCGATCGAGGGTGGTGTAGAACAACGACAGCCCCTCGGTCTTGCGCTTCACCTGCTCCAGCGGCGTGGTGCGGGCGAGCAGCAGCATCTTCGTCGCGACCTGCGCCGTCGAGATCCACATCTTCTGCCCGTTGACCACATAGCGGCGACCGTGCCGCTCGGCGCGCGTCTTCATCTGCGTGGTGTTGAGGCCGACATTGGGTTCCGTGACCGCGAAGCAGGGCTTGTCCTTCCCCGCGATGAGCGGCGGCAGCATGCGGCGCTTCTGCTCCTCGGTGCCGAAGACCACCACCGGGTTGAGGCCGAAGATGTTCAAGTGGATCGCCGAGGCGCCGGACATGCAGGCACCGGATTCCGCCACCGCCTGCATCATCACCGTCGCCTCGGTTATGCCTAGGCCGCCGCCCCCGTAGTCTGCCGGCATGGCGATCCCGAGCCAGCCACCGGCCGCTACAGCGGCATGGAACTCCTCCGGAAAGGTGCCTTCCCGGTCCTTGCGCAGCCAGTATTCGTCGCCGAAGCCGGCGCAGAGCTTCGACACCTGCTCGCGGATGTCGGCCTGCTCGGGCGTGAGCGCAAAGTCCATCGGCGTCTCCCCAGGATGCGCCGGCAGAATGCGGCGCCACTCCTGTGATGTCAACGTCGGCATTGACAAGCGCGTTCGGCAGTCGCAGTCTGCGTTCAGATATTCGAACGACGGCGAGGGGGCCTCCCATGGCAGCACGGGATTCCGGTGAGGCTCGACGTGGATGGCTTCGGGCTGCGCCGCGACGCGCAGCGGTCGCGCTGCCGGCGCTACTGCTCCTGTCGCGTCATGCGCGGGCAGAGTGGCCCGAGCGGCCGGTTCGGCTGGTCGTTGCTTTCCCCGCGGGTAGCCTGACCGACGTCCTAGCGCGCGTGCTGGCCGAACCGCTGGCGCAGGAACTCGGCCAGCCCGTGATCGTGGACAACCGCGCCGGCGGCAACGGCATCGTCGGCACCCAGGCGGTGGCGCAGGCGGCGCCAGACGGCCACACGTTCGTCGTCATCAGCACCAGCGCCGCCTCGATCAACCCGCACGTGCTGAAGCGGATGCCCTTCGATCCGGTGATGGACTTCGCCCATGTTGGCGCGCTGGCCGAGGCGCCGTACCTGTTCGTCGTCCAGTCCAACGCGCCGGACTCCGACCTGCGCGGATTCTTCGATCGGGCGCGGCAGAGCCGCGAGGGACTGACCTACAGCTACGGCAACGCCAGCAGCCAGATCATGACCGAGGTGCTGGCTCGTGCCGCCGGGGCGCGGCTGACCGGCGTGCCCTATCGCGGCGGGGCCGAGGCACTGACCGACGTGGCGGCCGGGCGCATCGACTGCACCTTCACCGACATGGCCAACGGCCTGGCGCAGGCCCAGGCCGGCCGGGTCAAGGCATTGGCCCAGTCCGCGAAGGACCCGACGCCGCTGGCGCCCGAGGTGCCGCCCGTGGCGACGGTGGCGCCCGGTTACGACATCAATGTCTGGTTCGGCGTTTCCGCCCCGGCTGCCACGCCAGCGCCCATCGTGACGCGCGCCAATACGGCGCTGAACGCGGCGCTGCGCCAAGCCGCCACCGTGGCGAAGCTGCGCCATCTGGGTTTCCTGCCCTTCACCCAAACCCCCGAGCAGTTCGCGCATTACCTGCGCGACCAGCTGCAGGCCTGGGGCGAGCGCGTGCGGATCGCCGGCGTCGAGCCGCAGTAGTGGACGGCACCACCAACGGCGCCGACCTGGACCGTGGCGGCGGACCGCGCTCGGTGGCCCGCGTGCTGCAGCTGCTGGATCGGCTGGCGGGCGCACCGGAGGGGTTGCCGCTTGCCGCCCTTTCTCAGGCCATGGAAGCCCCGAAGACGACGTTGCTCGGCCTGCTGCGGGCACTGGCCGCGGAAGGCTATGCGGTTCAGGCAGGCGGCCGCTGGCGACTTGGACCAGAGGCCCATGGGCTCGCGCGCGCTATCCTGGCCGGGCAACCGGATGGCGGCCTAGGGGCGGCGGGCCACACGACGCTCGAGCAGCTGGCGGAGGCGACTGGTGAGTCTGCCATGTTGGCCGTTCTGGCGCCCGACCGTAGCGCCATGGTCTATACGGACAAGGTTGAGAGCCGGACAGCGTTGCGCTTCGCAGCCACGGTGGGCGACCGCCGACCGATCCACTGCACCGCTTCCGGGCGGGTGATGCTTGCTTTCCAGCCGCCACCCTGGCCGGAGGAGTTCTTGGCCCGCGCGCGCCTTGCCCCTGCGAGCCCTAGCAGCGTCACCGACCGCCGCACGCTGCGGCGCATCATCGCCGAGATCAGAGACCAGGGCTTCGCCGTCACGCTGGGCGAGGCGACCGAGGGCGTGGTCGGCATCGCCGCACCGGTCTTCGATGCCCGAGGTGAAACCGTAGCGGCGATCGTGCTTGCCGCGCCCATCGCTCGCGCCCAGTCCAGGCTGGCCGGGCTGGCGCGCCGCGTCTGCCAAGCAGGGCGCGAGCTGTCGCGCCGTCTCGGCTACCGCACCAGGCAGAGCAGGACATCCAGGGAGGATTGAGATGGCAGGCCTCTACTTCGAGGAGTTCACCGAAGGCCAGGTTTTCGAGCATCCGCTGACCCGCACCGTCACAGAGATGGACAACACCATGTTCAGTCTGATGACCATGAACCCGCAGCCGCTGCACATCGACGCGCACTTCGCGGAGCAGACCGAGTGGGGCCAGCGGCTGTTCAATAGCCTCTACACACTCGGCATCATGGTCGGTATGTCGGTGGTCGACACCACGCTCGGCACCACCATCGGCAATCTCGGCATGACGGATGTGCGCTTCCCCAGGCCCGTCTTTCACGGCGACACGTTGCGGGCCAGGACCAAGGTGCTCTCCAAGCGTGAGAGCAGGTCGCGGCCAAGTGCCGGGCTCGTGGAGTTCGAGCACGAGTGCCTGAACCAGCGCGGCGAGGTGGTGGCGGTCTGCCGCCGCACCGGCCTGATGCATAAGCGTCCGGTGGCCGGCTGATGCGCACCTTCCTCTTCGTGCCCGGCGACAGCGAGCGGAAATTCGCCCGCGCCGCGGAGGGGCCGGCCGATGCGCTGATCCTGGATCTGGAGGACAGCGTGGCTCCCGCCAACAAGCCCAGGGCGCGGGAGATCACCCGCGTCATGCTGGCCGGGCCACGCGGCCGGCAGCGGCGCTATGTCCGCGTCAACGCCCTCGACACTGGGCTGACGCTGGACGACCTGGCGGCGGTGATGCCGGCCCGGCCGGACGGCATCGCCCTACCGAAGTGCGGCGGTGCCGATCAGGTACGCCAGGTTTCGCACTGGCTCGATGCTTTCGAGGCTGCTTCCGGCCTAGAAGCGGGATGTACCCGCATCGTGGCCATCGCCACCGAGACTGCCGGCTCGCTGTTCAACCTGGGCAGCTACGCTGCGGCGGGACACCGGCTCGCCGGGCTGATGTGGGGGGCGGAAGATCTCTCGGCCTCCATCGGCGCCTCGGCCAACCGGGCCAGCGGACAATGGCTTCCGCCGTTCCGCCTTGCCCGCGACCTCTGCCTGGTCGGCGCGGCCGCCGCCGGGGTCGCTGCGATTGATACGGTGCACGTGGACATCGAGGATCTGGCCGGGCTCGAGACGGATGCGCGCGAGGCGAAGCGTGACGGCTTCAGCGGCAAGGCCGTGATCCATCCCAAGCATGTCGAGGTGGTGAACCGCGTCTTCACCCCGGCGCCTGAGGAACTGGACTGGGCCCGGCGGGTGGCGGCGGCTTTCGCCGCCGCCGGCGGTGCCGGGGTGCTGACGCTGGATGGCAAGATGCTCGACCGGCCGCATCTGCGGCTGGCCGAGCGGCTGCTCGCGGGGGCCGGCGCATGATCCCCCGTCGTGTCGCCCTCGCGCTCGGCGCCGCTGCCCTCGCGGGTCCGGCCCGCGCGCAGGACTGGCCGCGCCAGCCGGTGCGGATCATTGTGCCTGCCGCCGGCGGCGGCTCCTCCGATCCGATAGCGCGGCTCCTCGCCCAGGCCTTCAGCCGCCGCTTCGGTCAAACCTTCATTGTGGAGAACCGACCGGGCGCGGCCGGCAATGTCGGGGTGGCGGCCGCGGCTCGCGCCCCGGCCGATGGCCATACTTTGCTGTTCGGCTTCACCGGACCGTTGGCAACCAATCTGGCGCTCTACCGCGACCTCGCCTTCCACACCGAACGGAACTTCGACGCCGTGGCGCTGTGCGGCGTGGTGCCGAATGTCTTGATCGTGGGCAAGGGCTCGCGGCTCGGGACGCTGACCGAGTTCGCCGCCGCCGCCAAGGCAGCCCCGGGGCGGCTCAGTTACGGTTCCACCGGCAGCGGCAGCTCGATGCACCTGGCCGGCACCATGTTGGCGACCGCCACCGCGACGCAGCTGACCCATGTGCCGTACTCCTCGCCGGCGGCGGCGACCACGGACGTGATCGCGGGCCGACTGGACTGCATGTTTCTTGGGGTGCCGGGTACGGCACCGCTGCTGCGGGCTGGGGAGATCAGGGCACTCGCGGTGCTCGCCGGCCGGCGGGCGGAGATCCTGCCCGATGTCCCTTGCACTGCGGAACTCGGGCTACCCGGCTTGGTGATGGGGCCGTGGTTTGCCCTTGTCGCGCCGAAAGGCACGCCGGGTGCCGTGATCCAGGCGCTCAACGCCGAGGTGAACGCGCTGCTCGCTGGGCCGGGCCGGCAGGCACTGACCGACCTGGGCTTGGACCTGGGCGGGGGCATGGCAGGCGGAACGCCGGAGCAGGCGACAGCCTTCATCGCCGCCGAGATTGCCCGCCACGCGGCGCTGGTCCGTGCCGCAGGCATCGTCGTGGAGTAGAGCGGCGCCTTCGCCATCGCGGAGGCGGTTACCGAGGCAGGCCGCATGGCGCTGCCGGATCCCCCAGGCGGTGGACGTTGCCCTCGCCAGCCGCCGCAATATCCGTGGGCTGTTGCAGTCCCCTCGATCGAAGCCGATAGGCGGAGTCGAAAGTGTTAGATCGGAGAAGCAGCCGATGGGAAAACCCAATTTCAGAAAGCCTGCCCTGTCCCGCCGCGCGGCTCTGGCGCTGGGCGCTCTGGCAGGCGCGAAGCGCGAGGCCCGCGCCGCGGACTACCCGACAAGGCCCGTCCGGATCATCGTGCCCTATACGCCCGGCGGCTTCACCGACCTCTCCACTCGCTTGGTCGCGGAGCCGCTCTCGAGGGCATTGGGGCAGCCGGTGGTGGTCGAGAATCGCCCCGGGGCGAACAGCATCGTAGGAGCTGGTGCTGCTGCCTCAAGTCCGCCAGACGGCTACACGATGCTCATGGTCCTTCCCGCGCATGCGGCGAACGCAACACTCCAGGCGGGCAAGATGCCCTTCGACCCGATCACCAGCTTCGCGCCGATCTCGCTCGTGGCGACGTCACCGCTGGTCCTTGCGACCGGCAAGCGTGTGCCCGCACCCACGCTGCGGGAGTTCCTCGAGTACGCGAGGGCTAGGCCTGGCGAGATCAGCTACGGCTCAAGTGGACTAGGATCCACGGCGCATTTGGCCATGGAAATGCTGCAGATCCGCACGGGGCTCAAGATGGTGCACGTTCCCTACCGTGGCACCCAGCCGGCTCTGCAGGACCTCGTGGCCGGCAACATTGGCGCGATGTTCGATGTCAACTCGGCGCTGCGGTCGCAATTCGAGGCGGGCGCCATCCGCCCACTGGGAATCGCCAGCGCCAAGCGCGCCGGCTTCGCGCCCGGTATCCCGACCTTTGCGGAGCAGGGGATCGTTGACTTCGCCGTCAGCACTTGGTCCATGCTGCTCGCGCCCGCTGGAACGCCAAAGGAGATCGTGGAGCGGGTCTCGTCGGAAGTGGCCAGAATCATCCGCGAGCCGGCGGTTGCCGTAAGGCTCCACGAGATCGGTCTCCTGGTGGAGGGGCGTACCCCCACGCAGGCAAGTGAGTTCCTCCGTTCGGAAGTGGAGCGCTGGGGCTCCGTCATCCGCACGGCCAATGTGACGGTCGAGTAGCGTCTCGTCTATTAGGGTTCAAGGAGAAATAACTGCTCCAGACCGTTCATTCTCGACAAGGTACAAATCTCTCGGCCGGCAGCCGCGGCAGACGCTTACTGCTGACCGACGAAGCCGTTTCGAGAGCCAAAACTGAAGCAGTTATTTCGCCTCGAATCCTTAGGGTTTGTGACTGTCTGCCTGGTACCGAGCTGAGGCCGGGGTAGCGGCTGGCCTGGTCGCGTGCTTTCGGGTCGGATTCGACCTTGGGACGCGCAGATGGTCCGGACGTGCCTGGATGATGCCGAGCGGGCCTCGCTATTTCTGGCGATCCAAGGCCTGCCACGGACCTGGAAGCGGGACGAAGGCGCCCTGCGGCGGTTCGTCGAGGCCGCGCTATGGATCTGCCGCACCAGTGCGCCGTGGTGCGACCTGCCAGCTGGCCTGGGACACTGGGCCAGCATCTACCATCGCTGGCGGCGCTGGTGCCTGCGCGGCTGGTGGGAGCTGCTGTTTGAGGCACGGCGGCCGCCGCTGCCGGCAGATGGGCTGGTGCTGCTCGACAGCACCACCTGCAAGGCGCACCGGGCCGCCTCCGGCGCGGCGCGGAGTTCGCCGACGGCGGCCGAGGCGCTCGGGCGCAGCCGCGACGGGCTGTGCCCCAAGCTCCACGGCTGCGTCGACGGCGCCGGTCGCATCCTGCGTCCACTCGCCAGCCCCGGGAACCACGCCGACCTGCGCTCCGCCGTGCCGCTCGTGACCGGGATCCCGGCCCGCGATGCCGCCCTCGACCGCGGCGACGTCTCCGCCATGCTGCGCGCCGCCTTCGCCGCCGAAGGCTGTGCCGTCCACACCCCGCCCAAGCGGGGCATGGCCGAGCCACCGCCCTGGGACAAGACAATCTACGCCCGCCGCCACTTGGTCGAGTTCGACTTTCGATACAACAACCGGGTGAAGCGAGGCGTGGATGACACGCAGCGGACGGGCAACGCACTTCGCGGCATCGTGGGCAAGCAGCTGACCTACCGGGTCTCGTCTGCAACGGTGTAGCCAAGGCAGCGGCGCGTGCCGGCCTTGCACACGTTCGACGCGGGCTTGCAGAAGAGGACTGGGCATATCAGCCGTCCGCCGCTGACAATCTGCCGACCGTTTGTTGTCCAAGGCACGCTCGATCTTCCTCGCCCGACAACTTGAAGCCGCGAGAATGCGCGATGACCCGGAAGCGAAAGCCAAGCAACACGCGAAGTTCGTTGAAACCGCCCGCGCCCTCGGCTGCGACGAGGACGAGGCGGCCTTCGACGAGAATCTGAAAAAGCTGGTGCCGCCCCGGCCGAAGCCCGCCACTCAGACGAGCGCCAAGAACGGCGAGATCAAGGACGGCTGAGCCCGGCCGGGTCGCCCCGTTAGGCCCGGTCCAAGTCCGACGGGACTGCTCTTGGCACTGCCACACCGTCCCACCGCTCCGCCATTGAGCGGTCAAGGCTCCAAGGACCCGGGCCGGCGGCGGCGAGGTAGAGGAAGACAAAGCAATAGAGCGCGGCCAGCTCGCCCGCGTTCAGGATCGGGAAGAAGCCCCGCCCGGCGTGGCCGATGAAGTAAGCGAAGGCAAGCTCGCCGGAGAGGATGAAGGCCACCGGGCGGCTGAAGAGGCCGATCGCCAGCAGGATGCCACCGACGAGTTCGATCGCTCCGGCCCACCATATCAGCGACAGGAACTCCGGCGCCGCACGACCCGCCGCCCGCGCTGGGAAGTCGAGCAGCTTCTGTGTCCCGTGCTGCAATAGCAACAGCGAGGACATGATACGGAGCACGCTGAGGAGGTGCGGGGCCGCGGCGGCGCCGAGGCGTTCGAGGCTCGACATGGGCTGTCCCTCCGATGCCGAGACGAGCGCTAGCCCGTATGCCTGGGTTTGGGAAGTATAACATCGCCCATTTTTATGCCAGCAGCATTGAGCTGTAATACCGGATCTGTCAGAACTCGTGCCAGATCCGACGACGTGAGGCGAAGGCCGAGTTCAGCCTACACCGCTTCGAGAATGGCGAGCACACTTGTGGCACGACGCAGGTGAAGCAGGCGACGGCG
>JAESGY010000246.1_pt1 | contig 35583 bp, 33 predicted proteins | sample 9269841 | NCBI WGS metagenome assembly JAESGY01 (sample SAMN17022865, study PRJNA683097) | algae metagenome | isolation source: Spirirestis rafaelensis WJT71-NPBG6 and co-occurring heterotrophs from... | place: USA: Pinto Wells, Joshua Tree National Park, Colorado Desert, CA | collected 2006-08-15
CTCCGACCGGCCTCGGAGGCAGCAGGGCCGGCCCGCCCCGCGGCGCCGGGCCGGCGCGCCCTCGGTGCGGCGCTCATGGCCGGCGCGCTCGCGCCACGATCCGTCCTGGCCCAGAAGGGCGCGGTCACGCTGCTGGTCGGCGCCGCGCCCGGCAGTGCGGCCGATAGCTGGGCGCGCGGCTTCGCCCCCTTCCTCGAACGGCACTGGCCGCGCACCAGCGTCGCCGTCGCCAACCGCCATGGCGAGCGCGGCCTGGCCGCCGCCAGGCTGGTCGCCGCCGCCACACCGGATGGCAGGCTGGTCGGCGCCATCGGCACGCCGATGCTGTTGGCCCGCGCGGTCGAGGCGCGGGCGGAGGCCGTCATCGCCGGGCTCGGCTTCGCCGCCGCGGTAGCCGAGGAGCCGCTGGTGCTGGTGGGACAGGCCGGCACAGTCGAGGCGCTGGACGCGCTGCGCGCGCTCGGGCCGCAGGCGGTGCTCGGCACGCCGCCACAGGGCAGCGCGGCCCAGCTGGCCGCCATCGCCCTCGGCCGCATCCTGCCCCTCACCCTGCTGGCCTTCCCCAATGCCGCCGGCGCCCGCCAGGCGGTACTGGCGGGCAACATCCCCTGCGCCCTGCTGGCCGTGCCGGAGGCGATCACGGCGTTGCGCGACGGCCGGCTCATCGGCCTGGCCCTGGCGCAGGAACAGCGGATCCATCTGTTGCCGGAGGTGCCGACCTTCGCCGAGCAGGGCCTCCCGCTCCACCTCGCGGCATATCGCGGCTTCGCCGTACCGGTGGGCACGCCACCTGCGGTCCTGGCTCCCCTGGTGAAGGCCCTGCGGGCAGCGGTAGCGGATCCGGAATTTGCCGCGCAGGCACAGGCGCAGGGCTACCTGCCCCGCTTCATCGGCCCCGCCGCCTGGGAGCCGATGCTGCGCCAGACCCTGACAGAGCTTGGAGAGCGCTGGGTGACGGACCCCTGGATGGCGCGCCACGACTGAAAGCGCCTCAAAGCGATTTACAGCGATCAACTGTGATTTTCTCAAAACTTCAGAAATTGATCAGTTTTGGCCGCTTCCCTGCTCCGGAATGGCTTATAGGCTTCCGATCCTTTCGGGATGCAGGCCGTGCAGAGTCCAGGGGCCAACGCGATGCGCAGCAGGCAGGTCCTTGTCCTCGCCCGCGATCCTGCGCTGAATGCCGCCGCACATGCGGCCTCGGCGCGGCTGCCTGCCGGTACGGACAGTGCAGACGGGGTCCGAGGCGTTGGCGCGCCTCGCGAGGCCGGGCCCTGGCCCCGGGCATCTGGTCTGCGATCCAGCCGGTGCCGGCGCAGCCTGGTCGGGATTGCTGGCCTTGCTGGCTGAGCCGGCGACGGGCACCTTCCTGATCCTTGTCGGTCCCATGCCAGGAGCGTCATCCCACCCGCCAGCGCCGCTACCGCAGGATCACGGCATGCTCGCCCAGGCCCTTGCCATCCCACGTCCCTGCCCCGTTGCGGCCTCAGCCGTCGATGGAACGATCCGGGACCTCCGGGAGGGCCTGGCGCGCGGCGAAATCAGCGTGCACTACCAGCCGGTGGTGCGGATTGCGGATCGTCGCCCGGTGATGGTGGAGGCGCTGGCCCGCTGGCACCGGCCGAGCGCTTCGGTGCCGCCCGACCGCTTCGTGCCGCTGGCCGAGCGCGCCGGGCTGGCCCGCTGCCTTTCCGTCGCGGTGGCCGGCACGGCGCTGGCGGAGCTGGCGCCCCTCTGGCCGCGGCTCCGGCTTGGTGTCTCGCTCAACCTGCCACTTGCCCTGCTGCTGCAACCCGACCTGCTGAGCTGGCTTGGCCGCGCCCTTGGCCGGCAGGGGCTGGGGCCCCGGCAAGTGGCGCTGGAGTTGACCGAGACGACGCCGGTCCATGATCTGGCGCAGTTGCATCGCGTGCTTCTGCGGCTGCGTGCGGCCGGCTTCCGCGTGCTGCTGGATGATGTGGTGCCCGGTGACGGGCGGGAAAGGCTGCACCGGCTGCCCTTCTCCGGGCTGAAGCTCGACCGCTCCCTGGTGGAGCGCCTGCCGGGGCAGGCGCAAAGCCGGCAGGAGGTGCGGCGCCTGGTCAGGCTGGCGGAAACGCAAGGCCAGGCGGTGGTGGCCGAGGGCGTCTCCGACCGGCGGATCTGGGGGGCGTTGCGCGGGCTGGGCGTCCATTATGCGCAGGGTTACGGCATCGGCCGCCCCATCCCCGCGACCGCGCTGCCCGACTGGTGGGCCGGCTGGCGCGGCGGCCAGCCGGGGTGAGGCCCGCCAGGGCGGCAGATCGCGGAAAGGGACGGATGCCCCCCTCCGCGTCCTACAATGCACCGGTCAGGGTCACGCCCAAGGGGCCTGGGCGCCCGCCTGCAATCCGCCGCAGGCCCTTGTTCACATCCAGGGCCCTCACGCCCCTCAGCGATCTGCTCTAGCCGTACATCTTGCGGTAGAGCGCGATGATCTCGGCCTCGTTCGGCACCCGGGGATTGTTCCCCGGGCTGCCGGAGGCCAGCGCCTGCTTCGCCATCAGCGGCAGCAGCCCCTCCCACTTCGCCGCCGGGATGCCATAGCCCTTCGGCGTCGGCACGCCGAGCTCCTGGTTCAGCGCCCGCAATTCCTCCAGCAGCTTCGAGCCCGCGACCTGGTCGGCATCCTCCGGCGTCGCCACGCCGATCGCCCGTGCCGCCTCGGCATAGCGCGGCAGCGCGTCATTCAGGCCGAATTCGGTGACCGCCGGCAGCAGCATGGCGTTGGAGAGGCCATGCGGCACATGGAAATGCGCGCCGATCGGGCGCGACATGCCATGCACCAGGGCGACGGAGGAGTTGGAGAAGGCCAGCCCAGCCTGCATGGCGCCGAGCATCATCGCCTCCCGCGCCGCGGCGTTCCTCGGCTGATGATAGGCAATCCGCAGGTGCCGGCCGATGAGGCGCATGGCCGAGAGTGCCAGGCTGTCCGCATGCGGATTGGCGCGCTTCGAGACATAAGCCTCCAGCGCATGGGTCAGGCTGTCGATCCCGGTATCGGCCGTGGTGCGGGCCGGGACGCTGTAGGTCAGCTCGTAATCGACGATGGCGGCGAGCGGCAGGGCGCCGAGGCCGGCGATCAGCATCTTCTCATCCGTCTCGGTATCCGTGATGACGGTGAAGCGCGTCGCCTCGCTGCCGGTGCCGGCGGTGGTCGGGATGCAGATGACCGGGACCGCGCCCCTGTCCGCGCTCGCCGGGACCTTGAACTCCCGCATCTTCTGGCCGGGCGCGGCGGCGGCCAGGATGGCGATGGCTTTCGCCGTATCCATGGGGCTGCCGCCACCGAAGCCGATTAAGCAGTCGTAATCACCGGCGCGGAAGGCGGCGACGCCGGCCTCGATGACCGTATCGGTCGGATCCGGCACCGTCTCGGCGAAGACCTCCGGTGAGTGGCCCGCGGCGCGCAGCGGGTCGAGGCAGCGATTCACCGTGCCGGAGGAGACCATCCAGGGATCGGTCACCACCAGCGGGCGCGAGAGGCCGAAGAGGCCCAGCACCTCAGCGATCTGGCCGACGCTCCCGCCGCCGATCCGCACCAGCCGCGGCGAGACGATGGTTGCAGTCATGGACGCACCTCCCGGTTCAGGGGGCGCAGGATACAGCCCGGGCCCTGGCGGGCAAGGCAGGGCCGGCCGTCACGCGCGGCGTGACGACCATGCCGCAGGGCCACGCAATGTGCGCCGGCACGCATCCGACCCCCGCCCTTCGCGCGTTGCATGCAGTATGCTGAACCGGGGAGGCATGCCGCGATGCGTAACCAGCCAGCCCGTCCGCGCCGGCCATCCGACCCAGAGGTGCCGCCGGAGGAAAGCCCGCCGTCGGATGACATAGACCCCGATGCCTTCGATCTCTGGCTGCGGGGCTGCCTGCGCGCGGCCTTCGACCGGGTGGCCTCCGAGCCGGTGCCGGAGGACCTGTTGCGCATGATTGAGGAGGACCGGGCTGAGCGCGAGCGGCTGCGGCGCAAACGGCTCGGCCAGCCGGAGTAGCCCGGGCCCGGCTGCCAGCATGCCGGCCCCCAGCGGCTGGTCGAAAATAATTCCGCTTCCCCGGAACCACCATCGCGTCACGGCCGCACCCTGCACAGCCTGCGGCGCCGGCGGTCAGATCCAGCGGAAGGTGAAGGGCGCGATCTTCTCCGCCGGACGATGCGCCCAGTCCAGTTCCGGCACACGATCCTCCACGCGCCGCTGCGCCTCATGCAGATGCGCGGCGGCGGCGCGGTAGTCCATGGTCAGCACCTCGCCATCCTCGACCACCTTCCGGCCATCCACATAGACGGCCTTCAGCGCGCGGTCGCCGGCGGCGTAGATCAGGCTGCGCAGCGGGTCGCGCGCCGGCCGCATCATCGGATGGGTGATGTCCACCAGGACGATGTCGGCGCGGCAACCGGCGGCGAGACGGCCGATATCGTCACGGCCGAGCGCCCTGGCGCCACCGATGGTCGCCGCTTCGAACAGTTCCGTCGTCGTCAGGCTGCGCGGGTCGGTCGCCTGGGTGCGGGCAAGATAGGCGGCGAGCCGCATCTCATCCAGCATGTTGTGCGGGTAGGTATCCGTCCCGAGGCCCATATTCACCCCGTGCCGCCTGTAGCGGCCGAGATGCTTCAGCGTGATGCCGCGCCGGGCGAAAACGGTCGGGCAATGCGCGACGGTGGTGCCGGTCTCGGCCAGGATGTCGAGGTCGCGCTTGGTGTGCCAGGGCGTGCTCGGGTGGTCGTCGAGGAAGATCCCGTGGCCGATGATGCTGCGCTCGGACAGCAGCCCCTGCTCATGCAGCCAGCCGATGGGCGTGACGCCATGGCGGCGGGTGATCTCATGGAATTCGGACACCGATTGGGCAGCGTGGATCTGCCAGGAGACGCCGCGGCGCTGCGCTTCCCCGAAGCTGTCCCGCAGCAGTTCCGGCGTGCAGGTATCGACCTGCGCCGGCATCACCATGCCGAAGAGCCGCCCGCTCTCATGCTGCTCCGCCCGCTCGATCAGCGTCATCGCCTCGGCGAAGGCCTTCTCGCCCGCTTTCTCGTCCCAGGCATAGTCCACCACATGGCCATTCTTCGTGTACCAGCGGGCGGAGCGGAACATGGGCGCGATGCAGACCCGCATGCCGCTCTCGCCCAGTAGGTCCAGCCAGCCGGGATGCGCCATGGAGAGATCGGCGACGGTCGTCACGCCGGAGAGCAGCAATTCCGACAGCGCGACGCGCACACAACTTGGCACGGCCTCCGCATCCGCGCGGAAGATCGGCAGGTATTCGTAGAGCGAGGAGTTGTAGAGGCCGGGCGTGCCCACCTCGTCGGTGAAGCCCTTGTTCATGGGCTCCGAGGAGGGGTGGGAATGGATGTTGACCAGGCCTGGCATGACCATGAGGCCGGCGCCGGCGATGGTCTCATCGGCCGGGCCGGCATAGCCCCGGCCGACAAAGGTGAGGCGGCCATCCTCGAAGGCGATGTCGGCGCCCGTCAGGTAGCTGTGCTGTTTCCCGGAAGGATCCCAGACGATCGCGACATCGGCGTTCCTGATCAGGGTGGTCGTCATGTGGGCTATCTCCCTGGCATCCGGTAGGGCGGCAGACCGGCAGGCCCGCCGGCCTTCGGGGCGGCAACCATGATGGCCGGCAGCCGGTCAGCGCATTCCGGGGCCTGGCAAGCGGTATGCCGGAGAATCCGGCGGCACGCGCCGCTCGGGCGCAAGCCCGCGCGCGCCCGATCCGTCCCGGACGCTCAGTTCCGCCAGTCCGGCCCGCCCTCGATCAGCCGCAGAGCGGCCTGCCAGGCGACGGCGCGGATATGCTCGCCGCCCGGCCGGCGGTACTGCGCGGCGGCACGCTCGCAGACCTCCTTCGGCGGGATCACCAGCTCACCACCCCCCGCCAGCGCCGCGACCTGCGCTGAGCAGGCGCGCTCCAGGTAATAGAGCTCGTCATAGGCCGCCGCGGCGGTGCCGCCGCAGACCAGCAGGCCGTGGTTGCGCAGGATCATGGCGTTGTGGCTGCCAAGATCGGCGACCAGACGCACCCGCTCATCCTCGTCCAGCGCGATGCCCTCATAGTCGTGGTAGGCCAGATGGCCGTAATACTTCATCGCGTGCTGGCTGATCGGCAGCAGACCGTGCTTCTGGGCGGAGACCGCGATGCCGTCCCGCGTATGGGTATGGATGACGAAATGCGCATCCTCCCGCGCCGCATGCACCGCCGAATGGATGACGAAGCCGGCCTTGTTCAGCAGCTCGGAGCTGCCATCCCAGCCGGGATGCTCATCCACCGGGTTGCCATGGATGTCGATCTTCACCAGGTCGCTCGCCCGCATCTCATGGTGCATGACGCCGTAGCGATTGAGCAGAAAATGATGCTCCGGCCCCGGCACGCGGGCGCTGATATGGGTGAAGATCCAGTCGGTCCATTTGTGGTGCGCGCAGAGCCGGTAGAGCGCCGCGAGATCACAGCGGACGCGCCATTCCTCCTCCGACCAGGGGCGGAGCGATGCGGGCGGGGTCGCGATGTTCATGACCGGTCTCCTTGGCTGGCGGGATGGTCGGCCCAGCCGCCGGCCGGCGTCAATCCGCGTTGCCGGCTGGACGGGACCGCGCGACCATATCCGAACCGAATGCCGAGGAGGCCAGCTTGCCCGTCCGTTTCCACCCCCATCGCCTGCTCGCCGCGGCGGCCCTCGGTGCCCTGCTGGCCCTGCCTGCGGCCGCCCAGACCACCCTGAAGGTCGTGCTGATCGACCAGCTCGGCAGCCTCGACCCGGTGCAGTCCACCGCCGCTTTCGTGCGCAACCACGGCTTCATGGTCTACGACCAGCTCTTTGCCCTGGACAGCAAGGGGGAGGCCCGGCCCCAGATGGCGGAGCGCTTCGAGCGCTCGCCCGATGGCATGACCTGGCGCTTCACCCTGCGGGAGGGTCTGGCCTTCCATGACGGCGCGCCGGTGCGGGCGGCCGATGCCGTCGCCTCCATCCGCCGCTGGGCGCAGCGGGACGTGGTTGGCCGGGCGCTGGCAGCCGCGACGGGCGCGATGGAGGTGGTGGACGAACGTACCTTCACCCTCACCCTCGCCCGCCCCTTCGCCCTGGTGACGGAGGCGCTGGCCCGCCCGACCGCGAGCGCGCTCTTCGTCATGCCGGAGCGGCTGGCGCAGACGCCGCCGACCATGGCGATCACCGAGGCCATCGGCTCAGGCCCCTTCGTCTTCCGCCAGGGCGAATGGCGCGCGGGCGACCGCGCCGTCTATGTGAAGAACCCCGCCTACCGCCCTCGGCCGGAGGCGCCGGACGGCCTCGCCGGCGGCAAGGTGGTGAAGGTCGATCGCCTCGAATGGATTGCCATGCCCGATGCCGCGACCGCCGCGGCGGCGCTGCAGAGCGGCGAGATCGACTTCATCGAGCAGCCCTCGCCCGACCTGGTCCCGGTGCTGGAGCGAAACCGCAACATCCGGCTCTTTGCCCTGAATCCCACCGGCTTCATGGTCTGGCTGCGGCCCAACCATGCCATCCCGCCCTTCGACAACCCGAAGGCCCGGCAGGCGCTGCTGCATATGGTGAACCAGCAGGAGAACCTGCAGGCAGCCGGCATCCGGCCTTCCGAGCAGGTGCCCTACTGCCCCGCCTATTTCCTCTGCGGCACGCCGCTGGAAAGCCATGCCGGCGCCGAGGGATTGCGGCAGGCGAATCCGGAGCGGGCGCGCGCCCTGCTGCGGGAGGCGGGCTACAACGGGCAGCGCGTGGTCTTCCTGAACGCGACGGACAGCCCAATCAACAACGCAGTCACCCTGACCATGGCGCAGGCGATGCAGCGTGGCGGCCTCACCATGGACGTGCCGGCGATGGACTGGGCGACGCTGACCCAGCGCCGCAACCGACGGGAGCCGGTGGAGCAGGGCGGCTGGAATCTCTTCGTCACCGTCGCCAATGTGCTGGATGCGCAGAACCCGCTGACCAACCTCTACCTTGCCAGCCCGTGCCAGGGTGGGCTTGCCGGCTGGCCCTGCGATGAGGAACTGGAGCGGCTGCGCCGGAGCTGGTGGGAGGAGCCGGACGCGGCGAAGCGGACGGCAATCCTGGAAGCGGTGCATGCCCACGCCTATCAGGTGCTGCCCTATATCAATGCCGGGCAGTTCCGCACGCTGAGCGCGCACCGGACCAATATCGAAGGCCTGCGGCCGACGACGGTGCCGGTCTTCTGGGGCGTGGAAAAGAAGTAGCGGGGGATCGGCGCGGACCATCGGTCCGCGCTGCCTCACCTCAGCCGGCGTAGACCGCCTGCTCGAAGGCCGCGAAGGTATCGAGCACCTGCGGATCCGCGAAGGGCAGCTGCTGCGTGGCGAAGACCCCTGCCCGGTCGCGCCTGGGGTCGATCCAGTAATAGGTGTTCGCCAGGCCCGCCCAGGCCAGGCTGCCGGCCGCACGGCCGCCCGGGACATCCTCGTCATTGATCAGGAAGGAGAGGCCCCAGCCCTTCCGCATGCCGGGGAAGAGCTCGACGTCATGGGTGGAGGCCGGCAGCGCGGACCTGATCGGCGGCACCTCCAGCGGCGCGATCTGGTCGCGCATCGCCTCCTTCACCATCTCCGGCGCCAGGATGCGCGCGCCATCCAGCGTGCCGCCGTTCAGCCACATGCGGCAGAAGCGGAGGTAGTCGCGCACCGTGCCGTAGAGCCCGCCGCCGCCCATATGGAATTCGGGATCCTGCGGCACCTCGAAGGGGATTTCCGAAAGGGTGCCGTCCGGCGCCTTGGCATGCATGGCCGAGAGCCGCGCACGCTGCGCCGGGCCGAGCCGGAAGGCCGTGTCCGCCATGCCGAGCGGGCCGAGCACCTTCTCCTGCAGCACGGCATCCAGCCGCCGGCCGGTGACCTTCTCCACCGCCAGCCCGGCGAAATCGATGCCGATGCCGTATTCCCAGGCCTCGCCCGGCTCCGCCATCAACGGCGTCCCGAGCGCGGCGCGCTGGCAGGTGATGATGCCCGGCACGCCGCGCGCCACCATATAGGCGCCGATCTGTGCGTTGAAGAAGTCATAGCCGAAGCCGGCGGTATGGTTCAGCAGGTGGCGCAGCGTGATGGGCTTGCGTACCGGGCGCAGCAGCGGCTCGCCGCCTTCCGCCGCGAAGCCGACCAGCACCTGCGGATGGGCGAGTTCGGGCAGCACCTCGGCAACCGGACCGTCGAGCGAGAGCCGGCCCGCCTCCACCTGCTGCAGCGCCGCGACGGTGGTGATCGCCTTGGTCATGGAGGCGATCCAGACCACCGTATCGGGCGCCATGGGCTGGCCCGCGGCGCGCTCGCCGGCGGCGGCCTCCACCAGCCCCCCCTTGCTGTCGCCGGCTGTCACTACGATGCCGCGCGCCACGCCCTTCGCCACGGCATCTCGCAGCAGCGCCTCGATCCTGTCCTGCATGCCCGTTTCCTCCCGGGCCGGAGGTTACACCCGGCCGATCGCCGCTGTCGCCCTGGGCGCCCGCTCAGGCCAGGCGATCCAGCCAGCGCAACCGGCGAGTCAGCCGAATTCGCAGCCAGCCCCGGTCCGCGCCGCGGATGGAAAGCCCGTCCGGCAGGCTGCGGAGGACGACCAGGGTCAACCCCACCTCCTCCGCCTGCCGCCGCAGCCCGCCGGCATCCAGCAGCGCCGCTTCCCGCAGCCAGTGGATGAGGCGCGAGAGGCTGAAGACCATGGGCACCCAGTGATGCGGGTGCGAGGGCCAGAGCTTCTCCCGGATCATCTTCCCGGCCAGGGCGCGGTGGGGCGCGAGCGCGTCGAACCAGCGCAGCAGCACCGCGGCGGTGCGGGCGGAGGGCGGCCGCGCCGCGAAGCCGGGCTGCGCCTCGGCGGCCAGCATCGCCTGCAGCGCCTGCTGGAACAGGGCATTCGCGATCGCATCCGCATCGCGGAACTCCGCCTGCACCGCCGAGAGCGGCAGGCCGAGCCGCTCCGCCACGTGCCGCAGGCGGAGATCGTGCCAGCCCACCGCCTCGGCTTCCTCCAGCGCCGCGGCCAGGATCCGCTCCCGTTGCGCCGCGCCGCCATCCGTCCCGAATTCCGCCATGCGCGCCTCCTCCCGGCCTTGCGGATATGGCGCGGCGCCCTGCCGGTCGCAGGAGGGTCCCCGCCGAGACGATCAAGCTGGCGTCCCGGACGTTGCAGCGGGGCATCTGCAGCCACGGGAAGGCCCCCCGACGAGGATCAATCGCTGGCGGAGAGGCCGAGCAGGAGCGCGGCGGCGAGCAGCCCGGCCAGCGTCCCGGCACCGAAGCGCCAGGCATAGCCGCGCCCATCCAGCACCGCGGCATAGGCGCATTTCGCCAGCCCATTGCTGCCGACCGCAACGGCCACGGTGGCGGCGGCGAGCCAGGGCAAGAGGCGCTCCGGCACCAGCCCCGGGATCGTCAGCGTCACGGCATCCACATCGGCGAGGCCGGAGATGGCCGCCACCACGAAGGCCCCGGCGCCGCCGAAGCGGTGCGAGGCGAGATCCGCCACCAGCCCGACCGCGGCCAGGAGCCCGGCCAGTTGCAGCACGGCGCCGAGTTCGAAGGGATTGCCGATGGCCTGTCCCTCCCCGGCCGCGGCGCCTGGCGCCCGGCGCGCCAGCAGCAGCCCCGCCGCGGCGGCCTGCACCGCCGCCGCGGCCAGCAAGGCCGGGGCGAGCTGCGCGCCAACCGCCGCCGAGCCGATCCAGGCCAGCGCCGCGGTCCGCAGGCAGGAGACGGCGCCGGCGATGAGCGCCCCGGCCGCGAGGGGCGCCGCCTCGGACGGGCGCGCCGCCGAGGCACGCGCATTGGCCAGTGTCGCGGCGGTGGAGGAGACCAGGCCTGCCGCCGCCCCGGCCGCCGCCTGCCCCGCCCCGGTGCCGAAGAGCCGCATCGCGACATTGCCCAGGAAGGAGACCGCCGCGAGGATGACGGCCAGCAGCCAGACCCGCGCCGGGTTCAACCCGCCCAGCGCCTCCAGCGGCCGGTCCAGCACCAGCGGCAGCGCCACCAGCGTCATGGCCAGCAGCACCACCACCGAGCGCAGCTCGACCCAGGAGAGGCGGGCGAGGAAACCGTGCAGCGACTCCCGCGCCGCGAGCAAGGCCGTCATCGCCACCGCCGCCGCGCCCGCCACCGTTGCCTCCCCCAGCACCGCGAAGGCGCCGAGCAGGAAGGTGGCCTGCGCCGCGACCACGGAGGTGACGCCGAAGCGGCCTTCCGCCTCCGCCTCCCGCAGCTTGAACAGCGCCATGGCGGCGCCCTGGCCGAGGAAGACCAGGCCGAGCAGCAGCCCGGCGCCGAGCCCGCCAAGGGTCCCGGCCAGCGCGCCCGCGACACCACCCAGCAGCCCGGTCAGGCCGAAGGTGCGGACGCCCGCGGTGCGCTTGCCCGATTCCTCGTACCGCATCCGCCAGTGCCGCTCCGCCCCGACCAGCAGGCCGATGGCCAGGGCGATGCCGAGCCGGTGCAGCAGGCCGGTCGCCTCCATGCGCAGGCGGTCAGCCCGGCTGGCCGCGCTTGTGCGCCACCAGCGCCATCAGCCGCCGGTCACGCCAGGCGCTGCGCTCCTCGATCCGCTCCAGCGGCAGCGCGGCGCGGCGCTCCGCCGCGACACGGCCGACCGTCGGCGCGTCGTAGTCATAGGGCGTCTGCTCCTCGGTGATCCCGCCCATCAGTGGGCCGAAGCGGCCGACATAATCCTCGACTCCGCCCGGCGCGTTCAGGTCGATGGTCTCGAACGGGCCCATGAAGGACCAGCGCAGGCCGAGCCCGTCCCTGACGCAGCGGTCCACATCCTCGGCCGACATCACGCCATCACGGACCATGCGGAAGGCCTCGGCCACCAGCGCCGCCTGCAGGCGGTTCAGCACGAAGCCCCTGGTCTCCTTGAAGGCCGTCACGGGCACCTGGCCGACGCGCTCCATCAGCGCGCGGGTGCGCGAAATGGCAGCCGGATCGGTCCAGGGGGCGCCGACCAGTTCCACCAGCGGGACGAGGTAGGGCGGATTTACCGGGTGGGCGACCAGGCAGCGGCTGCGGCCGGGCAGGTTGCCCGTGAACTCGCTGGCCGGGATGCCGCTGGTGCTGCTCGCCAGCACCACCTCGGGCGGGCAGAGCCGGTCGAGCTCGGCGAAGAGCTCGCGCTTCGGCTCGACGCGCTCGGGCCCGTTCTCCTGCACATGGATCGCGCCCACCACGCACTCCGCCAGCGTCGTGGCGGGCGTGATGCGGGCGAGGATCGCCTCCGGCGCCTCCTGCACCAGCCCGGCGGCGTGGAGATCTGCCAGGCTGCCGGCGATCAACCCCATCGCCTTCCCGGCGACGCCGTCCACCTTGTCCCAGAGCGAGACGGAAAGCCCCGCCCGGGCGAAGACCATCGACCAGGCCCGGCCGATCAGCCCGGCCCCGACCACCGCTACCTTGTCCATTGCCATGTCCTCCCGCGCAGGCTTGTGGCAGGGCTATCGCATTTGATCCTCTAAGGCCGAGTTTGCGTCGAACGAAGCCGTCTCGGCGGCCCAAACTCGACCACAAGGGCCGAAAACCGAGCCTTCGACCGCGGTTGAGGACCCGGAAATTCCATATGCGATAGCCCTGGGCTTGTGGCCTCGCCCATAGCGCGTGGGGTCGTGGGGCGATATCCCCCGGTGACGGCGGCCATAACGGCGCGGGGGAGCGACGCCATCGCAGCACCAACCGCTGCGCAACCCGCCCCGCCGCCGTCCTGACCCACGGGCGGATGCTGCCGCAGACCGGGCGCCGCACCGGGGGGCCTCACCGCTCCGTCACGCAACGTTACGCACCAGCCGCTTGATCCACGGCACCCCGGGCGCGATCTGACGTGCATGGACCGGCCTGTTGCCACGACTCCGAACCCGCCCTCGCTCGCCACGCCGCTGGTCTGGGCCTGGGGTGGATTGCTCCTGACCGCGACGCTCTGGCTGACCGGCATCATCGCGCTGTTCAACAGCCTGGGCAGCCTGTTCCGCTGATGCTGCGCGACCTGCTCGGCGGCTGGATCGGGCTGCGGTCCCGGTGGCGCGGCTACGGCCTGCCGATCTTCGCCTCCCCCCTGCTGCCCGCCGGGCTGATCGCCGCCATCGGCGGCGACGAGCGGATCGTGCTCGGCTCCGCCCTCGGCTTCGGGGCGAGCTTCCTCGCCGCCCGCATCCTGCGGCGCGGGCGGCAGGGCGATGCCAACCGCGCCTCCTGGGTCATGGCGGCCGGCACCGGCCTCGCCGCGCATTTCGCCGCCGGGCTCGGCACCGTCTTCCCCTTCGTCATGGCGGGCGGTGCGCTGCTCGGCACCCGCCTGATGTACCAGGCCCTGCCCGAGGCCGCGCCGCCGCCGCCGCCACCCCCTCCCCCGCCGCCGCCGGGCCCGATCGAGGAGAGCCGCATCCGCCTCGCCCGCATCGAGTCGGTGGCCGACCGCATCGCCGATCCGCGGCTGCGCAGCGTCGCCGACGCCATGGAGGGCGTGCTGGACGACCTGACCGCGCGCCCGGACCGGCTGCCCATGGCCCGGCGCTTCCTGACCGTGCAGCTCGATGGGCTGGAACGGATCACCGCGCGGCTCGAAGCCGGTGCAACGCCCCCGGCTTCCCTGCCTTCTCTTCTCGAGGAACTGCAGCGCACCGCTGGTGACCTGCGGCAGAAACTGCAACGCGAGGAAAGCGAGGCCTTGGAAATCCAGGTGAAGGTCCTGGCCGACCGCCTGCGCGAGGAGGGTTACCGATGAGCGGCACCACCACGCAGACCCAGGTCACCGACCTGCGCACCATCACACCCGAGGCGCTGCAGGCGGCGCTCGAGCAGGTGCCCGCCGGGCGCGAGCCGGTGGTGGAGCAGCTTGCGGCGCAGCTCGACATCGCCGATCCCGGCAGCATCCTGCGCTTCGGCCAGGAGGCGCAGAACCGTGCGACCGCGGCCGCCGACGCCATGCTGGAAGGCGCCCGCAACCGGGAGGCGGGGGAGGCCGGCGTCACCCTCTCCACCCTGCTCGGCACGCTGCGCGGCTTCGACATGCGCGGCCTGGGCGAGCGCCCCGGCTTCTTCGCCCGGCTCTTCGGCCGCGCCGGGGCCGAGGCGGCCAGGGTCATGCAGCGCTACGAGAGCATCCGGAGCCAGGTCGAGGCGGTGGGCGACAGGCTCGACACCCACCGCACCAGGCTGCTGGAGGATGTCGAGAAGCTGGAGCGGCTCTATGGCGCGACGCTCGAATGGTTCCATGCTCTTGGTGACCACATCGCCGCCGGCGACCGGGTGCTGAAGCGGGTGGAGCAGGAAGCCATCCCGGCACTGGCGAAGGAGGTCGAGAACGGCGACAGCGTCGCGGCCCAGCGCCTGCGCGACCTGCGCAGCGCGCGGGACGAGCTGGAGCGGCGGGTGCACGACCTGCGCCTGACGCGGCAGGTGGCGATGCAGGCCCTGCCTTCCATCCGGCTGATCCAGGAGAATGACAAGGCGCTGGCCGCCAAGATCCAGAGCGTGGTGGCGAACACCGTCCCGCTCTGGCGCCAGCAGCTCGCCCAGGCACTCGCGATCAACAACATGCGGGCGGCGGGCCGGACGCTGAAGGAGGCGACCGACCTGACGAATGAGCTGCTGACCGGCAATGCCGAGCGGCTGCGCACCGCGAATGTCGAGGCGCGCACCCAACTCGAGCGCGGGGTCTTCGATATCGAGGCGGTGAAGAAGGCCAATGCCTCGCTGGTCGCGACCATCGAGGACTCCTTGCGCATCGCCCAGGACGCGCAGCAGCAGCGGGCGAGTGCGACGAAGGAGTTGGAGAAGGCGGAGGCGGAGATCCGCCGGGCGCTGCTCTCCGCCCGGGTGGCGGGCGGGACCGGGGCGGGCGCCCGGCCCGTCTGACCCGGCCGGCCAGCGGATCCCCCGTCCGACCTGGCCAGTCCCCAGGCGAAGCCGCGGCTCCCTCCGGCATCCGTGGCGCGGATGCCGGAGCGCGGCCGTGACGGTACAGGCCCTGCGGGAGCAACCAGCGAGAGCAGTTGCGGGAGGCTGCAGGCGAACCGATACCAAGCCGCACAATGCTCGGCGTGCCGCCGCCGAAGGCGGCTCAGCGCCCGAATGGGCGTCGCCGCACCTGCGGCGCAGCCGAACCGCCGGAGATGGCGCCAGCGCGTGAGGCCGCGCGCACCGGTATGACAGGATGTGCGAGGCCCACCGCCACGGGGATGCGGTTGAGCGCATTTCGCCACGGCCATAGAAGGATCATCCGGACAGTGTCGCGGTCGGTCTGCGATCCGTCCCTGCCTTGGGATCGCCTGGATGTTCCGCCGCTCCTTCCTCGCCTTGCTCTCGTCGCCCGCCCTCGCGCAGTCCTGGCCGACCGGGCCGATCCGCATCATCGCGCCCTTCCCGCCTGGCGGCAGCGTCGACACCATCGCGCGCATGCTGGTGCCCTCGCTGCAGGCGAGCCTCGGCGTGCCGGTGGTGGTCGAGAACCGCTCCGGCGCCGCGGGCGCGCTCGGCACCGCCGCCGCGGCGCGCGCCGCGCCGGATGGGCAGACCTGGGTGCTGGTCTTCGACAGCCACGCCACGATCAACGCGCTGAACCCGAATGCCGGCTTCGATGCGCGGCGGGACTTCACGCCGGTGATGCTGGTGGCGACCGCGCCCATGCTGCTGACCACGCCCATGGGCCGCCCCTGGCGGAGCCTCGCCGAGGTCGTGGCGGCGGCGCGGGCTCGGCCGGAGTCTGTCACCTATGGCACCGTGGGCTCCGGCAGTCTGGCGCATCTCACCATGGAACTGCTGCAGCAGGCCGCCGGGCTGAAGCTGGTGCATGTACCCTATCGCGGTGGCGGCCCGCTCTCGGCCGCGGCGGCGGCCGGGGAGATCGATCTTGCCATCGCCTCACCCGCCGGGCTTGGCGGGCAGGTCGGCACGCGGCTCAGGGCGCTGGCCCAGAGCGGGACGCAGCGCTCCCCGGCCCTGCCCGACCTGCCGACCTTGGCCGAGGCGGGCATCGCGGGCGTCACGGCCGAGGCCTTCTGGGGCATGCTCGGCCCGGCCGGCGTTCCGGCGCCGGTGCTGGCGCGCTTCCACGCCGCGCTGGCAACCGCGCTGGCCGAGCCGGTGACGCGGCAGAAGCTGGTGGAAGGCCAGGGCGTGGATGTGGTCGGGTCCTCGCCCACTGAATTCGCGGCATTCCTGGAGCGGCAGTCGGCCGAGTGGGGCAAGGTGGTGCGGGAGAGGAACATCCGCGCCGAGTGATGCCGGGATGTCGTCCGGAGCGGAGCCCCGCAGGCGCTGCCGCCCCGCGTCGGTGCAGGCGGCCCGGGCGCTGCGCGGCAGCGTCGCCTCGATATGCCCGGAAGGTCCGGCTCAGCTCTCCCGCTGCGGTCCGGCCGCCTTGGGACCGAGCGCGCCGGAGGCCGGGGCGGTCGTGTTGCCCGGCGCCGCCTCACCAAATCGCGGCACCCCTGCCTCCCCGCCCGCGCCCTGTCCCTGGTGGTGCGCCACCCCACCGCCCACGCCGCCAAGCGGGGCCGCGGCCGGCCCGCCGCGTGGCATGGCGCCCGCCGCGCCCTGGCCACTGGCCGTGCCGGGGACGTCCGGCTGGCCGGGCACGGCACGGATGGCAGCATCCGCCCCGGCCTGCGAGAGATGCCCATCCGGCGTCATGGCATCGACCAGCCTCGGCAGCGCCTGGCTGAGCAGCGCGAACAGGCCCGGCCGCTCCATCCCGGCCTCCTGCGCCATTCGGTCGGCCTCCGGCTCGGGAAAGGCGCGCTCCAACTCCTGCGACTGCACCGGCCGATTCTCCCCGGTGCCGATCCAGCTCTCGACCCGGTCGCCGAGTCCGGCGCTGCGCAGCCGGTCCATCAGGGCCTGCAGGCCGGAGGCGCCGGGCTGCCCGCCCATCAGGTGATTGAGGATGCGGTCCAGCGGCGTGCCCTTCAGGTCGTTCAGGGCGGCGCCACCCAGGCGGGACAGGAATTCGCTCATGGCCGGCCGTCTCCTTCAGCGTGTCCCGGCGATAAAGCGCGGCGCGACGCGGCGTTGCGGCGGGCGTGACCGGCAGCCGGACCATTTCCGCACGCTCCGCCTGCCCTGCCCCGCGCGCTCCCCGCGACGCCTTGACCCCGCGCCCGGGCGGTTGTCCCATGCGCCACCATTTCCTTGGGAGAGAACGCCATGCGCGCCTGGGCCGTCGTTGAAACCGGCAAGCCGCTGCAGGAGATTGAGCTGCCGACGCCCGAGCCGAAGGGCGCCGAGGTGCTGCTGGAGGTGACGCATGCCGGCGTCTGCCATTCCGACCTGCATATCTGGGAAGGCGAGTACGACCTCGGCAGCCGCGGCAAGATGCGCCTGACCGACCGCGGCGTGGTGCTGCCGCTGGCGATGGGGCATGAGATCGTCGGCCGCGTCGTCAAGCTCGGCCCGGATGCGCACAACCAGGGCACCAAGGTGGGCGACCTGCGCGTGGTCTACCCTTGGGTCGGCTGCGGCAAATGCGCGGTCTGCCAGAAGGATGAGGAGAATATGTGCCTCACCCCGCGCAGCCTTGGCGTCTACCAGAATGGCGGCTACGCGACGCATGTGCTGGCGACGCATGTGAAGCACCTGATCGACATCGAGGGCGTGGACCCGGCGCTGGCCGCAACCTATGCCTGCTCCGGCGTCACGGTCTATTCCGCCATCAACAAGCTGATGCCGATGGACCCGCATGAGCCGGTCGTGCTGGTGGGCGCCGGCGGCCTCGGCCTCAATGCCATTGCGATCCTCAAGGCGCTCGGCCACCAGCGCATCTGCATCGTGGATGTGGACCAGAAGAAGCTCGATGCCGCGAAGGAGCAGGGCGCGACGGATGTCGTGCTGGCGACGGCCGAGGGCACGACGCAGCGCATCGTCGAGGTCTGCGGCGGGCCGGTCGCCGGCGTCATCGACCTGGTGAACGGCACCCAGACCTCCCGCTTCGCCTTCGATGCCCTGCGCAAGGGTGGCAAGCTGGTGCAGGTGGGTCTCTTCGGCGGAGAGATGAACATCCCGCTGCCGCTGATGCCGATCCGCGCGCTCACCATCCAGGGCAGCTATGTGGGCAATGTGAAGGAGTTGCAGGCGCTGATCGACATCGCCAAGAAGGGCCAGATCCCGCCGATTCCGGTCGAGAAGCAGCCGCACAAGAACGCCGATGCGGTCCTCAACCGGCTGAAGAACGGCCAGATCACCGGCCGCGTGGTGCTGGTCGGCGAGGCTGCCTGAACCATCTGGGCCGGGGCAGCCGCCCCGGCCCAGTTCCGGGGTCTGCCGCAGCGCCGCGGCTCCACCACCAGCAGGTTGCGTGCATCCTCGGCTCCGCCTGGCAGGACCGCTTTCCGGGGCCGGCCGGCAGATTGATCCCGCCGCGCAGGCAGGGCGCGATGGCCACCTCCACCACCGCATCGATCCTGCAGGCCCAAGGGCGGCTTGCGGTCCCGGCTGCGCAGCACGGCCGCTGCCGGGACCCGCTGGACCTACGGCGTCATGCCTCCGGGCACTCGCGCGATTCCACGACCCGCTCCGGCATCGGCGGGCGGACCCGTCGGCCGATCACAGCCCGTGCCGCCGCAGCTCCGCGCCGAGCCGCCCGGTGGCGGCCAGCCAGGCCATGCGCAGATCGCCCAGCAGCGACCAGGCGGGATAGGTGAAGGTGGCCGGCCGGTTCTGTTCGATCAGCATGTGCGAGATCCAGGCGCAGCCATAGCCGACGACCGGCGCCACCAGGATCAGCCACCACGGCCCCAGCAGGATGCCGGCCAGCAGCAACAGAACCGCCACCCAGGTACCGGCCACATGCACCACCCGGGTTGCAGGCTGCGCATGCTCCCGCAGGTAGAACGGCCAGAAGGCCGCGAAACTGTCGAACCGCTCGGCCATACGGTGGAGGTGGGCAAGCCCCGCAGCGGTGGCAAGGTGGAGTGGCAGGGTTTCGCTTCCGGCCATGGCGCGGCCGGGCCACTCTGGCCGCCATGCCCCTCCGCCTGTCGACTCCGCGCGCCTTCCTGCCGCTGCGCCACGCCACCTTTCGCACTCTCTGGCTGGCGACGCTCGCCAGCAATATCGGCATGTGGGTGCAGAACACTGGCGCCGGCTGGCTGATGACCAGCCTCGACCCCGCGCCGCTCATGGTTGCCCTGGTGCAGGTCGCCTCCATGCTGCCGGTCTTCCTGCTAGCGCTGCCGGCCGGGGCGCTGGCCGACATCATCGACCGGCGCACCTTCCTGCTCGGCGCCCAGGCCTGGATCCTGGCGATGGCGCTGCTCCTCGCGGCGCTGACCGCGACCGATTCGCTTGGCGCCTGGGGGCTGTTGGCGCTGACCTTTGCGATCGGCGCCGGCAGCGCCATGAATTTCCCCGCCTGGGCGGCAACAACCAATGAACTGGTGCCACGGGACGACCTGGTCGGCGCCATCGCGCTGAACGGCATCGGCTTCAACCTGGCCCGCGCCCTTGGCCCCGCGCTCGGCGGCTTCGCCATCGCGGCGGCGGGACCGGAGGCGGCCTTCGTGCTGAACGCCGTCGCCTTCCTGGTGCTGATCCTCGCGCTGATCTTCTGGCGCCGCCCGCCCGACCCGAAGGGGCGGATCCCGAAGGAACACCTGGTTTCGGCCATGCGGGCGGGCTTGCGCTTCGTCTCGGCGAGCCCCGCTATGCGCGCCGCCATCCTGCGCGCCTGCACCTTCTTCCTGTTCAGCGCCGCGGTCTGGGGGCTGCTGCCGCTCTTCGTCCGCCAGCGCCTGGGGCTGGGGCCAGAGGCCTTCGGGCTCATGCTTGGGGTCATGGGTGGGGCGGCGGTTGCGGCTGGCTTCGCCCTGCCCTCACTACGCGGGCGGCTCGACCGCAGCGGCACGGTCTTCTGGGCCTCCCTGCTCATCTCGCTGGCCATGGGCATCCTGGCGCTGTCCACGCATTGGCTGCCGGCGGCGCTCGGCATGCTGCTCTATGGCGCGGCCTGGATCGCGGCGGGCAGTACGCTTGCCGCCTCCGCGCAGCTCGCGGCGCCGGCCTGGGTGCGGGCGCGGGCGATCGCGATCTACCAGCTCAGCTTCTTCGGCGTGATGGCCGCCGGCTCGGCGCTGGCGGGCTGGGTCGGCGGGCGGTTCGGCGTGCCGCTCGCCCTCGGGGCAGCGGCGGTCGGCGGTGCGGTGGCGACCTTCGCAGTGCGCGGCTGGCGGATCGATGCGGTTGCGCTGGCCCCGCCCCCGACCGAGGCCGCCCGGGAGCCACGGCCGGAGGCCCCGGCGCAGGAGCTGCATGCCCTGCTCGGCGAGCATTCCGGCCGGGTGCTGGAGGTGGTTCGGTACTGCATTGACCCAGGGGAGCGCGAGGAGTTCCTCAAGGCGATGCAGGAGGTCCGGCGGGTCCGGCTGCGCTCGGGCGCCGTCTCCTGGCGGCTCTATGAGGATGTGGCGCATCCGGAGCGCTGGGTGGAGCTCTGGGCTGTGGAGAGCTGGACCGAGCACCTGCGGGAGGAGGCGCGTCGGACCGATTGGGACCGCGCCGCCCTCGCCCGCGCCGCGGCTCTGCATCGGGCGGAGGGGCCTCCGGAGGCCGCGCGTTTCCTGAACGTGGAGCCCTGAGAGGCGTTGAGGCGCCCGGCCCCGGGCCAAGCTTGCGCCCGCGCAAGGCACCAGGGTCTGCATGCCGGGAGGATGGCGCGGCCGGAGCGGTCTGTCGCCCCCCTGCGGCGCACGATCTTGTCATGCCGCCGGTGCGGGTCTCACGCGCTGCCGCATGGCAGCCATCCGGGCCGGAGGGGCTGGACCCACCCGGTGCATGCTTATCTGTCATGGAACTGCAAGAGGAGAGAGAATATGGCGACACCGACCCATCAGACTCGCAACGACGTGCCGACCAATGCCAAGCAGGTCTCGATCGGCGTGCTGCAGGGCTGCCTGGTTGATTCTATCGACCTCTACAACGCCACGCGGCAGGCGCATTGGAACGTGAAAGGGCCGCATTTCGGCGAGCTGCACCGGCTATTCGAGGAATTCTATACCGCCCTGCAGACCAGCTCCGACGATCTGGCAGAACGCGTCGTCCAGCTCGGCGGCACCGCCAACGGCACCACCCAGGTGCTGGCCAAGGGCACGCGGCTGCCGCCCTACCCGACCGACCTTTATGCCGGAATGGACCATGTGAAGGCCTTGGCGGACCGTTATGCCGCCGTCGCGAAGACGCTGCGCGAGGGCATCGACCAGACTGATGAGGCGGGCGATGCCGACACGGCCGACCTGCTGACCGAGCAGTCGCGCGCCACCGACAAGATGCTCTGGATGCTGGAGGCGCATCTGCCTGCCGACAAGGCACCCTGAGGGCGCTACCGGCCGGGCGGAAGATAGGTCCGCCACTCCGGAGCCCCGGCCAGCCGCTCAAAGCAGACGTCGCCTGAGTGGATCCACTCAGGCGACGTAACTCCTTCGCCCAAGCAGCGGCTGGCATGTCGGGCGTGCCGCTCCACGCGTGCAACAGTCCAGTCCCTGGCCATGCAGCCGCCGATTTCGGGCGAAGGCCCGTGGTCATTGCCACCTAAGGGGGCATCCAAGGCGGGCCGTCACCTGTCCATCGACCTGAACCATGCCCCGGCGCCCAGGTCCATCCGAGACGCCCGACTCGTCCTCAACATTGAATGGGGGCGACATGGAGGCTATCGTGGCGGGATCAGGGGAACAAGACATGAACGACCTGTTCGGCGGCCGGCGCCCTCCGAAGGGCGGCGCATCCGAGGCCGCCTCCTACTCCGCCAAGGATATCGAGGTGCTGGAGGGGCTGGAGCCCGTCCGCCGCCGGCCCGGCATGTATATCGGGGGCACCGACGAGAACGCCCTGCACCATCTGGCGGCCGAGATCCTGGACAATGCCATGGATGAGGCGGTGGCGGGCCATGCCGACCGCATCGAGGTGACGCTGGAGCCGGGCAACTGGCTGACTGTCCGCGACAACGGACGGGGCATCCCGACCGACCCGCATCCGAAATTTCCGAAGCTCTCGGCCCTGGAGGTCATCCTCACCACCCTGCATTCGGGCGGCAAATTCTCCGGGAAAGCCTATGATACCTCCGGTGGCCTCCATGGCGTCGGCAGCAGCGTGGTCAACGCCCTGTCCGAGAAGCTGGAGGTGGAGGTGGCGCGCGACCGCACGCTCTTCACCCAGGCCTATGCGCGCGGGAAGCCGCTGACAAAGCTGAAGAATGCCGGCGCCATCCATAACCGGCGCGGCACCACCATCCGCTTCAGGCCGGACCCGGAGATCTTCGGCAAGCTGGAATTCCAGGCGGCGCGCCTCCATCGGCTCTGCCGCTCCAAGGCCTATCTCTATCGTGGCGTCGAGATCCGCTGGTCCTGCGACCCGTCCCTGGTGAAGGACGAGCAGACGCCGGCCTCCGCGGTGCTGCACTTCCCGGGCGGGCTTGCCGACTTCCTGGCCAGCGCCATCGAGGGGCGCAGCCAGGTGGTGCCGGCCTCCTATACCGGGGAGGCGGATTTCGCCGACAATCAGGGCCGCTGCGAATGGGCGATCACCTGGCTGGAGCAGGGCGAAGGCTTCCTCTCCACCTATGCCAATACCATCCCGACGCCGCAGGGCGGCACGCATGAGGCGGGGCTGCGCGGTGCGCTGGTCAAAGGCCTGCGCGCCTATGGCGACCTGAAAAAGGAGAAACGCGCCGCCAACGTGACCGCCGAGGACCTGTTCGGCGGCATGGCGGGGATGCTCTCGGTCTTCATCCGGGATCCACAGTTCCAGGGCCAGACGAAGGAGAAGCTGACCAGCCCGGAAGCCTCGCGCCTGGTCGAGGCGGCGCTGCGCGACCATTTCGACCACTGGCTGGCCGCCGACCCGCGCACGGCCGACAACCTGCTCGCCTGGGCGATAGAGCGGGCCGAGGAACGCATCCGCCGGCGTGAGCAGAAGGACACGCCGCGCAAGAGCGCGACGCGCAAGCTACGCCTGCCCGGCAAGCTCGCCGATTGCGCGCGCGAGAGCGCGGAAGGCACCGAGCTCTTCCTGGTGGAGGGCGACAGCGCCGGCGGCTCCGCCAAGCAGGCGCGCGACCGCGAGACCCAGGCGGTGCTGCCGCTGCGCGGCAAAATCCTGAATGTCGCCAGCGCCTCGGCCGACAAGCTGCGGCAGAACCAGGAGCTGAAGGACCTGATCGAGGCGTTGGGCTGCGGCGCCGGCGACCGCTTCGATATCGCGAAGCTCCGCTACGGTCGCGTCGTCATCATGACGGACGCCGATGTGGACGGCGCGCATATTGCGGCGCTGCTGATGACCTTCTTCTACAAGGAGCTACCCGAGCTGGTCCGCCAGGGCCGCGTCCATCTGGCACAGCCGCCGCTCTATCGCCTGCAGGCCGGCGGCAAGTCGGTCTATGCCATGGATGACCGCGACCGGGAGCGCATCCAGAAGCGCGAATTCAAGCCGAACCAGAAAGTTGAGGTCAGTCGCTTCAAGGGCCTGGGCGAGATGCCTCCGGCCACTCTGAAGGAAACCACCATGGACCCGAGGAAGCGCACGCTGCTGCGGGTGGTGCTGCCGCCGGAGGAACGCGCCCGGACCTCCGAGCTGATGGAGGCGTTGATGGGCCGCCGGCCGGAGCTGCGCTTCAAGTTCATCCAGGACAATGCGGCGAAGCTGGATGTGGAGGAGGTGGATGTCTAGAGCGGATCGCGGAGGGGCGTGATCGCCCCGCAGCGTGGATCTGCTTGCTGTTCAATTCTGGATGCAGCCCGTTGCAGGCCCATCACCGGGCCTGCAACGCGCCAACCGGACCTTCACCCTCGCTGCCGCTGCATACAGCCTCGTCTCACCGACAGTTCCGCCCAGCCAGGGGCTTCGCTGAGCGCCCCGTGCTCGGGCCGTCCTACACCACCTGGATGCGCAGCTTCTCCAACAGGTTGCGACTCCATGCACTGCTGCCTCGACCCGCTTTCAGCCTGGCCAGGGCCTGCCTGCGCATCCCGCCCCTGGCCTGCATGCTTCGGCCTATGCCGTGGGCCTGGTCTCGGGGGTGAACAGTGCCTTCAGATCACCCGGCCCCCAGATCCGCCCCTGATAGGGGAAAATTCCCTGGTCAGCGATCCGCTGCTCAATCTGGTCGATGGCGGCCTCGACGCGATCAAAGGATACGCCTGCGAGGTCATAAAGGGAGTAGCGCCACCAGCGCAGCAGCATCAGCCGCTCCACGGCACGTTCGTTGAAGCGCAGGCGGCGCACCTTGGCCGGAGAGCCTACCGCAATGCTGTAGGGCGGGATGTCTCTTGTCACCACCGACCGGGCGCCGATGATGGCACCGTCCCCGATCGTGACGCCGGACTTGATGAAGACGCCGTTGCCGACCCAGACATCGTTGCCGATGCGCGTGGTCGGGCAGGCACCGGCGAAGCGGCATCGCATCGCCCTGATCTCTTCTGCACGGTCCGGCGCACAGAACCGGTGCCAGTCATGCAGTTCCGGGTGATAGGTGATCCGCGAACTGCTGAGCCAGTCCATAGGATGCTCGTGCGTTCCGACAACGACGCCGGAAGCGACGGAGACGTAACGGCCAACCTGCACATTCTCGAGCGAGCCAGTGCCGGATATCGAGCAGAACGCGCCGATCTGGACCGGATAGCCGAACAGGAGTTGCGGCTGGACGGAGGTCGGTGCCTCGAATGCCGTACCGTCCAGGATCCGTAGCTTGCCCCTCAGTGAGGGGATCTTCAAGCCGTACTGGAGCAAGGTCGGCAGCGGGTTGGAACCGAAGTCGATCTCTGTTGCTTCCATCGATGTACCCCAGTCAGATCCTGGCTCCTTCTCGCCTCACATCGAGTGCTGCCGCATTGCGAGGAGAACCGGACCGCTGGGCATGATCACTTGCAGGTATTGCACCAAAATGGATGGTACGGCTGCCGTCTGAGATTCGCTCCTGGCTACAACGCGTAGCCGATCCGCAGGCCGACGCTGTTGATTCCCTGATTGCGCCGTGCCGTATCGGCGTTGGAGTCGTGATCCACAAAGAGCGACATGGACCAGTTCCGGTCGAACTGGTAGCCGATCTCCCCGCCGACCCGGAACAGCAGGTTGCCGCCTAGGTCCTTGCGGTCCGGCAGGCGCGCGTTGTGCTTTCCATCATTGACCGAGCCGCCGAATACGATGTCCAGGCGGATGCCGTCGCCCGAGCGCAGCACATCGCGCGCCAGCAGCGTGGTCCAGGTCAGGCCGAAATACCCCTTGCTCGTCGTTCCACCGGTATTGGCGGTAAAGCCAAGATGCGGTCTCGGCGCCAGCACCCAGCGAAAGAGAGGATCGATATCGGCTACCACGTGCGCGGGCACAAAGCTGGCGAAAAGCAGTTCGCCATTGATGGCGAAGCTGTCCTCCTTGGCACTGGGATCGTGCCAAACCGGACCGCCACGAATTTCGCTGAACAGTCCGGCAATGCCCTCACCGGCATGGATGCGTGGACCGCCGGCCTGCGCAGAGGCCAGATCGGGCGCCAGCAGCCCGGCCATCACCACAACCACTCTAGCGACTCGCACCTGGCCCTCCGCCGCAACTTGGACAGGCGACCAGCCTAGGGCCCGTTGTCATTGGATGCGAGATCAACGGATGGCGAGCGTCACGGTCCGGCACACCATCAAACGTGAAAGCTTTCGCCGCAGCCGCAACGGCCCTTTTCGTTGGGGTTGCTGAAGGTGAAGCCGGCCGACATCGCCTTCACCTCGTAATCCATCACCGTACCAATCAGGAAAAGGCTGGCTTTGCTTTCCACCAGCACGGTGACGCCCTTGTCGCTCACCTGCTCGTCACCCTTCTGCGGCCCATCCACCCAGGAGAGGTCGTAGGAGAGACCGGAACAGCCCTTGGTCTTTACGCCGATCCGCAAGAGCCGCCCGCCCTCGCCGGAGGCATAGAGGCTGCGTAGCCGCTCCGCAGCCGCATCGGTCAACTGCATCAATGGCGGCAGAGCGCGCTTCGGGCGGGCGGGGGCCTGGGTGGTCGTGCTCATCGTCATGCCCTCCGTGTCAGTACATATTGAGTGCGAGGCGGGCATCCTCGCTCATCCGCCCCTGGTCCCAGGGTGGGTCCCAGACCACCTCGACCTCCACATCGCTGACGCCAGGCACCATGCGGACCGCCTCCTCCACCTGGCTCGGCAGTTCCTGGGCCGAGGGGCAGGACGGGGTGGTGAGCGTCATCTCGACCTTGACCTTGCCGTCATCACCGATCTCGACCGCATAGATCAGGCCGAGTTCGTAGATGTCGACCGGGATCTCCGGGTCGAAGACAGTCTTCAGCATGGTGAGGATGGCGTCCTCGCTCACCTTGGGCGTGGGCGGTGGGGTCTCGCCCTCGGGCGTCCAGGCACCATGGGTGGCGGGCGCAACGGTCGTGTCCTCACTCACTGCTCGCCTCCTTCGCGCCTTCCAGCGCGGCGTTCAGGGTGTGCCAGGCGAGCGTCGCGCACTTCACCCGGCTCGGGAATTCATGCACGCCCGAGAGGGGCTGCAGCCGCTCCATCTCCTCGGCGAGGTCAGCCCCGCAGTCCGGACAGGTGCCGGTCATGGCGAGTTCACGGAAGCGGTCGGACAGGGCATGCGCCTGTTCGGCCGACTTGCCCTTTACCGTTTCCGTCATCAGCGAGGCGCTGGCCGTGGAGATGGCACAGCCGCGGCCCTGGAAGGCGGCATCTGCGATGGAGCCATCCGGCGCGAGCTTCAGGTAAAGCTCCAGCCGATCCCCGCACATCGGGTTGTCGCCGCGGGCGCTGCGGTCCGCATCCTCCAGTCGACGGAAATTCCGTGGCTTGCGGCCATGGTCCAGGATCACCTCCTGGTACAGGTCGCGCAGGTCATCGAACATCAGGCAAAGAACTCCCGGGCCTTGGTCAAGGCCTCCGCCAGATAGTCGATCTCGCCCTCGGTCGTGTAGAGGCCGAAGCTGGCGCGGACGGTGCCGCCCTCCACGCCGAAGCGGGTGTGCAGCGGCTCCGCGCAATGCCGGCCGGCGCGCACCGCGATGCCGGCACGATCCAGCAGCGTCGCCAGGTCATGCGGATGGGCGTTGTCGAGCGAGAAGGCGAAGACGCCACCGCGGTCCTGCGCCCGCCCCAGCAGGCCAAGCCCCTCGATGTCGGACAGGCGCCGCATCGCGTGGTCCACCAGTCGCCGCTCATGCGCCTCGACCGCCGGCATGCCGATGGCCGAGACGTAGTCCACAGCCGCGTGCAGCCCCACCGCCTCGATGATCGGTGGCGTCCCGGCCTCGAATTTCGCGGGCGGCGCGGCCCATTCGGTACGGTCGATCGTCACCATGGCGATCATGTCGCCACCGCCAAGGAAGGGCGGCATCCTCTCCTGATGCTCCAGCCGCGCCCAGAGCACGCCGATGCCCGTCGGGCCATAGAGCTTGTGGCCGGTAAAGGCGTAGAAATCCGCGCCCAGCGCCTGCATGTCCACGCGACGGTGCACCGCGGCCTGGCTCCCGTCGAAGAGGATCCTGGCACCGGCGTCATGCGCCATGCGCACCAGCCGCTCGGCAGGCGTCACGGTGCCGAGCACGTTGGACATATGGGTGATGGCGACCAGCCCGACCTTGCCGTCCGCCAGCTTGGCCGCGACATCCTCCAGGTCCAGCTCGCCTGCATCGGTCACGCGGGCGACGCGCAGCTCGATCCCCCTGCCCTCGTCCCGCAGCATCTGCCAGGGCACGAGATTGGCGTGGTGCTCCATTTCGCTGATCAGCACGGCCTGGCCAGGCCGCAGCACACCGCGGCCCCAGCTATGGGCAACCAGGTTGATCGCCGCAGTGCTGTTGGAGGTGAAGATCACCTCGCGCGGATCGGCCGCATTGATGAAGCGCGCGACGGCGCCGCGCGCCGCCTCATAGGCCTCGGTCGCCGCCTCGCTCAGGAAATAGGCGCCGCGGTGGACATTGGCGTAACGCTCTTCCATGCAGCGGACCATGGCGTCGATCACCGCCCGTGGCTTCTGGGCGGAGGCGCCGCTGTCCAGGAAGACCAGCGGCTTGCCCCTGATCTGCTGTCGCAGGATCGGGAAATCCTGCCGGATGCGCCGGACGTCGAAGGTCACGCTGCCTCCTCCGTCTGCCTGTCCCACCAGCCGGTCACCGCCGCATCCAGCGCCTCTCGCGCCGTCTCGTCCTGCACGCCCTCGATCGCCTCGCGCAGGAAGGCCTCGACCAGCATGGCGCGGGCGCGTGCCTCCGGGATACCGCGGGCGCGCAGGTAGAAGAGCTGCTCCGCGTCGATCTCCCCGACCGTCGCGCCATGGCTGCACTTCACGTCGTCGGCATAGATCTCCAGCTGCGGCTTGCTGTCGATCTCGGCTTCCGGGCTGAGCAGCAGCGCCTGGTTCATCTGGTAGCCATCGGTCCGCTGCGCGACCTGATGAACGTGGATCTTGCCCTGGAAGACGCCGCGAGAACGGCCTGACAGCACTGTTTTGTAGGTCTGCCGGCTGGCGCAGTCGGGCGCCGCGTGGTCCAAGAAGGTGGTGGTATCGGCGTGCTGGCCGTCGCGCAGCAACTGCGCGCCATTCATGTGGCAGGCGGCGGCGGGCCCGGCGAGCACGGTGTGAATCTCGTTCCGAACCAGCCTGCCGCCGGCGTTCAGGGTGAAGTTGTCATAGGTCCCGCCCTTCTCGACCCGGGCATAGACGGTCGAGAGCTGGAAGGCGCGTGCCCCCTCCTGCTGCAGCCGCGCATGCGTCAGAACGGCGCCGAACGCCACCTCGATCTCATAGACCGGGTTGTGCAGGTAGCGCGCCTCGGCCGGGCCGGTCGCGGTCTCGACGATCGTCAGGCTCGCGCCGGCCTCCAGCCGGATCAGATGGCGCGGATGGAAGGCTTTCGGCCGCTCGGAGGCAGTGCCGAGCGACACCAGGTCGAGCACGCCGCCAGCCACGCCCGCCGGCACCGTCGCCACCAGACCGTCCTCGAACAGCATGGTGTTGAGCGCCGCCATGGGCTGTTCCGCCGGACGCGCCAGGGCGCCGAGGCGGCCCTCCTGCCGCTCCAGCGCTGCCGCGAGGCTCTCAGCACGATAGGAGAGGTCGTCCAGTGCCGAGAGGTCCGCGCGGAAGCGGCCATCGACGAAGACCGCGCGCGCGGGGCCGCGGGCCGGCGGCAGCGCCGGCGAATCGTCCATCGCAGTCAGCGCCTCGTCGAAGCCGGCTTCCGCCACGGGACGAAGATCGGTATACTTCCAGGCTTCGATGCGGCGGGTCGGGAAGCCCTGCCTGCGGAAGGCTTCGGCCGCCTGCTCCCGCAGCGCCTGGACGAAGGGCAGGCGCGCGCCAGGAAGACGCTGCTGCAGCCCTTCGAAGCGGTGCAGGAAGCCCGCCGCGCCGGTGACGAACGCCGTCATGCCGCGGCCTGCACCGAAGCGTAGCCGGATTCCTCCAGCTGCTTCGCCAGTTCGGGCCCGCTCGTCTGCACGATGCGGCCATTCATCAGGACATGCACCTTGTCAGGCACGATGTAGTCCAGCAGGCGCTGGTAGTGGGTGATGACGAGGGAGGAGAAGCCCGGGGCCCGCAGCGCGTTCACGCCATCCGCCACGATCTTCAGCGCATCAATGTCGAGGCCACTGTCGGTCTCGTCCAGAATCGCCAGCTTCGGCGACAGCAGCGCCATCTGCAGCACCTCGTTGCGCTTCTTCTCGCCGCCAGAGAAGCCCACATTCACGCCGCGCTTCAGCATGTCCTCGGAGATGTGGAGCGCCTTCAGCCGCTCCCGCGCCACCTTCAGGAACTGCATGGCGTCCAACTCCGGCTCGCCGCGCGCCTTGCGCACAGCGTTCAACGCCGTGCGCAGGAAGAGCGCATTGCCGACACCCGGCAGTTCCACGGGGTACTGGAAGGCCAGGAACAGGCCTGCCGCCGCGCGCTCCTCCGGCTCCATCGCCAGCAGGTCAATGCCGTTGAAGGTCACGGAGCCGCCGGTGATCTCATAGCCTTCCCGGCCGGAGAGGACATAGGAGAGCGTGCTCTTGCCAGAGCCGTTCGGGCCCATGATGGCGTGGATCTCGCCGGCGGGCACTTCCAGGTCGATCCCCTTGAGGATCTGCTTGCCCTCGACCTCGGCGGTCAGTCCTTCGATCTTCAGCATCAGTCTGTCTTTCCTTAGCCCACCGAGCCTTCGAGGCTGATCTGCAGCAGCTTCTGCGCCTCCACCGCGAACTCCATCGGGAGTTCCTTCAGTACCTCGCGGCAGAAGCCGTTGACGATGAGGCCAACCGCGTCCTCTTCCGAGAGGCCACGCTGGCGGCAATAGAAGAGCTGGTCCTCGGCGATGCGGCTGGTGGTCGCCTCGTGCTCCACCTTCGCCGTCATGCAGCGGTTCTCAATATAGGGCACGGTATGCGCGCCACACTGGTCGCCGATGAGCAGGCTGTCGCACTGCGTGAAGTTGCGGGCGTTGCTCGCGGTCGGCGCCACCCGGACCAGACCGCGATAGGTGTTCTGCCCCCGCCCGGCCGAGATGCCCTTGGAGACGATGGTGCTCGTCGTCCGCTTGCCGACATGGATCATCTTGGTGCCGGTGTCGGCCTGCTGGCGGTTGTTGGTGATCGCCACACTGTAGAACTCGCCCACCGAGTCATCGCCGAGCAGCACGCAGGACGGATACTTCCAGGTGATGGCCGAGCCGGTCTCCACCTGCGTCCAGCTCACCTTGCTCCGCCTGCCGCGGCAATGGGCACGCTTGGTGACGAAGTTGTAGATGCCGCCCCGGCCCTCGGCATCGCCGGGATACCAGTTCTGCACCGTGCTGTACTTGATGGTGGCGTCGTCCAGCGCGACCAGTTCCACCACTGCCGCGTGCAGCTGGTTCTCATCCCGCATTGGCGCCGTGCAGCCCTCGAGATAGGAGACCGTGCTCCCCTCCTCGGCAATGATCAGCGTGCGCTCGAACTGGCCTGTGCTCTTTGCATTGATGCGGAAATAGGTGGAGAGTTCCATCGGGCAGCGCACGCCCTTCGGGATGTAGACGAAGCTGCCATCCGTGAAGACCGCGCTGTTCAGCGCCGCGTAGAAATTGTCGCCCTGCGGCACGACGGTGCCGAGATACTGCCGCACCAGTTCCGGATGGGTCTGCACCGCCTCGGAGATGGCACAGAAGATGATCCCCTCCTTCTCCAGCCGCGCCTTGAAGGTGGTGGCGACGCTGACGCTGTCGAAGACGGCGTCCACCGCGATCGGCATGCGGCCGGCATCGGAGGGCGATTCGCCCGCGCCCTCGACGCCCGCGAGGATTGCCTGCTCCTTCAGCGGGATGCCCAGCTTGGCATAGGTCCGCAGCAGTTCCGGGTCCACCTCGTCCAGCGACTTAGGCTTCACCTTCTGCACCGGCGCCGCGTAGTAGTAGGCGTCCTGGTAGTCGATCGGCGGATACTTGACCGCCGCCCAGACCGGCTCCTCCATCTTCTTCCAGATGGCGAAGGCCTTCAGGCGCCAATCAAGCAGCCATTGCGGCTCGTTCTTCTTCTTCGAGATAAAGCGGACGATGTCCTCGTTCAGCCCCTTCGGGGCGAATTCCATCTCGATATCCGTCTCGAAGCCCCACTTGTAGGTGCCCTCGGTGACGGACTGGACGGTGTCGATCGTCTCGGTGACGGCGGGCATGAACGATCCCTATTCGGCAAGCATGGGGGCGAAGCGGGCGGAGACCCGGGCGGCGGGGCAATGGGCCGGGCCGGCCAGGTCGGCCACCGTGATCCCGGAGAGCGCGTTGCGGATGGCTTCGTTCACCGGGTCCCAGCGGCCGCGGACGGCACAGACGCCCTCCGCCTCGCACAGGCCCAGGCTGCCATCCACGCAGGCGGTTAGCGCGATCGGGCCATCCACGGCGGTGATGACCTCGGAGAGCGGCACCGCGGGCAAGGGCCGGGTCAGCCGGTACCCACCGCGGGCGCCGCGGACGCCTTCGACCAGGCCGGCCTGGCCCAGGATCTTCAGCACCTTGGCCACCGTCGGCTCGGCGATGCCGGTCGCGGTAGCGAGACCCGGTGCGGTCTGCACATGACCGTTCGGCCCCGCGCCATCCAGCGCGAGCCGGGCCATAACCACCACGGCATAGTCGGTGAGCTTCGACAGCCTCAGCACGGCACCCGTCCCTTTCGCAGGCGTCAAATAGGACTAAACAGGTCCCCTTTGAAGGGCTATCCAGATCGTGAAGCCATGCATTTCCGGCGGGGCGGACTTTCGGGCCTTGCGGGCGGGGGATAGCCTGCCGCGGCTTGTTCAGGGGCAGGGCCTTGCCGTCGGGTGTTTCGGCGCGACGCGCCGGCGCCTGCTGGCCGGAGGACCGAGGGGGAACGGTGCCATGCCGGTGATCACCACCGATGACGGGGTCGATCTGCATTACGAGGAGGCCGGCAGCGGCACGCCTCTCATCTTCGTCCATGAATTCGCCGGCGATGCGCGGAGCTGGGAGCCGCAGATGCGCCTCTTCTCCCGGCGCTACCGCTGCATCGCCTTCAATGCCCGCGGCTATCCGCCGAGCGCGGTGCCCCATGACGGCACCGCCTACTCCCAGGACCGGGCGACGGACGACATCGCCGCCATCATCAAAAGGCTTGATCTGGCGCCGGCGCATGTGGTCGGCCTCTCCATGGGAGCCTTCGCCACCCTGCATCTCGGCCTCCGGCACCCGCACCTGGCGCGCAGCCTGACGGCCGCCGGCGTCGGCTATGGTGCGGCCCCGGGCAAGCGCGACCAGTTCCGCGCCGAAGTGGACGCCACCGCCGCCCGCATCGCCGAGGAGGGAATGTGGAAGATGGCCAGGACCTATGGCCGTGGCCCGACCCGCCTAGTCTTCGAGGAGAAGGACCCACGCGGCTATGCCGAGTTCCTGTCGCAGCTCGCGGAACACGACACGGACGGGGCGGTGCTGACCATGCGGGGCGTCCAGCGCGAGCGGCCTAACCTGTTCGAACTGGAGGACCAGTTCCGCAAGCTGAAACTGCCGACCTTCATCATCTGCGGCGACGAAGACGACCCGACGCTGGAGCCCGGCCTGTTTCTCAAGCGCACCATCTCCACCAGCGCGCTCCTGGTCATGCCGCGTTGCGGCCACGCCATGAATATAGAGGACCCGGATGCCTTCAACCGGGCGGTGCTGGATTTCCTTACCTGGGTGGATGCCGGACGGTGGTGGGAGCGGAACCCGGAGACGCTCTCAGGCGGGATCATCGCAGGGAAGGCCAAGGCGTAGCGGCCTGACAGCCGGAGCGGCCACGCCCCTGGCGGGTTTTCCTTCCCCCCCGGGCCGGAGCTTCCGCTAGGCTCCCCGGGTGCCGCGCGCAGACGCGGCCCCGCGTGGGAGACAACCGTCCATGAATGCCATTCCTGACCGGCGCGCGCTCCAGCTCCCGCTGGAACGCTTCGATGTCAGCGATCCCAGCCTGTACCAGAACCAATCCTACTTCGCCTATTTCGACCGCCTCCGGCGGGAGGACCCGGTGCACTGGTGCGCCGAGAGCCGCTTCGGTCCCTACTGGTCCATCAGCCGCTACAGGGACATCATGGCAGCCGAGGTGAACCACCAGGTCTTCTCCTCGGAGCTCGGCGGCATCCAGGTCCTCGACCAGCCGAAGGACATGCAGCGCCCGAGCTTCATCCGCATGGATCCGCCGAAGCATGACGAGCAGCGGAAGGTCATCCAGCCCATCGTCGCACCCGGCAACCTCGCCAATATGGAGCCGCTGATCCGCGAGCGGACCCGGCGCGTGCTGGATCAGCTTCCCCGCAACCAGGAATTCGACTGGGTTGAGCGGGTCTCGATCGAGCTGACCACGCTGATGCTGGCGACGCTTTTCGACTTCCCGATCGAGGAGCGCGGCAAGCTCACCTACTGGTCGGATGTCGCGATCGCCGACATCACGGACCCCGAGGCACCCGTGCAGTCGGAGGAGGCGCGTTTCGCCGAGCTGAAGGTGATGGCTGAGACCATGGGCCGCCTGTTCAACGAGCGGAAGGCACAGGCGCCGGGCTTCGACCTGCTCTCCATGCTGGCACATGGCGAGGCCACGCGTGACATGCCGCTGCGCGAGTTCATGGGCAACCTCGCCCTGCTGATCGTCGGCGGCAACGACACCACGCGGAATTCCATGTCCGGCGGCCTCTATGCGCTGCACCAGCACCCGGCGGAGTGGGACAAGCTGCGGGCCGACCCGTCGCTGATCCCCAACATGGTCTCGGAGATCATCCGCTGGGTGACGCCGGTGATCCATATGCGCCGCACCGCCAGCCGGGATTTCGAGTTCGGCGGCAAGCGGATCCGCGCCGGCGACAAGGTCTGCATGTGGTACGTTTCCGGCAACCGCGACCCGGAGGCGATCGAGGAGCCGGACCGCTTCATCATCGACCGGCCGCGGGCCCGCCAGCACCTCTCCTTCGGCTTCGGCGTGCACCGCTGCGTCGGCAACCGGCTGGCAGAGCTTCAGCTGCGGATCCTGTGGGAGGAGCTCCTGGCCCGCTTCGACCGCATCGAGGTGCTGGGCGAGCCCAGGCGGATCTACTCCAACTTCATCCACGGCATCCGCAGCCTGCCAGTGCGGATACCGGGGTAGCGGCGGGCGGCACCGAAGGCGCGCCTCCCAGCCCCGCCGGGATACCGGAGCGGGTTGGAAGCCAGCCCGCGCGACCGACGCACCGGGCGCCGGACCATGGAGCCGGTATCCACCCGCGGCCGCTCCCGGCACTCTGCCGGGATGCGCGCCCTCTTCCTCCTGATTCTCCTCGCCCTCGCCGCCCCGGCCGCCGCGGCGGAGCTCAAGCTCGCCAGTTGGAACGTCGCCTGGCTTACCCTCCGCCAGGCCGGCGACCCGGACCTGCCGCGCAACCTGACGCCGCGGCGCCCCGCCGATTTTCAACTTCTGGCCGCCTATGCCAAGCGGCTGGACGCCGATGTCGTCGCGCTGCAGGAAGTGGACGGGCCGGAGGCGGCGGCGCGGGTCTTCGACCCCGGCACCTATGCCTTCTTCTTCCCCGCCGAGCAGGACATCCAGCGCACCGGCTTCGCCGTGAAGCGCAGCCTGCGCACCGTGCAGAACCCGGATCTCGCGGCGTTGGATCTCCGCCCGCGTGCCCGCTTCTCGCTCCGCCGCGGGACCGACATCACGGTCGAGGCCGCCGGACGGCGCCTGCGCCTGCTCTCCATCCATCTCGATGCGGGCTGCCGCAGCGCGCCGCTCTCGGACCCGATCCCGGATTGCGACTCCCTCCGCCAGCAGGCGGAAATCCTGGCGGGCTGGGTGACGGAGCGCCGGCGTGAGGGCACCGCCTTCGCCATACTCGGCGACTTCAACCGCGCGATCGGCGGGGCCGAGGACGAGCTGCTGCGCATCCTCAGCGCCGCGGCGCCCCTGACCCGCAGCACCGAGGGCGTCTCCGACCCCTGCTGGGCCGGGGCGCGGGGGCCGCGCCGCTTCATCGACCACATCCTGCTGGGCGGGGAGGCCCGAAGTTGGCTGGTGCCCGACAGCTTCCGCGTGATGGTCTATGCGGAGCGCGACCGGGAATGGCGGGAGCGGCTCTCCGACCATTGCCCGCTCAGCCTTCGCCTCCGGCTCTCCTG